>Ga0196970_1001886_pt1 | contig 12197 bp, 13 predicted proteins | sample S1v_513CmetaG_FD_148672 | JGI IMG/M metagenome (GOLD analysis project Ga0196970, IMG submission 148672) | Soil microbial communities from Anza Borrego desert, Southern California, United States - S1+v_5-13C | ecosystem: Environmental > Terrestrial > Soil > Desert | place: USA: California... | reverse complement strand
GCGATCCGCTCCCACTGGCCATCACGCAACACCATCCGATCCAAGGCCACCTTCCTTTCGGTAGCCTTGAATCAAATTTCCGCGCCCTTGGGAATCCCCCACCGTCCCTGAATGTCAACAGGCCCTAGGAGTTCTTCAGCGGTTTCCAAGGACGGAACATCTCCTATGTAATCCGTCTGCAAACGAGTCTGGTAGGCTGCGCGCAAAGCTTGAGCATACTTGGCGATCGTGGCCGGCTCGGCAGCGACCAGGGCCTCAAAAGCGCTATGCACGGAACCATGTCGGCTCGACACCGTGCCTCGCGTCTTAAGGAGAAGGGCTCTTGCCGCATGGAACATGGCGTAATAGGTGGCGTGCGCTATTCCTCGTGGGCTTTTCGCGGGATCATAGGTCCGTGCTTCCGCAAGTTGCCCCGACGCAATCATGAAGAGGTGCAGCGCTTCGGGGTTCATGCCAGCGGCACCTCAATGCCTTCTTCACGGATGTGCCGCTGCAATTCCATGCCGTGATCGGGCCGCGACGTGTCGAGCGGAACGGGTTGAATGAATTTCTTTTCGTCACACTCGCCGACATCGACCGCAATCCCCGCCAATGTCCACGTTGTTTCCCAACGGCCCGCCCCCTCCTTGAGGAACACCGCCACGTCCCAGTCACTGTCGGGCTTGGCGTCGCCGCGGGCGCGGGAGCCGAACAGGACGACGCGCTCCACCTTGTCGCCGAAGGCCTCTTCGACGGCGCGGCGGAACTTCACCAGGAAGTGGTCCGGCGGGAACGACACCCGACCCATGCGCGATCCTCTCTCCTCTCCCGCAAATATACGCTCAAGCCCGCTTTTCCGCCACCGCTCCCCCTTGCGCGGCGGTGCGGCGACGCGTATAACGCGCGCTCCACATGGCGGCGAGGCTGGGCCGTGCGCCCAGGGCATGCCCAACCGCCATCCGTTCGAACCCTTAAACCAAGGATCGAAAATGCCCAAGCTGAAGACCAAGAGCGGCGCCAAGAAGCGCTTCAAGGTGACCGGCACCGGTAAGGTGCGCGCCCAGGCTGCCTACAAGCGCCACTGCCTGACGGCCAAGAGCCCGAAGATGAAGCGCAAGGCGCGCGGCATGATGACGCTGGCCGAGCCGAACGCTCGGACCGTGCTGAAGAACTGGCTGCGCAACGCCTGATCGGAAGGACCTGACCTATGGCTCGTGTTAAGCGCGGCGTCACCTCCCACGCCCGTCACCGCAAGATCCTGAAGCTCGCCAAGGGCTATCGGGGCCGCAACTCCACGAATTTCCGCATCGCGATCGAGAAGGTCGAGAAGGCGCTCCAGTACGCCTACCGCGACCGGCGCAACAAGAAGCGCGATTTCCGCGGCCTGTGGATCCAGCGCATCAACGCCGGTGTCCGCCAGTACGGCCTGACCTATTCGCGCTTCATGAACGGCATCAAGCTCGCCGGCATCGAGATGGACCGCAAGGTCCTGTCCGATCTGGCCGCGCGCGAGCCGGAAGCCTTCAAGGCCCTGGTCGACCGGGCCCAGGCCGCTCTCACCGCGAAGGCCGCCTGATCCGCTTCAAGCGGGTCACAGCGCCTGACAGACCAAGGGGAGCCGCGCCTAAGGGCCGGCTCCCCTTTTTTCTTCATTCGGGGTTTCCCATGCCGGACGCGCTGAAGAACGAACTCCTGCAACTGGTCACCGACGCGCCCGACCTCGCCGCGCTCGAAGAGGTGCGGGTCGCCGCCCTCGGCAAGAAGGGCCGCATCACCGGCCTGATGAAGGAACTGGGCGGCCTGTCGCCCGACGAGCGGCGCGAGCGCGGCGCCGCGCTCAACGCGCTGAAGGACGAGATATCCCTTGCCATCGACGCGCGTAAGGCCGACCTCGCATCCCTGCACCTCAAGGCCAAGCTGGAAGCGGAGCGCATCGATGTGACGCTGCCGGTGCGCCCCGAGGTCGAGGGCCGCATCCACCCGATCAGCCAGACCATCGACGAGATCGTCGCCATTTTCGCCGAAATGGGCTTCACCGTCGCCGAAGGGCCGGACGTCGAGGACGACTTCCACAACTTCACGGCGCTGAACTTCCCGCCCGGCCACCCGGCGCGGGACATGCACGACACCTTCTATCTCCCCGATGCGCCAGAGGAAAACGGTGTTGCCAAGAAGATGCTGCTGCGCACGCACACCAGCCCCGTGCAGGTGCGCACCATGCTGTCGACGAAGCCGCCGATCCGCGTCATCATCCCCGGCCGCACCTTCCGCTCCGACTACGACATGACCCACACGCCCATGTTCCACCAGGTGGAGGGGCTGGTCATCGACGAGACGACCAACATGGGGCACCTGAAGGGCTGCCTGGTGGACTTCTGCCGCGCGTTCTTCGACGTGGACGATCTTCCGCTGCGCTTCCGCCCGAGCTTCTTCCCGTTCACCGAGCCGTCAGCCGAGGTGGACATCGGCTGCTCGCGCAAGGGCGGCGAGCTGAAGCTCGGCAACTTCGGCGACTGGCTGGAGATCCTCGGCTGCGGCATGGTGCATCCGAACGTGCTGGAGGCCTGCGGCGTGGACTCGACGCGCTACCAGGGCTTCGCCTTCGGCATGGGCATCGAGCGCATCGCCATGCTGAAGTACGGCATTCCCGATCTGCGCACCTTCTTCGAAGCCGACCTGCGGTGGCTGAAGCACTATGGCTTCGTGCCGCTGGACGTGCCGTCGCTCGCCCAAGGCCTGACCCGCTGACCCAGGAGCCAGACCGATGAAATTCACGCTGTCCTGGCTGAAGGACCACCTCGACACCGACGCCACGCTGGACCAGATCGTCGAGCGCCTGACCATGCTCGGCCTGGAGGTCGAGAGCGTCCACGACCGCTCGAAGGAGTTGGCGGCCTTCCGCATCGCCCACGTTGTCTCCGCCGAGAAGCACCCGGACGCTGACAAGCTGCGCGTGCTGACGGTCGATACCGGCACGGAAAAGCTCCAGGTCGTCTGCGGCGCGCCCAACGCGCGTACCGGCCTGAAGGGCGTTTTCGCCACCGAGGGGACGTACATCCCCGGCTCCGACATCACGCTGAAGAAGGGTGTCATCCGCGGCGTCGAGTCCCAGGGCATGATGTGCTCGGAGCGCGAACTGAAGCTCTCCGACGAGCACAACGGCATCATCGAGCTGCCGGAAGATGCGCCGGTCGGCGCCTCGTTCGCCGAGTACGCCGGCCTCAACGACCCGGTCATCGACGTCAGCCTGACGCCCGACCGCGCCGACTGCGCCGGCGTGCGCGGCATCGCCCGCGACCTCGCCGCCGCCGGCCTTGGTACCCTGAAGCCGCTGAACGCCGAACCGGTCAAGGGGGCGCTCAAGAGCCCGCTGGGTGTCGAGATCGAGCGCCTCGATGCCTGCCCGATGTTCGTCGGCCGGTACATCCGCGGCGTCAAGAACGGCCCGTCGCCCAAGTGGTTGCAGGACAAGCTGCTGGCCATCGGGCTGCGGCCGATCTCGGCGCTGGTGGACATCACCAACTACCTGACCTTCGACGCCGCGCGCCCGCTGCACGTCTTCGATGCCGACAAGGTGAAGGGCGGCATCGTCGTGCGCATGGGCCGTCCCGGCGAGACGCTGAAGGCGCTGAACGGCAAGGAGTACGAGCTGGACGGCGAGATGACCGTTGTCGCCGACCACGAACGAGCCGAGGCGCTGGCCGGCATCGTCGGCGGCGAGGAGACGGGGTGCACCGAAACCACGGTCAACGTCTTCCTGGAAGCGGCGCTGTTCGACCCGACGCGCACCGCGCACACCGGCCGCCGCCTGGGCATCGACAGCGACGCGCGCTACCGCTTCGAGCGCGGCGTCGATCCCGCCGCCGTGGTGCAGGGCGCCGAGCGCGCCACGCGCCTGATCCTGGAGCTGTGCGGCGGCGAGGCGTCGGAGCTGGTGATCGCCGGAAGCGAGCCGGAGTGGCGCCGCACCATCGCGCTGCGCCACGGCCGCGTACTGGGACTGGGCGGCGTCGACGTGCCGACGGCCGAGCAGCACCGCATCCTGGAGGCGTTGGGCTTCCGCACGGTTGAGCAGGGCGCCGAGCGCACCGTCTACGAGGTGCCGTCCTGGCGCGCCGACGTGCACGGCGAGGCGGACCTGGTGGAAGAGGTGCTGCGCGTGCACGGCTACGACGCCATCCCGGCGACGCCGATGGAACGCGAGGGCACGGTGCCGAAGCCGGCGCTCACCCCCGGCCAGCGCCGCGCCATCACCGCCAAGCGCGCCCTGGCCGCCCGCGGCCTGTTCGAGGCGGTGACCTGGTCCTTCATGCCGTCCGAGGTGGCCGGGCTGTTCGGCACACTCGATCCCGGGCTGCGGCTGGTCAACCCGATCAGCGCCGACCTGGACGTCATGCGCCCCTCGATCCTGCCGAACCTGATCCAGGCGGCCGGCCGTAATGCCGACCGCGGCTTCCCGGACGCCGGCCTGTTCGAGGTGGGCCCGGCCTACCGCGATCCGACGCCCAAGGGGCAGGACCTCGTGGCCGCCGGCGTGCGCGCCGGCAACGCGGTGCCGCGCCACTGGGCGGAGAAGGCCCGTCCGGTAGACGCCTATGATGCCAAGGCCGACGCGCTGGCCGTGCTGGAGGCCGCCGGCGCGCCGACGGCCAATCTGCAGGTGACCACCGATGCGCCGGGCTGGTACCACCCCGGCCGCTCCGGCGTGCTGCGCCTGGGGCCGACGGTGCTGGCGCGCTTCGGCGAGTTGCACCCGGCGGTGCTCGACACGCTGAAGGTGAAGGATCCGGTGGTCGGCTTCGAGGTGTTCCTCGACGCCGTGCCGCAGCCGAAGAAGAAGGGCGGGACGGCCAAGCCGCTGCTCCAGCTCTCGCCGTTCCAGCCCGTCGAGCGCGACTTCGCCTTCGTGGTGGACACGCACGTCGAGGCCGACAAGATCGTCCGCGCCGCCAAGGGGGCGGAGAAGGCGCTCATCAGGGATGTGGGCGTGTTTGACGTGTATCAGGGCTCCGGCGTGGGCGCGGGCAGGAAGTCGGTGGCGGTCAACGTCACCCTGCAGCCCACCGACCGCACGCTGACCGAGGAGGATATCGAGGCCATCGGCCAGAAGATCGTCGCCGCGGTCACCAAGGCCACCGGCGGGTCCTTGCGCGCCTGAGCCGTATTGGGCGCCGGCCGGTCGTCCCAACCGGCGCCCGAATCGGATGATTGCTACCAGGCCGTGTGTATGCTCGCATATGCATTTTTTCCAGGTTGAGGCATTGCCGTTGCTCGGTTAAAGCGGACGGAAGATGTTCCGCGGTGCGGCGCCGGCGCGCAAAGAATTTTTGGCGCATTTTTGAACAATTTTCCTAATGCCTACGGTTTTTTTCGCGTTACCATTCTCTATGTAAAGCCTGTGCGGTTCGAATAGACTTCGGATGGGGGCATCATGGCGGTACCGGGTGAGCAAAGCCGGCTGATCGTCGTTGTGGACGACGACCCTGCGATCGTCGAAGGCCTTGCCATGGTGCTGGAGGCTTGGGATTTCGAAGTCCTGGCCGCACTGACGCTGGAGGAGCTGGGCGGCAGCCTGCCGGGCGTGTCGGTGCAGCCCGGACTGGTGATCAGCGACCATTTCCTTCCCGGCAACCGCACCGGTGCCGAGGTGGTGGAACTGGTGCGCAGGCACTGCGGCCGGCCGGTCCCGGCCATCATTCTCACCGGCGACACTACGCCCGAGCGCCAGTCCGAATCCGCCGCCGCCGGCTATCGTCTGCTGCACAAGCCCGTTCAGGTTCCGGCGCTGCGCGCCGCGGTGGAAGAGCTGTTCAAGAGCTGAGCGGTTTCAATAGCCGCTACAACCCCGCCAACTGATCCGTCACCGCCAGAAACGCCCCGACCACCGCCGGGTCGAAGCGCCTGCCGCTGGCCTTGCGGATCTCCTCGACCGCCACGGTGTGGTCCAGGGCCCGGCGGTGCGGCCGGTCGGAGGTCATGGCGTCGTAGGCGTCGGCCACCGCCGCGATGCGCGCGGCCAGCGGAATTTCCTCCCCGCGCAGCCCGTCCGGATAGCCGGTGCCGTCCCAGCTTTCGTGGTGATGGCGGGCGATTTCCATGCCCAGGTGCAGGTAGGAGCGGCTCTCGACCAGCGGCGTGGTGCGCTCCAGCAGCCGCCCGCCCGCCGGGGCGTGTGCCTGCATGGCGGCGCGCTCATCGGCATCCAGTGGGCCGGGCTTGCCTAGGATGGCGGGATCCAGCGTGGCGTTGCCGACATCGTGCATGATGCAGGCGAGACCGACCGTCTCCAGGAACGGCTCGTCCAGGATGGCGCGGTAATGTCCGTCGGCGTGGAGGCGCCGCGCGATGCGTTCGGCGACGGCGGCGATGCGCAGGGTCGGCTCGGCGCGCTTGTCCAGGTTCCGCTCCGCCAGGTCGGCCAGCAGCGCCAGCGTGCCCTCCTGCGCCTTGCGCAGCTGCTCGTAGAGGAACAGGTTGTCGAAGCCGATGGAGATCTTGCCGCAGAACAACTCGATCAGGCTGCGGTCCATCTCCGACAGCGGGCGGTCGGAGCGCAGGTAGACCACGTTCTCGCGGTCGTTCGGCGTGCGGATGTACAGCGTGCAGAAGTCCGGCTCGTAGAAGTTCCGGCGGTGCTCCAGGCATTTCAGCACGGCGGCCAGCACGGGCGCATCGATGTGCTCCGCCGCCGGCTCGTTGATCAGTGATTCGAACCGGCCGGAGCCGGCCAGCACGTACAGCCCATCCTCAGTGCGCCCCAGCACGCGGCCGCGCTGCACGCACAGGATGGCGTCCGGCCCGACGCTCAGGATCGCCGAGAGCTGCGTCAGCACGCCCGCGGCGAACAGCTTCATCGAGCGCGCCTTGAACAGCGACGACGACGCCTCGATGATCTTTTCGAGGCCGCGGCGATTTGTCTCGATCGCCATGATGTCTTCGTAGCTGCGCAGCGCCGCCACGATGGTGGTGAAGAGCTGCTGCGCCGTGAGCTGCGTCTTCGCCTTGTAGTCGTTGATGTCGTAGTCGAGGATGACCGCCCGTTCCGGCGCCTGGCCGGGCTGGCCGGTGCGCAGGATGATGCGCACATGGCGGTTCTTCAGCTCCTCGCGGATGGTGCGCACCAGTTGCAGGCCGGCATCGTCCGTCTCCATCACGACGTCCAGAAGGATGATGGCGATGTCGTCCTCGCGCGTCAGGATCTCGTGCGCCTCGACAGCAGAATAGGCCGAGAGGAATTCCGCAGAACGCCCTTTGTACACGAAATCGGCCAGGACGAGTTTGGTGATGGAGTGGACTTCCGGCTCGTCGTCGACGATCAGCATCTTCCATCGCGGCGACAGGCTGGCCGGCGGTGCTTCGCCGTAGCCGTCCTGATCGTCGAGAAACAGGAGATCTTCGTCGGCGTTGTTCATGGCGGAGTCTCTCTCCGAACCTTTATTGCGGAACACGACTCGTGGCGGGTCCATACGCCCTTGGGGACATATCTTGACAGATAAAATTAGAATTTAGAACACTTCCAGGTTAATGATCGAGCAGTCACGCCCGCGCTGCGCCAGGGTCGTGCAGGCTGTGTCGATTTGCAGCCGCGTGAACGGCCCCACGCCCATGTCGTAGACCGCGCGTCCGTCGCGGAACACCGGCCACACCATCGGCGGCCGGTCGCGGTACTGCACACCGGGCCCGGCGGTGAACTCGGTCCAGGCGCGCAGGCCCTCGGCATAGGAGACGTACTCGCCCAACTTCACGGCGTACACCGGGCCGGTCGGCAGCGGGGGCTCGCCGGGCAGCGGATAGGGCGAGGCGACGCCCAGCAGGCCGTCGAGGTCCGCCACCACCTTGCCGCGTCCGGGCAACGCCAACTCCGCGCGCCCCTGCGTCACGTCGGCCAGCCCGACCACCTGTCCCTTCTTGAGGGTGACGCCGACGCGCTTCTTGCCGTCCAGCACCTCGGTCGCGCGCACCGCGCGGGTGGCGACGACATAGCCCTGCGCCGGAGCGGGTGCCGCCGCTTCCCAGGACGCGCGCGGCACCAGCGCGCCGGTGCCGTGCCGCGGTGCCTGTGCCGCCTTGCCGTCCTTAGGCGGCGGTGCGGTGGTGGCGGTGTTCGGCGTGGAGCGCGGTACGTACACGGGATCCAGCGAGTCCGCCGGCACGTAGCCGACGGGTTGGCCGCCGATGGCTACCTGCGTCCAATTGGTGCCGCGCGGCGTACCCAGCGCGTTCACCGACCGGCCGCTCTTCATGGTCATGACGATGCGGGCGTCCTGGCTGGGGCCGATGCGCACCTCGACGTCGCGGTTCAGCACCACCGGTCCTTCCAGCGGCGCGCCGATGGCGACCGGGCTCTGCGCCCGCGTCGGCACCGCCGCCAGCACCAGTACGGCCGCCACCATCCACGCTCCCAGACCGCGCCCGACCGCCATGCCCAATTCTCCCTCGGAAAGCGGCGGCTATTCTGCCTTGCTACCCCCTCTGGGAGCAACTGCGCGGGTCAGGCGCGCAGCATGTCGTGGATGGCGTCGGCGAGGCGCCGCACCGGCTCGGACGCGGCACCCGGCGCGCGATGCAGCGCGATGTCCACCGGGGCCAAGTCCGGGAACCCGTCGGCGGGGCCGAGCAGCCGCAGCGCCGGCGGCACCGTGCACGCTTCCATGGCCGTGACGCCCAATCCGCCCAGCACCGCCCCGTGCACTGCCACCACGCTCTTGGAGATGAAGGCGACGCGCCACGTCCGGCCGATCCCCTCCAGTGCTGCCACGACGAGGTCGCGCACCACGCAGCCCTTGGGGAACAGGGCCAACGGCAGCGGGTCCAGCATCTCCACGGCACCGTTCGGCGGGGCAACCCACTGCACCGCTTCCCGCCGCACCAGCTCGCCGCTCTTGGTGTCCGGGTGGCGGGTGACGAGGGCGAGGTCGTAGCGACCCTTGCCGATCTCCTCGACCAGGTCGGGGCTGTTGTCGCAGACCACCTCGACGGTGATGTCCGGATAGGCGGCGTTGAAGCGCGCCAGGATCCCGGGCAGCAGCATGGTGGCATAGTCGTCCGGCGAGCCGATGCGCACCGACGGCACCACGGGACCGCGGCGCAGCGTCGTCATCGCTTCGTCGTTCAGCGTCAGCATGCGGCGCGCATAGGCCAGCAGCACCTCGCCGTCGGTGGTGAGGCGCACGCCCTTGGTGTCGCGCTCGAACACGCGCTTGCCGACCGCCTCCTCCAGGCGCTTGACCTGCTGGCTGACGGCGGCCTGCGTGCGGAACAGCACGTCTGCGGCGCGGGTGAAGCTGCGCGCGTCGGCGACGGCGACGAAGGCGCGCAGAAGGTCGGTGTCGAGGTTGACGGCCATACCCGCCATTGAAGCAGAGCGCCGCCCCGGCGGCAACGCATCATGGACCGTAATGGGGTTCATAAAGCCTATTCGTTTCAAAAGGATCGCTGCATCCGCCACGGTGTGTCGAGACGGAGGAGACGGTCATGACGCTGTTCGGTGCGATGCAGGCGGTGGTGTGCGAGGCGGCGCGGGTGCCGGAGCTGCAGCCGTGCCCGGACACGAACCGAACCCTCCCTTGTGAAGCGGGGGAGGGTGCCCGCGCAGCGGGCGGGTGGGGGTGCGTGACGTGGATTTCCCACGACCGCCAGATCGAACCTCGTTGTGCCTGACGGCTGCGAGAGGCGCCGCCTCTCGCGCTCTCCGCCAAGGGCCGGCGGCCCTTGGATCCCGGACTATCTGTCCATATCACCATGGATTTGTTGCAACGCTGCGCGCCCGACACGGCGGACGGCGTTGGTGAGGGTCGCCAGGGTGCTGCTGGCGATCCGGCTCCGCTGCCAGAACAGCGGCACGTCCAGCGGCTGGTCCGGCGCCAGCGCCACCAAGCGGCCGGCGCGCAGATGCCCGGCGACCAGCGTCTCGGGGTTCATGCCCCAGCCGAGGCCGGCCAGCGCCGCATCTACGAACGCCTGGGACGAGGGCAGCCAATGGGTTGGGGACGCCACCTCGGTTCCGAGCGCCTGCCGCACCCATTGGACTTGCAGCCGGTCCTTGCTGTTGAAGGTCAAGCAGGGCGCACGGGCGAGCGCCTGCGCGCTCACCCCCTCGGAGAAGTGTCGACGGACGAAAGCCGGACTGGCGGTCGCGATGTAGCGCAAGGCGCCCAGCGGGTCGCTGTCGCAACCTTGCACGGGCTTCGCGCTGGCCGTTACGGCGGCCAACACTTCACCCCGGCGCAGCCAGTCGGCGCTGTGGTCCTGATCGTCCAGAACCAAATCGAACAGGCACTCCCGCGCCTCCGCCATCGCGGCGATGAACCACGTCGCCAAGCTGTCGGCGTTTACCGCGATGCGCACGGTCACCGGCGGGTCGGTTCGCTGGATGCCCGGAAGGTCGCGGTGCAGTTCGCTCTCCAGCAGCGCCACCTGTTCCGCATGCTGGCACAGGCGTTGGCCGGCCGGGGTGCCGGTGCAGGGCTGGCCGCGCACCACCAGGATTGCCCCCACCCTTTCCTCCAGAAGCTTTACGCGCTGCGACACCGCCGACGGGGTGACGTGGAGCTGCTGCGCCGCCCGTTCGAAGCTGCCGCTGCGGATGACCGCCGCCAGCGCGGCGAGGAGCGCGTAATCGAGCATGGATTAGCAGTCCTAATGCAGAGCAAGGTTCTTTAATTATCCTAATCTGGCGCGCCGTGTTAGCGGATCTGCATCCGAACACGCGAAGGGTCGCCATGCTGTCCGCCTTTGTCCCCGGCCTCCTCCTCGGCTTCAGCCTGATCGTCGCCATCGGCGCGCAGAACGCCTTCGTGCTTCGGCAGGGGCTGCGCGGCGAGTACATCCTGGGCATCTGCCTGACCTGCGCGGTGTCGGACGCTGTGCTGATCCTGGCGGGGGTGACGGGCTTCGCCCAAGCCAGCGTCTGGCTGCCGTGGCTCGACCCGGTCACGCGGTACGCTGGCGCGGCGTTCCTGTTCGTCTACGGGCTGCTGAGCTTCCGGGCGGCGATCCGCTCGGGGGATGCGCTGACGCCGGCGACCGCCGTGCCGGCCGGTCTGGGTGCGACGCTGGCGACCTGCCTCGGGCTGACGTGGCTCAACCCGCACGTCTACCTGGACACGGTGGTGTTGATCGGCTCGGTGTCGACGCAGTTCGCGGAGGGCAAGGGAGGCTTCGCGCTGGGCGCGATAACGGCCTCGTTCGCCTTCTTCTTCGCGCTGGGCTACGGCGCGCGGCTGTTGCGGCCGCTGTTCGCGCGGCCCGGCGCCTGGCGGGTTCTGGAAGCCGGCATCGGCCTCGTCATGTGGACGATCGCTGCGGCGCTGCTGACCTAAAAGGGTCCAGGGCCGGCGGCCCTGGCCGGGGGAAGCGCGAAGGGGCCGGCGGCCCCTTCGCCCGCGTCAGCGGAAGCTTACTCGTCCCCCATCTTGAGCGCGGCGATGAACGCGCTCTGCGGGATCTCGACCTGCCCGAACTGGCGCATGCGCTTCTTGCCTTCCTTCTGCTTGTCCAGAAGCTTGCGCTTGCGGGTGATGTCGCCGCCATAGCACTTCGCCAGCACGTCCTTGCGCAGCGCGCCGATGGTCTCGCGGGCGATGACCTTGCCGCCGATGGCGGCCTGTACGGCGATCTTGAAGAGCTGGCGCGGGATCAGGTCCTTCAGGCGCTCGCAGAGCTGGCGGCCGCGGCGCTCGGCCTGGCTGCGGTGCACGATCATCGACAGCGCGTCCACCACCTCGGCGTTCACCAGGATGTTCATCTTCACGAGGTCGCCTTCCTCGTAGCCGTCCATCTGGTAGTCGAAGCTGGCGTAGCCGCGGCTGATCGACTTCAGGCGGTCGTAGAAGTCGAACACCACCTCGTTCAAGGGCAGCCGGTAGACCAGCATGGCGCGGCTGCCGGCGTAGGTCAGCTCGATCTGTTGGCCGCGCCGCTCGGTGCAGAGCTGAAGGATGCCGCCCAGGTACTCGTCGGGCAGCATGATGGTGGCCTTGATCCACGGCTCCTCGATGTGGTCGATCTTGACCACGTCGGGCATGTCCGCCGGGTTGTGCAGCTCCATCACCTTGCCGTCGGTCATGGTCAGCTTGTAGACGACCGAGGGCGCGGTGGTGATCAGGTCCAGGTTGAACTCGCGCTCCAGCCGCTCCTGGATGATCTCCAGGTGCAGCAGGCCCAGGAAGCCGCAGCGGAAGCCGAAGCCCAGGGCTGCCGACGTCTCCGCCTCGTAA
>Ga0196970_1001885_pt1 | contig 12199 bp, 9 predicted proteins | sample S1v_513CmetaG_FD_148672 | JGI IMG/M metagenome (GOLD analysis project Ga0196970, IMG submission 148672) | Soil microbial communities from Anza Borrego desert, Southern California, United States - S1+v_5-13C | ecosystem: Environmental > Terrestrial > Soil > Desert | place: USA: California... | reverse complement strand
CCAAGGCGAACAACAATCAGACGCACGCCGCGCGTTTGCTCGACATCAGCCGCGATGCGCTGCGCTACAAGTTGAAGAAGTTCGGACTGATACAGACCGAGGAAGAGGAAGGCGCGCCGGCGTAACTTTGTGCGCAGCGTCGGTGCATTCGCGTCGTTTCCTGTACTTCGTGGAAGGTAAGTTCGTTACGCCCCCACCCCGCTTGCGATTCTCGTGACTTATCTTCGATAAGCCAGGTGGCGTTCATTTCGGTTGCAACAGCTCCATCAACGCGCTGAACTCTGCGGTGATGGCGGTTCGAAGAGTGCCCTTGTATTCCGGCGCAAACGTCGAAGAGTGCAGTGAAGGTAGGTTCGCGCCGGTACTCATCGCCTGCTGATACTTTGACGGCTCCACCGCGCCGACGTGGAAGAGGAAAATCGGCACTCCTCCTCTTGAGTACGCCGCGAAATCCTCCGAGACCATCAGGGGCGGCTTTTCGAGCACGCGATCTTCTCCAAGCGTACTTCGCAGCGCGCCGACCACGCGTGCGGTGAGTTTCGGGTCGTTGTAGGTTGGCGTGGTGGTCTCGGGATAGTGAAACACCGGCGGCTTGGGCGAACCGCCCGCTTCTGCTTCTGCCCTGGTAACGCGCTCAATAGCAGTCAGCAGTTGCTTTCGCACTTCGGGCTTGAACGAGCGCACGCTCAGCGCTAGATGGACCTCGTCAGGGACGATGTTGTGCTTGGTGCCGCCCGTTATCCGACCGATGGTGATGACGCCCGGTTCGCGTGGGTCTTTCTCGCGCGACACTATAGTCTGGATGGCGAGCACCGTTCTGGCTGCGATCACGATCGGGTCGACCGTGGTGTGTGGCATCGCCCCGTGGCCGCCTCTCCCGAAGATCGTGATGTCAACCGTGTCCGCGCCAGCCAGCGCAGGACCGGAGGTAAAGCCGATGGTGCCGACTGGCAGGTCTGCCGCATCATGAATGGCGAGTGCGAAGTCCGGCTTCGGGAACTTCGTGTAGAGTCCAGCGTCGAGCATGGCGCGAGCACCTTTGACGATCTCCTCGGCGGGCTGCGCAACCATCACCAAAGTGCCGCGCCAGCGGTCCTTTGCCTGCGCCATGAGGGTGGCCGTACCGATCCAGGCGGACATATGAATGTCGTGCCCGCAAGCGTGCATCACCGGGATCTCAGCGCCTGATGCGTTTTTTACCCGTACTCGACTCGCGTACGGCAATCCGGTCTCTTCGGCAACTGGAAGAGCATCCATGTCAGTGCGAAAGAGCACCGTTGGTCCCTGTCCGTTGCGCAGAACGGCTACGACGCCCGTTCCACCGAAGCCGGCCGTAACCTCGTACCCAAGCTTTCTCATGCGATCGGCGAGTTTGGCGGACGTGTTGGATTCCTGTAACGAAAGCTCCGGATTCTGGTGCAAGTCCAGGTAGAGTTGCTCGATCTCAGGAAGCACCGTCTGCAGATTCGGAATGCTAATGCCCGCCTGCGCCTTAGTTTTGGAAGGCGAGGCCTTGCTCCCGGCAGGAGTTTGTGCCAGAAGACCAGTCGCGAAGCATAAGACGAAAGCCAGGTAGATGAGAGCAATCACCAGCCGAGTTTTCATAGCGTTCATTTTGCCATTCTTCCTGCACATGGCGACCCGTCGAAGCGGTTGAGGACAAGCTGAGCGTCCTGCTCAGGCGCCTGCAACCGGTCGCATCGCACAGTTCGCTTGTTCGGCCCCCGAGATAGAAGTATTGATCTGGAAGGCCGATAGATTAACGAGTGTGATGCCGCTCACTTCTATAAAGCGCGGTTTCGTGAGAGATTCTGCAGTTTGCCTTACGAACGCCCTTTGCAGGACGAGGCCTTATGCCAGCAACGCACTCTTATGCACTGACTAATCCGATCTCCCTCATTGTGGATAAGCCCCGAGAGGAGTTCACCCGCGAAGACCTGATCAAGGTCATCGAGACTCAGCAGATCGAGCGCATAACCTTCCACTACACAGCGCTGGACGGCAAGTACAAGGAACTGAATATACCGATTGCCGACCGGTACCAGGCTGAACGAATTCTCGCAGATGGCGAGCGCGTGGACGGCTCTTCGCTGTTCAAGGGTATTGTGGACACGGAGCTTTCGGATCTTTACGTGGTGCCGGTGTACAAGACGGCCTTCCTCAATCCTTTCGACGAGAAAAGCTTGCACCTGACTTGCCGGTACCTGACGCGCGACGGAGTGTTGGCACCATTCACCCCGGACAGCATTTTGCACCGAGCAGCCGAGTTGTTCCGAAACAGCACTGGGTACGAACTCTACGCTTTGGGCGAACTCGAGTTCTTCCTGTTGATGGACACGGTTGCGTCCATTTACCCGCCGCTGAAACAACGCGCATACCACGCATCCGGCCCGTTCTTGAAGTCGGGACAGATCCTGAACGAGATGGTCCGTTACCTGACCCAGATCACGGGTGCGGTTAAATATGCTCACAGCGAGGTTGGTTGCATAGAGAAGGTGCGCAGCGACCTCGATGAGATCAAGGGCAAGACGGCCGAGCAATTGGAAATAGAGTTCCTGCCGACTCCGATTGAAGACACAGCAGACAACCTGGTGTTAGCGCGCTGGTTGATTCGGAGTGTCGCGTATCGGCACGGGTGTGTGGCAACGTTCGCGCCCAAGATAGAAGAAGGCGTGGCGGGGAATGGCATGCACATCCACATGGAAGCGATGAAGCATGGCCGGAACCGAATGGTCGACGATGACGGTAAGTTGTCGCTGGAGGCGAAGGAAGTCATCGGCGGGCTCTGCACGTACGCCGATTCCCTGACCGCATTCGGTAACACGGTATCGTCCGCCTATTTGCGGCTGGTACCGAATCAAGAAGCTCCGACACGCGTTTGCTGGAGCGACATGAATCGCAGCGCAATGATCCGCGTGCCGCTCGGCTGGTCCAATGTGGACAATCTGGCAGGCGCGCTGAATCCGCAGCAAAAAACCGGATTCCGGGAGATAGAAGGCCGTCAGACGGTGGAACTCCGGACGCCCGATGGAAGCGCGATCGTGCATCTGCTGCTAGCCGGAATCACCATGGCGGCGCAGTGGGGCATGACTCATGCCGAATCGCTGGAGATCGCCAAAAAACTTTATGTGCGCGGAAACATTTTCGAAAACAAGGAACTCGTCGAGTCCTTAGCGGCGCTGCCGAAAAGTTGCGTTGAATCGGCAAGGCTGTTGCAGCACAAACGAGAGTGTTACGAGCGTGAGGGCATCTTCCCCCCGAGCGTTATTGACTACGTAACGAAGTTGCTGCGTGCGGAAAATGACGAGTGTATGAATCAGCGGCTGGTCGATATGCCCGCTGATGACAGACTTCATGAGACCCGCAAGATCATGCACAAGGACTTACATCGTCACTAGAAAGTGGCTGTGCGGAGCGGCGGGGGTGACATGCCTCCGCCTTCTCTGCACCAGGAGCGAAACACCATCCGTCCGAGCAGCCCGTTGCAAGTTGACTTAGGAAAGTATCGGAGAAAAAGACTGCTGTGAGGCGAGCGCATGACGCGAAAACCGGTCGCTGTTGAAGCCTAATTTCCGAAGCAACCCGGCATAACGAGGATCGTCTCGAAGAGGATCCGCTTTAGGGTCGATTCCGAGGAAAAGTATCCATGTCGATCGCTCGGCCTCGGCCCTATTCAGCCACTCAAAAGCCGTGTCGTATTGCGAAAGTGCGACATAAACCAGTGCAGTGAAATACGCGGAGACATAGCGTTGCTTGGACGCAGCCAATAATCGATCGAGGTACTTGTTGCTTTCCTGAAGCATGCCTCGTCTCGCATATATCCGCGCGAGGTGGGCCCATGCCAATGGGTTCCCGGGAGCGAGTTCGTAATCACGGAGGAATTCCTCCGTGGCTTCGACGAGCAGACCCTTTTGCTCGAGCACCTGCCCGTGTACGGCGTGACAAATAGAGAAGTAAGGGTCAAGTTCCAGACACTCGCGGCACTGCTCTATCGCCGCATCGTATTGCCGCGCAAAAAAGAGCACCGACGCGTACATCGAATTCGTCGGGACCGCGACCGGGTCCAGGTGGAGAGCACGCTTCAAGGCCCCGAGACTTTCCGTGAATCGTCCTTGTGCGCACAGGAGAAACGCATATGCGTTATACGCATAAGCGTAATTCGGATTCAAATGCAGGGCCTTGCGCAGATCAGCTTCGGCAGCAACGAAATCCCGGTCGTAAACGCAGCGAACCCACGCGAGCGGGACATAAGCTTCGGCCGTTTCGCTGTCCGCCTCAAGAGCCGTTAGTGCAGCCTGCCGGGCCTTCGGAAATGCATCGCTCGCCGCCAATATCCCGTGCTGGGCGAGCATGACGTACGCATCCGCGAGACCTACATAGCTGAGAACGTGATCCGGGTCCCTGCGAATGGCCTCTTCGAAGAACTCGACACTTTTCAGTAGCGCGGAGCCAGTGCCCTTATTCCAACAGTAGTGACCTCTTAGGTAGGCCTGATGCGCACGAGGATTCGTGACATGTTCAGGCCCTCGGGAAAGCAGGACTCGCACGGTAGATCGTGCGATTCTCTCGGCCACTTCTTCCTGAGCAGCCAGCGGCCAAGCGTGCTGGCGATCATAAACTTCCGACCATACGCAACTATGGTCCTGGCCGCTGATGAGCTGTGTTGTTATCCGCACACGATCGCCGGAACGCCGGACGTTCCCGGTAAGACAGTAGTCTGCCGCAAGTTTCTCGAAGATGTTCGCCAACTCCTTTTCGCTGTCCCGATAACCCATCACCACAGAAGGGGCGACAAGCGACAGGTTAGGGCGCAACCGTGCAAGTCGGGTTATCGTCTGCTCCGTCATGACGTCAGACACGTGCTCCTCGACATCTGGCCCGAGGTTGTGAAAAGGCAGCACCGCAAGGCGAATCCGTCGTTGAGTAGCCCCCGCGTTCAAGCCAGCGACAGCGACACGTTCCACAGGTCTAACAAATCGATATCCGCGACTACCAACTGTCTCTATGTACTGTGGATCGTCAGGCGAGTCGCCGAGAGCAAGCCGCACTTTGCGAACAGCGGTATTCAGGCTCTGGTCTTCCTGTACGTAGGTGTCAGCCCAGACTTCCTCGAAGATCTGCTTGCGCGTAACCAATTCCCCAGCATGCAGGAGCAATATGCCGAGAATTCGAAACGGCTTTTCCTGGATTGGAATCCGGGAACCGTTACGGAATAGTTCTGCAGAGTGCAGGTCAGCTTCGAACTCGCCGAAGCGGAAGCGGATTGGGCCTAGTAATGTCACTTCACGATACAAATCAGGTAGTTATTAGCAGCTTACCAAACGAGGCAGTCGTGTCAAGCGGTGCCAGACACGGCGGACCTCCGCAGGTCAACCATCAACTTACTTGGCCTCCTCCTAAGTAGAACCTCCCCTGCAAGCCAACAGCAACACTCCCCGTCTCATCGCATATGGGCTGTCTCGATGACATTTAACGTTGAGCTTGCGGATCAGACCGGCACGTTCCGTGCCGGACATAACTAGTTTTCCGGGAACGGTCGCCCGTGGGCCGCACCACCGGCGCGGCTGGCGCGGAGAACGAACGGCGTCGCGACTTCACTAGCGGGTGGGCAGAGGTGAAAAAGCCACCAGAGTTCGTGTCGGAAGCGCCCTCAACACTGGATCGGCCGACCACAACGGCGACCGCCGTTGTTGCGGCAGCTCTCGGATACGCGATGCTCATCGCAGCATTCTGGTTCACAGCGCGCCGGTTTGGTATGCCAGACCGGCTGGGCAGCGATTTCGTCTGGGTGTTTCTGAGCTTTGCGCTACTGCTGCTGCCCTACTGGGCATTTGGTTTTGGACTAGCTGATGTTCTGCGGCGAAATCTTCGTTCATCGATAACGCGTATACTTGCGCCGTTCATACTGGTCCTTCCATATTTCTCCTCGTTACCGATTGACAGTTTTCGGGCGGATCTGGCCGCTGGCCTGATTGCCGTACCGCTGGGGATCGCAGCGCTCTTCGAATTCGCTCCGCCTGGAGGAAAGAACCGGCCACAAGCAGGCCTTAGTTGGCAAGACGCGTTAGCCCTGATCGCGCTCGGAGTTCCGGTGCAATTTCGCCTGCTCGCCGCCGCTTGGCCTTACGCTGGCTTGAGTGCCATGCCGAAACTATTGCTGGTCGATGCGGCGCTTTATGCATTCCTCGTGGTGCGCCGCCTGGATGGTGTCGGTTACGATTTTCGCCCGCGTTTACGTGATCTGCTCATTGGATTGCGAGAATGGGCATTATTTGCTCCCATCGCGATCACGCTGGGACTCAGCCTGGGGTTTATCGCATTTCAGCCACACATTCCAGATCCCGGGATGGTCGCGGCTGCTTGGCTGATCACCTTCTTCTTTGTAGCGATACCTGAAGAACTCTTCTTTCGCGGATTCCTGTTCAATCTCATCGAACGCCGCCTGGGAGGCCGATGGGGACTGTTACTCAGCTCGGCCATCTTCGGTCTCTCGCATTTCAACAAGCCCCTGCCGTTCAATTGGCGCTACGTTCTGCTGGCGACTATAGCAGGTGTGTTTTATGGCCGAGCGTGGCGCGACCGGCGCAGGCTACTTCCCGCGAGTATTGCGCACGCAACCGTGGATGTGGTTTGGGGCGTGTGGTTCCAGGCAGGTCCATGAGCCACGACCGATCCGCGTGCTTTTGTCCGGGTTAAAGCTCGCCACGTAGCCCGTTTGTACAGATCGCTTTTGCATGATCCCGCTGGCCTGACCTGCCCTGATGGGTGTACCTTTTAGTAACCCACTTTTGTAGTTCAGGAGCCCGGATGTCATCTACCGAGTTGGCGAACGCGGTAGCCAAGCCCGACACCACGCCGAAACCGGAAGCCCCGAGCAGGAGCGCCAAACCCCGCGCTCATGTAGAACCGCGACACGCGTTGCGTCTTAACAGAGCTGCTCGGCTGATGGCCATCGCTGCGGTCGTTATCTGTCTCGTTGGACTGGCCGGGAGTTGGGCCGCGACGAATGGCATCACGCCTGAATTGGCTGCCTACGTCGGCATGAATCCCACCTCGGCAGTGGGTATGCTGCTGTGTGGATTCTGTGTGGTGGTGTTCGGGGCTCGTACCTGGTCCCGATCCGCGCGCGACTTGGCGAGGTACTTGTCACTGGTACCGATCACGCTCGCGGCATTCACGTTGTTACGTTATCTGGCCGGCAGTCCCCCAGTAAAAGTTCACGCCATGTTTGCCCACTTGATGCCTCCGAACACAGCGGGCACCCTCCTGATACTCGGCATCTCGGTTGGGCTTCTTAGTTGGCAGAGTCGTCGAACTCAGCTCTGCGCTCAGTTCGGTTCAGCCATATCCGGTGCTATCGGATTGCTGGCGCTGCTCGGGTATTCATACAGAATTTCTGCCCTCTACGGCGTGGGCAGTCATGCTTCCATGACTCTGCCCGCAGCGCTCGCCCTGACTCTTCTCTCCGCTTCCGTCGTTTTTCTAACAGTCGACTACGGTTTCGTCGCGTTGCTCGCCGGAAGAGGCACGGGCAGCATAATGTTACGCCGCATGTTGCCGCTTGCGATCCTTTCTCCCTGGATCGTCGGCTGGGTCGCTGCTGAGGGAATCAATCGCGGCTGGTACCAGTTAGACATGAGCAACGCAACGTTTGCGCTGGTGCTGATGGCGATTCTTAGTACGTTCCTGTACACCAATGCCATCTCGCTAAACCGAATAGACCAGGAGCGCGAAACAACACAAGAGCTGCTGAGGCGCAATAGCGACCAATGGCAGGCGACCTTCGACTGCATGTCGGAGGGCCTGAGCTATCACGATGTGGACTACAACGTGGTCGGGGCAAATGATGCATTTCGCAAATTGACCTGCGGAAATTACGTGGAAGGGGCGAAGTGCTATGAGACGGTCCACGGGACGACTGCTCCTCCGGAAGACTGCCCGATGCGCCGGACCCTGGAAACTGGTCAAACAGAACGGTCAGAAATTTACGAACCACTGCTGGACAAACACCTGCTAGTGCGGACGGATCCTGTCCGCGACACCGACGGACACATATTCCGGGTCGTCCACGTGGTCGAAGACGTCACCGAACGAAAGAAGGCGGAGGATAAAGTACGCCGGCTCGCTGCCATCGTTGAACAGTCCGGTGATGCGATCTTCAGCAATGACTTGGACGGAGTGATCCAGACTTGGAATCATGCAGCTGAAACGATCTACGGCTACTCTGCTGAAGAAGCGATCGGAAAAACCCTCAGCATTTTCTGCCCTCCGGAGTCGCCGGACGAATGGAAGCGGATCGTCGATGTTGTGCGTCAAGGCGAACGTGTGCAGAACGTCGAGCGACTGCGCGTGCGAAAGGATGGGACTTTCTTCCATGCCTCCCTCAGCGTTTCGCCTTTGCGCGACAGTGCCGGACGTATCACTGGGTGTTCCGCGATAGCGCGCGACGTAACCGAGAAGAAGGAAGCGGCTGCAGAAATCGCGCGGCGTGGAGCCGAAGCTCAGCGCGCGCGTGCCGAACTCGACGCGGTCGTGGACAGCATGGGCGAGGGACTCTATCAACTAGACGCGGAAGGTCGGGTAGTGTTCATGAACGCAGCCTGTGAAAACATGCTCGGCTACAAGATCGACGAGATCCGCGGGCAGCCCATGCACGACCTTATTCATTCGAAACTGCCCGACGGCAGCCAGCGGCCAGCGATTGAATGCCCCCTCGTGCAAGTGATGAAAATCGGCGAGACCTACCACGAAGCGGAAGATTTCTTCGTGCGGAAGGATGGAAGTTTCTTCCCTGTTGAGTACACAAGTTCTCCTCTGCGGGTGAACGGCGCGATCGCCGGAGCAGTGTTGTCGTTCCGCGACATCAGCGACCGGAAGCGTGCTGAAGCCGAGCGCAGCAGGTTGCTGGCGCTTGAGCGCCAGGCACGTCGAGAGGTGGAAGCGAAGAACGCTGAAATTCAGAAGTTAAACGCCGAACTGGAAGACCGCGTTCGCCAGCGCACGATTGAGTTGGAAGTTGCGAACAAAGAATTGGAGGCTTTCAGCTACTCGGTATCCCACGACCTGCGAGCTCCATTGCGCAGCCTCGATGGCTTCAGCCATATCCTGCTGGATGAGTATCGCGACAAGCTCGACGAAGAGGGGCAGGATTTCTTACGTCGGCTGCGGAGCGCCAGCCAGCATATGGGACAGTTGATCGACTCCCTGCTGCAGTTGTCCCGCGTTTCACGCTCCGAGATGTCGAGGGAACCGGTGAACCTGAGCGCCATGGCGCAGCAAATTGTCGGCGAACTTCAAAAGAGCGCACCTGACCGACAGGTCACGGTCACGGTTGGACAGGACATCAATGCCATGGCGGATCCGCGTCTCACGCACGTCATTCTGCAGAACTTGCTTCACAACGCATGGAAGTTCACTGCAAAACGTGCTGATGCGTGTATCGAGTTTGGCACTACTATGCGCGATGGGAAAAGAGTCATGTTCGTGCGCGACAACGGCGCAGGCTTCGACATGAACTACAGCAATAAACTTTTCGGTGCATTCCAGAGACTTCATGCGGCTTCCGACTTTGAGGGTAGCGGCATCGGACTCGCAACCGTGCAGCGCGTGGTTCGACGCCACGGGGGAAAGGTGTGGGCGGAAGGCGCGCCGGAACAAGGCGCAACGTTCTACTTCACCCTGTGCTGACACTGAGTGAGCACCGCTGTTGAGCTTTAGCTTGCGAAAACTGCAGAGTATCCTTATAAGACCTGTGTAGGTTACATTCCGCAAACTTAAGCCCGGTGGAGATGATGCAAAAGACGATTCTTCTCGTGGAAGACAACCCTGATCACGAAGCGTTGACGCTGCGGGCTTTAAGGAAGGCCGGTCTCGCTAATCCAGTTATTGTTGCGCGGGACGGCGCGGAAGCATTGGACTACCTCTTCGGACAGGGGACGTACGCTGGTCGCGACACCGCAGATATTCCCCAGGCAGTGCTGCTAGACCTCAAGCTTCCCAAAGTCGACGGTTTAGAAGTCCTACAGCGAATGCGTTCTGATGACCGTACGAAGCTGATCCCGGTCGTAGTGCTGACGTCTTCCGACGAAGAAAAAGATCTGGTGACTAGCTACGCGTACGGCGCGAACAGCTATATCCGAAAGCCGGTCGATTTCGTCCAGTTCGTCGAGGCTACGCGGCAGCTCGGATTGTATTGGCTCGTGCTCAACGAACCTCCGCGGATCGGAAAGGGCTGAAAGAGCGCGTGCGCAACGAATCCGTCGCGACCCAACGCCCAAGTTCTCTCCTCAGCATTCGATGTTGGGCTTACCGGGGCGGCTTCTGCTCAGGATTGTTGCCAGTACTGGGGCCGGGAGACTCAGTGTTACTTGGACCCATGTTGGGGGACAACAGCTTGTCCTCACCGCCTCCGGCTTCGTTCTTGTTCTTGCCCTTCCGTTTGCCGGTATCCGTCTGATCTGCTGTACTACTCTGTTGACCTTTGGTGTTGGTCTGAGCTGATGAACGGCGCTGCTGAGACGCACGGCGCCGCGCGTCGGTCGCCGTGGTCGAAGAACTCGCCGACGCATTCCCTTGCGACTTCATACGAGTCGCTGTGCTGGCGCCACTTGATCCCGCATGTGCAGGGTTACTTTTGCTGCCGGTAGTTGATCCAGTTGTGCCAGTTATTCTTTGATTGTGTGGGGCATCGGTAGCCGGCACACCGGAGGCGGTCGGGGATGACGTGGTGTTTGGCTCGCCAAGACCTATTCCTTCCGCCGGCGGCGTTTGCTGCGCCCAAGACACACAGCCGCACAGCAAGATTGCGGCGAACGCGCTGAAAATCGTTCTCACGAGAACTCCCCTTCCTCTTGGTTGTTAAGCGTCGTTGAAAACTTAGACCCCCACTACGTCATTGTGGTTATCCACGGTCGCGAGCTTCTCGACAGACCTGAGCCGTACCGCATCGCGCCGAGCCCCTGCATCTAATCGCGCCATGCCGGAACAGGCACAGCGGGAAGAGCAGATATCATCCGTCAATCTCGACAGCGCACGAAGATCTGCTCACGACATTCTGGAGGGAGCCTCCGAGAATGGGCGGCAGGAACTGAAGCGTCCGACGAGGGCGCTTGCACTTTCGGGAGTAGCCGGCGGAATGACAATGGGGCTGACGGGCATGGCTGTAGCGATTGCCCAAGCCAGCCTCGGTCGGGGCAGAGTTGAAGATTTTGTCGCCTTCCTTTTTTACCCAGTCGGATTCATTGCCGTCATCATTGGCCGGGCTCAACTGTTCACTGAAAACACGCTCTACCCTGTCGTGCTGGTTCTGAGCGAGAAACGATTTCTGCTGAACACTCTTCGACTATGGGCTGTGGTGTTCGGCGCGAACGTCCTTGGCGCCGCGGCGTTTGCGTTCCTCGCGGTCCGGACCGGCGCACTTCGGCACGACTTCACCCGCGAACTGGTTCGCCTCGGGGAAGAGTCTGCCAACATCGCCGTTGCGGAGATTTTCTGGACAGGCGTCGTTGGTGGCTGGCTCATTGCGTTGGTCGCCTGGATGGTAACGGCGAGTCATTGGACGATCGGGCAGATTGTCGTGATTTGGCTACTTACCTTCGTGGTAGGCCTCGGGCGCTTCGCACATTGCATCGCTGCAACCGGCGAAATACTTGCCGCTGTTTTCGCCGGATCTCTGCCGTTCTTTTCGTACATTCGCTGGATCATACCAGCAACTCTCGGAAATATCGTCGGAGGCGTATTCATCGTAAGCCTACTGAACTGGGGCCAAGTGAAAGCTGACGGGGACAGCTAGGCCGTCACAACGATGAAGAGCTGAGAAGCGAAAACAACTCGGTGGCTCTTGATTAGAGCAGTTCGAACAACGAAGACCAGATAACCAGGACAAGATTTGGAGGCGACATGTTCCGGAAACCACGTCGCGTAGCACGAATCGGCAGGAAAATGGACAACGTGAATTGGGGCAAACAGGCCAGGCGCGCTGTTGTGCTTGGAAGCACGGGGGTTGCGGTCGCGGGCCTTGCCGCCGGTGCAGGCATAGGACTCGCCGGCTGGGCACTCTGGCGACGTTTCGGCCCAGTCGCTGAAGACCTCCGCGGCAAGACCGTACTTATCACCGGAGGCTCACGCGGTCTTGGTTTTGCCATGGCTCAGGAGTGCGTCAGCAAAGGCGCTCGTGTGGCCATATGCGCCCGGGATCATC
>Ga0196970_1001883_pt1 | contig 12205 bp, 11 predicted proteins | sample S1v_513CmetaG_FD_148672 | JGI IMG/M metagenome (GOLD analysis project Ga0196970, IMG submission 148672) | Soil microbial communities from Anza Borrego desert, Southern California, United States - S1+v_5-13C | ecosystem: Environmental > Terrestrial > Soil > Desert | place: USA: California... | reverse complement strand
GGGCGCCGGAGCGGGTGCCGGTGCCGGAGCGGGGGCCGGAGCCGGCGCGGGAGCCGGGGCCGGGACGGGCGTCGGTGCGGGCGCGGGGGCGAGCTGCGACGTCGGCACGATGTCGCCGCGCGTGTAGGACAGCACGTGCCCGGTGGGCGACATGTTGCCCGAGAACGTCGCGAAGCCCCACGACGACGGGTACAGGTTGCCCCAGACGCCCTTCCCGAAGACCGTGCCGGTCACCGAGACGTTGGTGGCGCCGTTGTAGTAGACGTAGCCGCCACCGAGGAAGGACGAGTCCTTGATGGTGACGTTGCGGTTGCCCTCGGACACCTTCTCGAAGAACAGGGCGGCGTTGTACTGCGGCTTGTAGGCGCCGAGGTCCACGGAGACGCGCTCGAGCGTCAGGCCGTCGACACCGCGCACCTGGATGCCGTCGTAGTGGGCGTCCGGGGTGACCTTCGGGCTGTGGATCACCGAGTCCTTGATGGTGACGTTCTTGACGGGGCTGCCGCCGGACGTGATGTGCAGGCCGTCGTCGCCCGGGTTGCCGAAGACCTCGACCCCGGAGGCGCGCACGCCGACGGTCCCGGACAGCGCCCAGGACCCGAACTCGGAGTCCTCGATGACGACGTTGTCGCCACGGAAGACCGCATGCCCGGTCACCCGGACGTTGCGCAGCGTGAGGTTGGAGCCGGTGAACCGGACGTCGCCGGAGATCACCTTGTTGCTGATGGTCGTGCCGCCGGTCTCGACGATGCCGCCGGCCATGGCGGAGAGCGACGTGCCGGCCGGGACGCCGACGGCGTCGAGGGACGGGAGGCCGACGACGGCGGCCGTGGTGGTGGGGGGCGGTGCGGCGTGGGCCGTGGCTGCGACGCCGAGGCCGACGGTGGCGGCAAGGACGGCGACGAGGGCTCTGGCGGGGGCTGTGAGGCGGATGATCACGATCAGGCGTCTCCTTTGCGGGATTTTTACTTCGTCAAGTAGCGACCATGCCGGTCGCCCGAGTCAAATACCGCATGGCCCTGAAACGCCTGTGACGCCCGCCGCAGCACGGAGCTGCGGCGGACGTCACACCGATCGCGTCGTCGTGAGTCGTTACGGACCGGGTTTTGAAACGGCTGCGACCGGGTTAGGTCACGATCCGAGTCACGGTCAGGTCACGGCGGGCGAGATCAGATCACGGCCGGATCACGAGGGTCAGACGACGATCGCGGTCCCGGTGTAGCGAAGCGGGGTGCCCGTCGGCGTCGTGTTGCCGGTGAAGCTGCTCAGGGGCTTGGAGGCCGGGTCGAGCAGAGCGACCTTCGCGTTGCCGAGCACGGAGTCCACGACCTTGACGGTCGTCCCGAACGACGCGAGCACGTGCTCGCCGCCGAGCAGGCGGCCGCGGTTGACGGTCACGTTGCGCGTGCCGCCGTTGTCCGTCGAGAGCAGGATCGCGGCGTTGTGCTCGGCCTTGTAGGTACCGAGGTCCACGAGCACGTTGTCGATGGTGAGGCCGTCGGCCCCGCGCACCTCGATGCCCTCGTAGCTCATCCCGGCGGTCACCAGCGGGTTGTGCACCCACGTGTCGCGGATGACGACGGCGCTCACCGGACCGCTGCCCGCCGTGATCTGGATGCCGTCACGGCCGCTCTTGCCGAAGACGTCGACCCGCGTGAGCGACGCGCCCGCGGTGCCGGACAGGACGACGGCGCCGAACTCGGAGTCCTCGACCCGCACGTTGTCGCCGCGGAAGATCGCCGTGCCCGTCACCCGCACGTTGCGCAGGGTCAGGTTGTTCCCGACGAACGTGGCGTCGCCGCTGATCACCTTGTTGGCGATCAGGCCCTCGGTCCGGATGTAGCCGCCGGCCATCGACGTGAGGACCGCGCCGGACACGGTGCCCGTCGTGCTGGCGGACGGCACCGGACGGGTGGTCGTCGTGGGCGCCGGGGCCGGGGCGGGCGCGGGCTCGGGCGCAGGTGCCGGGGTGGGCTCGGGTGCCGGGGCAGGTGCGGGCGCCGGAGCCGGCGCGGTGCCGACCGTCACGGTGTTGTTGCTGTACAGGAGCGTCCCACCCGAGGTGCACAGGTTGCCGGTGAACGCGGCGAACGGGGTCGACGCGGGGTTGTGGTGACCCCACTTGCCGGCACCGACGGTGGTGTTCGTGATCCGGACGTTGGTGCCGTAGGAGACGAGCGTGTAGCCGCCGCCGAGGAACCACGAGCGGTCGACGGTCACGTTGCTGTTGCCGCCGTTGGCGTTCTCGAGGAAGAGGGCGCCGTTGTAGCCGATCTGGTAGGCGCCGAGGTCGACGACCGTGTTCCGGACGGTGAGGCCGTTGACCCCACGCACCTGGATGCCGTCGTAGTGCGAGCCGTTCGCCACCTTGGGGTTGTGGAACCAGGAGTCGGTCACGACGATGTCGCCCGCGGGGCCGGTGCCGGACGTGACGTGCAGGCCGTCCTGCGCCGGGTTGCCGAAGACGTCGATGCGGGCGGCGCGGACGCCCATGGTGCCGGAGAGCGCCCAGGAGCCGAACTCCGAGTCCTCGATGACGACGTTGTCGCCCCGGAACGTGGCGTGGCCGGTGACCCGGACGTTGCGCACCGTGAGGTTCGAGCCGGTGAAGATGACGTCGCCGGTGATGACCTTGTTCGCGATGGTGCCGGTCGTCGCCAGCGTGCCGCCGGTCATCGGTGCCAGGGTCGCCCCGGTCGGGACACCGGTCGTCGCGGCGGAGGGCTTGGCGGTCGTGGTCGTCGGCGTCGGGGTCGGCGTGGGAGCCGGGGTGGGCTCAGGCGTCGGCGTGGGCGTGGGCGTCGGCGTGGGCGTCGGCGTGGGCGTCGGGGTCGGCGTCGGGGTCGGCGTGGGCGTCGGGGACGGCGCGGGAGCCGGCGCCGTCGTCACTGTCGCGCCGTGCACGAGCTTGCCGGCCGAGTAGGTGAGGCTGTGGCCGTCGGTGCAGCGGTTGCCGGTGAAGCTCGTGAGGCCGGTGGACGTCGAGCGGAGGTCGCCCCAGTGGCCCTTGCCGATCACGGTGTCGGCGAACTGGACGTTCGTGCCCTTGAACGACAGCGTGTAGCCGCCACCGCTGATCCACGAGCTGCGCACGGAGACGTTGCGGTTGCCGCCGTTGGCGTCCTCGAGGAAGAACGCGGCGTTGTACTGCGTCTGGTAGGCGCCGAGCTCGATGGCGACGTTGTCCAGCGTCAGCCCGTCGACGCCCCGCACCTGGATGCCGTCGTAGTGCTGGCTCCCGGTGACCTTGGGGTTGTGGATCCAGGAGTCCTTGATGACGACGTCGCGGACGGCGCCGGAGCCGGAGGTGACGTGGAGCCCGTCCTGGCCGTAGTTGCCGAAGACGTCGACGCGGGTGGCGCGGACGACCTCGGTGCCCGAGAGTGCCCACGAGCCGAACTCGGAGTCCTCGATCACGATGTTGTCGCCGCGGAACACGGTGTGACCCGTCACGCGGACGTTGCGGAGCGTGAGGTTGGAGCCGGCGAAGGTCGCGTCACCGGTGATCACCTTGTTCTCGATCGTGCCGGACGTGCCGATGTACCCGCCCGCCATCGTGGCGAGCGTGACGCCGGCGCGGACGCCCGTGGTGTCTGCAGCGGGCTTCGTGGCCGCTGTCGCAGTGGTGGCAGGCACTGTGATGAGCCCCGCCAGCAGGAGCGCCGCGGCACCCCAGGTCCTGATCTTCATCGGTCTCCCCCAACCAATCGCCGCACGGTGCGGCGCCAGGTGGGTTCTGCGGCATACATCCATGATCGACTGACGGGACTTCAGCGGATTTCGCCCCGGCTTTCGGGTGATTACCCGGTCTTGATCATGGATATCGGGGCGTAGGTCCTACGGATCGGTGTGCGCGCTCACATTTGTCCACAGCCCTGTGGACGAAGATCGATTCGGACATTGTCGGACCAAGCCCGACACCTCACCTGATAGACCCGCCAACGCGGGCAGACGCGTGCAGAAAGCGCTCCCTCATCGGGCGCCCGAGAGGCGTCCGAGAGGTCTCCCAGAGGCCTCCCGGCGCCCCCCGAGAGGCATCGGGAGGGAGCTCGCGAGACCCTCCGGAGGAGCCGTCAGGAAAGGGTCACGTCCACCCAGAGCGCACGGTGGTCCGACAGCCCGGTGTCCCGCGCGACGCCGTCGTCGAGGGCGCGCACGGCGCCGTCCGCGAGGATGTGGTCGAGCTGCTTCGTCGGCTCGGTGGCCGGGTACGTCGGCGCCGTCGCCAGTGACCGCCAGCCCGTCAGGCGGGCGGGGAGGGACCCCGCGAGGTTGAGGTCCCCCATGATCACGACGGGCCGGGCGTGCTGGCTCAGGCCCTTCACCAGACGCCGTAGCTGGTATGCGTTCCACCCCGGCACGAACGTCAGGTGGGTCGCGATCACCTCGACCACGCCGCCCGGTGCCTCCACGACTGCGGACAGGGCCGCGCGCGGCTCGTCGTGCACCATCGTCGGTGCGTGCCCCCGCTGGAACGTCACCGGCACCGGCCCCGGGAGTGCGGGCAGCGTCGTCGTGAGCCACGCCCGCACGGGGTACCGGCTGATGAGCGCGATGCCGTAGGCAGCCGTCGCCGGCTGCAGGTCGCCGGTCGCGGCGGTCCAGACCCCGGGCTCGCCCGCGAGGGTGGCCACGAACCGGTGGGCGGAGGCCCCCATGGCCTCCGACGCCACGGCCGTCAGGTCCGCCTGGTGCGACCGCGGCTGGTCGCGGTCCACCTCCTGCAGCGCCAGGACGTCGGCGCCCAGCGAGGCGACCGCCGTCGCGAACCGGCCGAGGTTGACCTCGCCGTCCACGGGGGAGCGGCCGTGCAGGATGTTGAACGTCGCCAGGCGCATCCCCTCGAGTCTGCTGCCCGCCACCCGCCGGTGCATCCGCGGCCCGCACCGCCGCCGGCCCTCCGACGGGCAGAGCCGCCTGACGTCGGGTACACACGATGCATGACCGAGGATGAGCGGACGGCCCTGCACGACGGGCTGCGGCTGGCGGCCGTCGCGCTGACGGAGGCGGAGATCCCGTTCGCGCTGTGCGGCGGGTACGCGGCCTGGGCGCGGGGTGCGCCGGAACCCGAGCACGACGCCGACTTCGTGATCCGCGAGGAGGACATCGACGTCGCCCGCGAGGCCATCGCCGCCGCCGGGCTCGACGTCGCGCAGCCCGCCGAGAACTGGCTCTTCAAGGCGTTCCACAACGGCGCGCTCGTCGACATCCTCTTCCGGATGAGCGGGGAGCCCGTCGACCCGGCGCTGTTCGAGCGCGCGGAGACGCTGGAGGTCCTGGCGGTCCGGATGCCCGTCCTCAGTGCCACGGACGTGCTCGCGGGCCAGCTGTCGGTGCTCGCCGAGCACTACTGCGACATGGGCCACCTGCTGCCGATCGCCCGGGCGCTGCGCGAGCAGATCGACTGGGACCACGTGCGTGCCGTCGTGAAGGACAACCCGTACGCGCGCGCGTTCCTGTACCTGACGGACGAGCTCGGCATCACCGCCCCGGCCGCCTGAGGCCCGTTCCCGCGCCCTCGGGCGACGGACCGCTCGCGCGTGGGGCGAGCGTCCCGTGGGCGCCCTCCCACCGTGCGCTAGGTTCCCCGCATGAGTCCCGAGAACTCGGCCCACGACCTCGGCGCCCTCCTTCGCAGCAGGGTCCCGCTCGTCGTCGTCGAGACGCGGGACGAGGCGCGGGCGCGCGCAGCGGTCCTCGAGATCGCCCGGGCCGCCAACCCGCCGATCCCCGTCTTCGAGTGGGCGGTCACGCAAGGCCTGCGGCGGGCGGACGTGGACCTCGGCGCGGCACAGGCGTTCAACGCCGACCCCGGGCGCGTGCTCAGCTGGCTCCTCGACGCGATGCCGGGCATCTACGTGCTGCTGGACTTCCACCCGTACCTGGACGACCCGGTGAACGTCCGCATGCTCCGCGACGTCTGCCAGGGCTACGACGCCAACCCGCGGACCGTCGTCCTGGTGAGCCCGCAGGTCGACGTCCCGGTCGAGCTCGCCACGCACGCGGCCCGGTTCGAGCTCGCGCCTCCCGACGCCGCCGCGCGGCGCGCCATCGTGGACCGGGTCGCGCGCGAGTGGGTGCAGCGCAGCGGCGCCTACGTCACGGCCGACGAGACCTCCGTGGACCTGCTCGTGGAGAACCTGGCCGGGCTGTCCGCCCTCGACACCGAGCGCCTGGCGCGCACCGCCGTCTTCGACGACGGCGCCATCAGCGCGGCGGACGTGCCGCTGGTCGCGAAGGCGAAGTACGACCTGCTGAGCCGGGGCGGGGTGCTGACGTTCGAGCTCGACGGTGCACGCCTCGAGGACCTCGCCGGGATGGCGCGCGTCAAGGAGTGGCTGGAGCTGCGACGTCCTGCGTTCGCCGGCGACGCCCCGGGCCTCGACGCCCCCCGTGGCCTGCTGCTGCTCGGCGTGCAGGGCTGCGGCAAGAGCCTGGCCGCCAAGGTGGCGTCCGCCGTCTTCGGCGTCCCCCTGCTGCGCATGGACCTCGCGGCCATCCACGACAAGTTCGTGGGGGAGTCGGAGCGCAAGCTCCGCGAGAGCCTCGCGACCGCCGACCTCATGGCGCCCTGCGTCGTCTGGATCGACGAGATCGAGAAGGGCCTCGCGACGTCCGACGGCGACGCCGGCTCCTCCTTGCGGGTGCTCGGCACCTTCCTCACGTGGCTCGCCGAGAAGCGGGGCCGCGTCTTCGTCGTCGCGACCGCGAACGACATCTCCCAGCTGCCACCCGAGCTCATCCGGAAGGGCCGCTTCGACGAGATCTTCTTCGTCGACCTCCCCGACGCCGACGCGCGGGCGAGCGTGCTGCGCATCCACGCGGCGCGGCGCGGCATCACGCTCGCCGACGACGACGTGGTCGCGCTCGCGGAGCGCTGCGAGGGCTTCTCGGGGGCCGAGATCGAGCAGGCGGTGGTGTCCGCCGCCTACGCGGCCCACCCCGACGGCGGCCACGTCACCCCCGCGCACCTGCTCACCGCGATCACGGGCACCCGGCCCCTGAGCGTGGTCATGGCCGAGCGCATCGACGCCCTGCGGGCGTGGGCCGCCGAGCGCACCGTGCCCGCCGACTGAGGTGCTCCACTCGATCGGCGGCTGCTCCGGCCGAGGGCGGTGCCCTAGCGTGTCGGACGACCGGGAGGGGGTTCGGCGTGGGTCTCGTGCGGTATCTGCCGTGGGTGGTGGAGATCGGCCTGCTCGTGTACTGCCTCATCGACTGCATCCAGACGGACGAGGGGTCCTGCCGCAACCTCTCCAAGCCGCTGTGGATCGTCCTGATCGTCTTCCTGCCGATCATCGGCGGGGTCGCGTGGCTGGTGGCCGGCCGGCCGACCTCCGCACAGGCGCGGCGTGACGTGCCGTGGCCCTCGACGCAGACCGCCGGCTTCCCGGAGTACGAGCGGCCGCGCCGGGGGCCGGTCGCGCCCGACGACGACCCCGCGTTCCTCGCCGGCCTCGCGGCGGAGAACGGGCGTCACGAGAAGATGCTCGCCGAGTGGGAGGCGCAGCTGCGGGAACGCGAGGAGCGCCTGCGCGCGGCCGAGCAGACGCCCGCGCCCGACGACGACGCCCCGCCGCGGCCGTGACGTCCTCACCCCGGGCCGGGCGCCGGTCCGCGCCGCCCGGCGTGGTGCAACCCCCCGCCGGGACGCTGTGCAGGGGACGTCGCCCGGAGCATCATGGGAGTACCGGGACCCGGGTGGGGAGGTCGACATGTTGGCGTCGGTCGGGGACGTGATCCACGTGACATCGGGCGTGGTCGACGGTGCGGTCCGCGAGGGCCGAGTGGTGGAGGTGCGGCACCCGGACGGGTCGCCGCCGTACCTGGTGGAGTGGAACGACACCGGCGAGCGCACGCTCGTGTTCCCGGGTCCGGACACCCGCGTGCTCCACGGTGACGAGCACAGGTGACCGTTCGCATCGAGGACGTGCGGGCCCGTGCCGGCCGGCCTGAGCTCTTCCAGGCGAGCGACGCGCCGTTCTGGGCCGACCCGTACATCTCCGGTGAGCTCCTCCGGGCGCACCTGGACGACACGGTGGAGGGCGCCAGCCGGCCGTTCGGCACCATCGTCGCGACCGTGAACCGGCTGGTGCGCGACGGCGTCGTCACGCCGGGCGCGCGGGTGCTCGACCTCGGCTGCGGCCCGGGCCGGTACGCCGAGCTGCTGGCGTCCGTCGGCTGCCACGTCACCGGCGTCGACTTCAGCCCACGCTCGATCGCCTACGCGCGGGAGCGCGCCGCGCAGCGCGGGCTCGACATCGAGTACCGCCTGCAGGACTTCCGGAGCCTCGACGACGTGGCGGCCTTCGACGTCGTCCTCCAGGTGTACGGGGAGCTGTCCACGTTCTCCGACGACGTGCGCGATGCGCTCCTGGCCACCGTGCACCGCGCCCTCGTGCCCCACGGGTACCTGGTGTTCGACGTCTCGACGCCGCTGCACCGCGCCCGGGTAGGTCAGCGCCACGAGTGGTCCGTGCGCCCGGGCGGCTTCTGGCGCGAGAGCGCGCACCTGCTGCTGAGCGACGGCTTCGGGTACGCCGACGACGTCTGGTGCGACCAGTACATCGTCGCGGGCGACGACGGGGTCACCGCCTACCGCATGTGGTTCCACGACTACCTGCCCGAGACCATCCGCCCCGTCCTCGAGCGGGCCGGGTTCACGGTGGAGCACATGTGGGAGGCCCTCGAGGGCGGGCCGTTCGACGACGGCGAGTGGCTGGGGGTGCTGGCTAGAGCCAGGTGACGGCGCGGAACACCGTGCCCCGCGGCGTCCGGCGGATCTGGAGCAGGTCGCACACCTGGTGTGCGATCCAGAGGCCGCGCCCGCGCGCCTGCTCGAGCGTCGGGTCCACCCGGCCCACCATCGGGTCCGCCAGGGTGCCCGCGTCCGAGACCTCGACGACGAGCCGGTCGGGCTCCCGCCACATGCGCAGCGTGCCGTCTCCGCCGCCGTGGTCGATCGAGTTCGCGGCGAGCTCGTTCACGGCCAGGCAGAGGTCGTCGGCGCGCTCCTCCTCAAGGCCCGCGGCCAGGGCGCGGTCGAGCACGAACCGCCGGATCCGCGCCAGGTCGCCCTTGCGGTACCTGCGGAACTCGGCGACCGTGCCCGGCATGGTCCCGGCCTTCGGCAGGCGCTGGGCGGCGAGCACCGCCGCGTGGTCCGGCCCTGCGAAGTCCGGGGAGCGGCCGTGGTGCCCATCGGTGGTCATCAGGTAGGGGTGGGAGCGACGGGCCTCGGCGAGGGTGGCCTCGTCCAGCGCTCCCGTGTCGTACGGGCAGAGCAGCCACAGCGGCGTCGACGCCGGGATCGCCACGTTCAGCGTCGCCTCGTGGACCTGGTGCTCGGCGACCTGGGCGGGCTCGAGCCCGGGCGCGACGGACTCGGCGATTCCGCGCGCCGGCCCGCCGGCCAGCTCGTCCGCGAACCGCCGCCACACGGCCATCACGCGCGCGGGGTTGTTCGCCAGCCGCGCGAGGTCGACGTGGTCCACCTTCTCGGCGTCCGAGCCGAGCGCCTCCCGGAGGAACTGCCACCGCTCCTCCTGCACGGCCACCATCACCGGCATGCCGGCCCCCAGGCCCTCGGTGACGAACGGCACGGTCACGGCGAGGTAGGCGTCCATGCGGTCCCACAGGAGCGCCTCGTGGCGGTAGCGCCGAGGGTGGGGCCGGGCCTGCACGCTCACGCCCTCCCTCCCGTCGCGTCAGGCCAACCGTAGCGGCCCGACGACGGCTTCCGGGGTCGGCGTAGCGTGGCGCCCATGACGGCCGGCCGCCCCCTGCTGCTCCTCGACACCGCGTCCCTGTACTTCCGGGCCTTCTACGGCGTGCCGGAGTCGGTCCGGGCGCCCGACGGCACCCCGGTGAACGCGGTCCGCGGGTTGCTCGACATGACGGCGCGGCTGGTCGCGGCACGCCGGCCGGCCCGCCTGGTGGCGTGCTGGGACGACGACTGGCGCCCGGCCTTCCGGGTCGCGGCCATCCCGTCCTACAAGGCGCACCGTGTGGCGCCCGACGGCGGGGAGGAGGTGCCCGCTGCGCTCGTGCCCCAGATCCCCCTCATCGCGGACGTGCTCGAGGCGCTGGGGATCGCCCGGGTGGGCGCCCCCGGCTACGAGGCGGACGACGTCATCGGCACGCTGACGGCGCGGGAGGTGGCCCGGCCGGCGGCGGAGCGGTCACCGGTGGAGATCGTCACCGGGGACCGCGACCTCTTCCAGCTCGTCGACGACGCCGCGGGCGTGCAGGTGCTCTTCACGCTCAAGGGTATCGGCGAGCTCGAGGTGGTCGACGAGGCCCGGCTGGCCGAGCGGCACGGCGTGCCGAGCGGCCGGGCGTACGCGCACATGGCGACGCTGCGCGGCGACTCCAGCGACGGCCTGCCCGGGGTGGCCGGCATCGGTGAGAAGACGGCGGTGCTGCTCGTGCGCAGGTACGGCGACCTCGACGGCGTGCTGCGCGCGGCGGAGGCGGGCGACCCCGGGCTGACCGCAGCGCAGCGGCGCAGGCTCCTGGAGGCGCGCGAGTACCTTGCCGTGGCGCCCGGCGTCGTCGACGTGGCGACGGACGCGCCCGTGCCCGGCGTGACGGGCACGCTGCCCGCCACGCCGGCCGATCCGGAGCGCCTCGTCGCGCTGGCCGAACGCTGGCGGCTCGGCTCGAGCCTCACGCGCCTCGTGGACGCGATCAGCCTCAGCGCCTGACGAGCAGCCCGGCCAGGCTCGCGCCCCAGGCGCGGGCGTGCTCCAGCTCGCCCGGGAGGAGGCCCTCACCCTTGCCGTACACCAGGAAGGAGCGTGGCTCGGCGACGGACCGCGCGCCCTTCTGACGGAGCTGCTTGTCTGCGGCCTTCGCGGCGGACCCGGTGAGGACCGCCTTGTTGACCTTGGTGTCGAACGCGGCGAAGCGCACACCGCCGAGCGGCATCTTCACCGTGTCCAACCATTCACGCAGGTCCATCCGGAAGGAGAAGTCACCGGCGGCGTCAGGCCGGGTGGCCTGTCGGGTCAGGCTGAAGCCCTGGGTGGGGGCACCCACTACGAGCATGTCCACGTCGGTGGTCAGGGTCCGTCCGGCGGGGGTGCCGGCGAGGACGCCTACTTCGACCACGCGCACGGGGCCTGCGGGGGCCAGGCCTTCTGCGATCGCCGCTGCGACGGCCTGCGTGTTGCCGTACATCGACTCGTAGACGACTAGTGCTGTCATGTGCCCAACTCTGGCCTTCGGTGCTGACGGTGCCTAGGCCGGTTCGCCCGAAAGAGGGTGAAGTCCGGGCGAGTTCACCCGGCACATGATCTATGTCCACGCTCCCACGAGGTCCGGCAGCAGGAACGCGGTCCCGACGACCGCCGCGGCGCCCGTCAGGAGCAGCAGGAGGAGGACCCAGATCGCGGCCGGCACGTGCGAGACGGCGGCCAGCTGGTCCGCGTCCGAGGTGCGCGCCCCGCGACGGCGGGCGGCGGCCAGCTCGACGACCGTGCGGGGTGCGGCGAGCAGCCAGAACCACGTGAGCGTGTACGCCACCGCGGACTGCACCTCGGGCGACGCCCAACCGGTCACGGCCGCAACACCCGCGCCGACGACGAGCAGCACCCACAGGCCGAACAGGTTCCGGACCATCAGGAGCATGAGGCCGAGCGCCACGAGCAGGCCCCACAGCACCCCGACGGCGTGCCCCTGCGCGAGGAGCGCGGCCGCGCCGAGGCCGAGGGCGGCGGGACCGAGGTGGCCGGCCAGCAGCATGGCGACCATGCCGGGACCGCGCGGCCGGCCCTTGGAGAGGGTGAGCCCGGAGGTGTCCGAGTGCAGCCGGATCCCGGTCAGGCGGCGTCCGGTCAGCACGGCGACGACGGCGTGGCCCGCCTCGTGCGCGATGGTCACGACGTGCCGCGTCACGGGCCACAGCCCAGGGACGACGACGAGCGCGAGCGCGAGCGCCGCCATGGCGACGACGACGCCAGGGGCGGGCAGGGGCTGCACGGCGCTGATCCGGTCCCAGAGGTCGCTCATGGCCGCCATCGTGCCAGGGCGGACGGTCGCGGCCCGGGCGCCGCGCACCGCTCGCTCAGGCGTTCGTCACCGTCACCTGAGGGTGGAGGACGGTGCCGAGGAGGGTGCCGGCGGTGGGGCCGGGCAGGGCGTGGGCGTAGAGCCAGCCTTGGGCGGTGTCGCAGCCCATGGTGCGGAGGTGGTCGGCTTGTTC
>Ga0196970_1001882_pt1 | contig 12209 bp, 4 predicted proteins | sample S1v_513CmetaG_FD_148672 | JGI IMG/M metagenome (GOLD analysis project Ga0196970, IMG submission 148672) | Soil microbial communities from Anza Borrego desert, Southern California, United States - S1+v_5-13C | ecosystem: Environmental > Terrestrial > Soil > Desert | place: USA: California... | reverse complement strand
GATTGCGCAGGCAGCGGGTTGCCGGCATCGTCCTGTTCGTCCGGCTCATTCGAAGGGGGCGGCGTCAACGGTTCGAGACGCTCGATTTCCGCGCGGATTTCCTGGGCGAACGCGTAGCCGTCCCGGGTGGAGGTGATCGTGCGGGCGTGGCGTGCCCAGACAGCGGCGCGCGCGCGGATGTGGTCGGCGACGGTTGCGAGACAGTCCGCCGGCGTGGTGATCGTGTAGCCGGCGAGCAGGGAGGCGTGCCAGACGATGGCCATGTAGCTGATGGAGCGAAAGGTCTGGCCGACGTTCGGCTGTGCGGGGACAACCGTGGCGAGGTAGTGGCGATCGACCCAGGCGTGGCAGGCGGCCAGGTTTTTGGCGGTGCCGGCATAGAGGTCGGTGAAGGCGACCTCGTTCCAGGTGTCCTCGATGGCGTTCTGCAGTTTGGCGAACAGCGGGTCGGCGTCGAGCGCGGCCTTGTTGGCGTTCAGGAAATCGAAGTCGGTGAGCACGAGGTGCCCGGTTTCGTGGTCGCATTGTCCGCGCAGGCACTGCACGTCGCCGTGATCGAGCAGGAGCGTCGGAGGGATGGCCGGCAACCAGACGGTTGCGCCGTCGGTGCAGGGGTGGCGTCCGAGGACGACGTTGACCGATTTGCCGGACAGGCCGCGGATGCGCGTGGTGATTGCGCGCAGGGCGGAGTGCGCGAGCTGTGGGGTCAGCGGCAGGGCGTCGGCGTGCGGGGTCAGGACGAAGCCGTCGGGCATGGCTGGCTCCAGAGTGGGTCGTTGAGGGAAGCGATCAGCTGGGCGTGAGCGGCGATCGTGTCGACGGAAAGGCGAACGGCGATGGTCGGTGGGGGCACCGGTATGTCGGCGGCGGCCGTTGGGCGGGCAGCAGCGGTGGGTGTTAAGAGGGCGTGCTGCAGGCCGCCGGCCATGGCGATGTAGACCTCGGCGGCGAGGCGCGCGTCGATGAGCGCGCCGTGCCGGGTGCGCGCGGAGCGATCGATGCGGAAACGGTTGCACAGCGCATCGAGGCTGGCGGGTTGGCCGGGAAAGAGACGGTTGGCAGCGGCGAGGGTGCAGATGGCGCGCGAGCGATCGATGGGGGGCCGGTCGAGGCGGGCCAGCTCGAGGTCAAAGAAATCGAGATCGAAGGGGGCGTTGTGCGCGCACAGCGGGGAGTCGCCGATGAAGGCGATGACGCTGTCGACGATGTCGGCAAACAACGGCGCATCGGCAACGTCGGCGTCGGTGAGTCCATGGACCGCTGTGGCGTCGGCGGGGATCGGGCGTTGTGGGTTGATGAGCGTGTGATACTCGCGGTCGCGGCGGCCGTTGACGAGTTCGACGAGGCCCACGGACACCATGCGGTCGCCGTTGGCGGGGTGCAGGCCGGTTGTCTCGGTGTCGAGAACCACGAGACGGGGAAGGATGACGAGGGGGGCAGCGGACATGTCGCAACGGCTCCGGTCAGTGAAGACACCGGGATTGTGTTACCGGCGTTTTGATGAAGATTGCCATGCGGGATGTTGACGCGTCATCCAAACATCGGCGGGGAGAGGTTCGGCCAGATGGCATCGACGAACTGGACGATCGCGCGGCGGTCGGTGTCGGAGTACTTGTTGTAGACGGACAGCGCCAGCGCGATGCTGATGGCGTTGGATGGGGGCGTGTTGGGGCTGAGGCGCACGTAGTGTTCGGCAACCGCTTGGGTCATGCGCGAACTCATGGTGTCGGAGAGTTCGCGCTGCAGGTAGGCGGTGCGGATTTTGTCGGCCAGGGTGACGATGTTGCGCGCCTCCACGTCCGGCAACGTGGGGTGACGGGCGCGCAGCACCGCGATCTCGTCGGCGGTGGCCATGTAGCCCATACGGATCCAGGTTCCGAAGCGGTCGCGCATGGCGGCCGACTGTTGTTTGGTGCCAGGGAAGGCAATGTCCTCGGCGGTCCCCTGGCCGCGCGTGTTGCAGGCCGCGGCGGCGCGGAAGTAGGGATGCGGAGCGATGTGACGGCCGTCGTCGTCGAGGAGGAGGAGGCCGCGGCCTTCGAAGACGCGCTGCACGACGTACATGAGGTCGGGCTCGCCCACGCTGATTTCGTCGAACACGCACAGGCACGGATAGGGTAGGCGTTTGGTGAGAAGGCCGTCGATGTAGACGCTCACGCTGGCGCCGTTGTCTGAGGACAAACGCGGGTAACCGACCAAATCTGAGCGGAGCATGTGGCCATCGAGGTTGATGGTCTCAGTCGGCCACTGCAGGAGAGCGCCGATCTGCAGGTAATGGGAGGTCTTGCCGGTGCCCTGGGGTCCATAGGCCCAGACGGGCTTGTTGGAAGCCAGGCTGAGCATCATGCCGAGTGTCGCGTTGAGATCGAGGCGGTAGGTCGGATCCCACGTCGGAACCAGGGGGTGTGGCCCGTCCCATTCGAAGGTGGGGACGTCGAAGTGGAAGACGTTGCCCGGAGTCATGCCTTTGCTGGCGAGCACGTCGCGCGCGGAGCGCCACACGATGCGTCCGGTCGGGAAGGTCTCCACCGCGGGAATTCGGGTGGGATCGGAGTGGTCCGGCGCCGGCGCGGTCGAAGCCGGACGCCGCGCGGCGTTCGCGGCCGGCGTTGCAGCCGGGGCGGCTGTGACCGGCGGCACGGGGTGGGCGGCGGCGGGATCTTGGCCGGTGTTGGCGGTGGGCGGAATCGCGGTGGCCAGGATGGTGGGCGTTACGGGCTGCGCCGCCGGAGACGGGTTCGGGATGGTGATGGCCGGGGGAGGTGTGGGCGCGGCTTGGCCTGGATCGGCCGGAGTGTCGTTGGCCGCAGTCGGGATGGGCGCTGCGGGCGGCGCGTTTGCGGGCGTCGGTAGGAGCGTGGTGTGGTGCGGATCGGCGTCACTGGCCGTGGGCGGTGCTCCGGCAGGGGTTGACGGGGGCGGTTCCGTCACCGCGGTCGGCGATACCGGGGGTGGACTGTTGGCAGCCGCCACAGCGCGCAGAACGTCAAGTGGCGGCAGCGGGGCGAGCTGACCGCGGGCGTAGAGGTCTTCGATGATGGTGATGGCGTGCGGGTGGGGTGCGGCGGTCGGCGTGGCGAGCAGCACCCAGCGGACGGGGCCGGCGAGCATGGCGTTGGACGGGATGGCCTGGGCGAGGCGCTGGTGGGCGCCGATCGGGCCGTGGGTGCCGGTCCGCCGGGTGGCGGCCGACACGAGATCGGGAGCGAGGCGTGCGAGGAGCGCTTGGGCGCTCAGCTCGTCGGTGGAGATGCGCCCGTTGCTGGTGGCGGCGAATCTCTGGGCGGAAAGGGTGATGGCGACGATGACGTTGCGGACCTGTTCGATGAGATCGGAGGTGGAGATCGCTTGGTCCGGGGTGTGAGCGGGGGCGGCTGTCATGGATGGCTCCGGTTCGGTCTGGGCGGGGTCAGGAGATCGCGGTGATCGGGCGGTAGCGCGTGACGCGCTCGATGACGTTCGCGCGTTCGAGGCCGTCGATGGGCAGGAAGAAGCGCGGTCCAACGGCGTCGGTCGTGACGATAAGGCCGTCGGTGGCGAGTTCCTGGGCGACGCTGGCGGGATCGGTGCCGTCGGTGTGCAGTTCGATCTGGTGTCCGGCGGCGTTGACGCGCGACACGATGGACCAGCCGTTGGCCAGTTTGACCGTGGCCGGCCGGTCGAGGGCGGTGGCGGCTTCGACGATGGTTTCGGGGGCGGTGACGTTGGTGGCCGCGAGGTTGGTGAGCACCTCGTCGAGCTTGTTTTCGGGAACAACGCGGCCGATAAGCGGTTCCCCGTCGTCGGTGACCAGGCGGTAGACCAACTCGTCGTCTTTGGGCAGACGGTCCCAGACCACGAGCAGGGCACCCGTGATGAGGTGAAGGACGCTCTCGGCCGCCGGACGGGGGGCGTTGAGTTCGGCGTCCCAGAGTTTGCGCGCGTCCTCGTAGTGCACCGGCATCCAGCCCTGACGTGAGTATTCCAGGGGATGGAGGATCTTGGCCGAGGTCGGGCCGACGAGACGGACCTTGGCAAAGACCTGGCCGCTGCCGACGTCGAAGTGCGAGGGGCCGGTCATGGTGGCGACGATGCGGCCCGTGGTCGGGTGACGGGCGAAGCCCGGGTTGCCTGCGGCGATGGCCATGGTCATGGCGTCGTCGAAGCGGGTCGCCGGCGCGTCGTCGTGGCGCAGGACCTGGACGTAGCGGGTCTCGGCCCCGGTTGCGGGGTGGGTGTTGACGACGGTGTCGGCGATCTTGATGAGCTTGCGCGCGGTGATCTCCTCGGCGCCGCGATCGTAGGCGTTGGCCTCGATCAACTCGATGACGTAGGCCTGGAGGTGCTTGTCGAAGGCTTCGAACAGGGTGTGCTGGCGTTCGACGGTCTGGGTCGTCAGGCGGGCGAGGAAGCGTCGCACCGGGACGTTGTGGCGCAGCTTGTCCCCGTTGGTGAGGCGCAGGTCGAGCTCCTTTTCGAGGAAGGGGATCGACATGCCGGCGATGGCGCCGGCCCGCACGGCTCGCAGGAAGCGGAGGAAGGCTTCCTGTGCGTAAGGGCCTTCCATGTTGTGGGCTTCCGAGATCAGGGCGGTGGCGTCCTGGCGCTGCCCTTGCGTCATTGCGTTCATGCTCGACCAGCGGCGGGCGACGGTTGAGGTGTAGCGGTGCTCGGCCTTGAGGTCGGTGGTGACGAGGGTGATGACCGGAGCGACGACCTGGTCGGTTCGGCCGGAGCGGCCCATGCCCTGCGCGGCACGGTCGGCGCGGAAGCCGAGCTGAGCGATGTAGTGGTGGCGTCGCCGGCGGTTCTTGATCCGGCGGCTAGCGTGGTAGTTGGAACCGACCATGCCGGCGTCGGAGAACGTGAGGATGCGCTTGCGGTCGTTTTCAAAGTCCTTCAGGTCGCGGTCGCAGTCGGCTTCGGTGCGTTCCTCGACAACGCGGCGCGCGAGCGGGCCGGGAATTTCGCCCGGAGCCGCGACGAGACGGCGGCGGCGGCCGGTGATCTCCGCGACGGCGTCGGTGCCGAAGGCGTCGAGCAGCATGTTCAGTGCGCCGTCCGGTACCTCGGCGGCACGGGCCTGTTCAATGAGCCGGTCGCGCATGGCGACCGCCTCGGCGACCTCGATGGGCTTGCCGGCGGCGTCGCGGGCGAGCGTGACGGTGTGGGTGACGGCGGGTGTCGTGACGTAGCGGTGGACCGGGAAATGCCGTTCGAGGAACGCGATTGCGATGTCGCGTGCGTTCGCGTCGGCGAGGTCGTCGTCGCCGGCGTCGTCCTCGCCATCGCCCTCGTCGTCGGCGGAGATCTTGCGTTCGACGGCGCGGTTGAGCGCGGCCTCGAGGGTGGACACGAACTGCACGAGGATCGCGTGTCCCTCGTCGAGGCGCTTTTGCGCGTCGTCGATGATCGCGTCCATGCGGTAGGAGGTGAGGACGGATTCGAAGAAGCGGACGCTGGCGCCCCAGTAGAGGGCGTTGGAGCGAGGCCCGCCCTTCACGTTGATGGCGGGATCGCCGTCGGGGTGGACGAGGCCGCACAGGTCGCGGGCGAGCCGCAGGGAGACGCGGATGTCCTTCCAGAGTGCCACGAGCTTGTCGTACTCGCGGATTTCGGCGTCGCTGAGCGGTCGGGTGATGCGGCGCAACTCGGTGCCCTCGGGCGCCAGGCCGGCGCGGATGTAGAGTCCTAGGGCTTTCAGGCTGCGGCTCAAGGTCTCCATGGCGCCGAGCCCCTGCGGGGCGAGCTGGTCGCACAGCGTCTTGTAGTCGGGGAACGGGGTGCCCTTGCCGAAGAGGCCGAGGCGCAGGGCATAGCCGACGTCCGCCAGCTCGGTGTTCCAGGTGGCGCTGGCGTACACCACACGGGCGTCGGGCAGCGCGTTCTGGAGATCGATGAAGGCTTTGCCCTGCACGGAGGTCACGCGGTCGCCGTAGGCGATCGAGTAGCGGTAGTTGTCGGATTCGTTGACGAACAGGATGCCGGCGAAGTCCGGGCCTGCCCAATCGATCAGCTGTTCGAGGCGGCGGCGGTCGTCCGCGCCGTCGCCGCGGAACAGCGCGGGGGTGGTGACGAGAATGCCGTCGCGGGCGGGAAGCGTGTCGTCGGCGGCGAAGTCGGCTTGGACGATCAAGTCGTCTTTCCGGCCGCCGAGCAGAAGGTATTCGGGCACGAAGGTGCGGTCGATCTGCGACGCGCGGTCGTCGATCCAGATGTGGCGGGTTCGGCCCTTGGCCTGGTTGTCCTGGATGAAGGCGATGCCGGTTCGGGTCTTTCCCGTGCCCGTGCCGTAGCCGAGGACGAAACCGCGCCGGGGCGGCGGCAGTTCGGGGTCGGTGGGGTGGCCCGGCAGCATTTCGGCATGGGCTTGCCCGCCGTAGACGAGCGCCAGCATCTGCGGGGCGGACAGCAGGCGGTCGCGCAGCACGCGCGCGGCGACGTGCGGGACGTATTTCGGCGGCGGCAGCTTGACGTAGGCCAGGGAGCGTGGCTCGACGAGCGGCGAGGGGTGCTCGGGAGCGTCGGGGAAGGTGATGCCGCGCAGTACGAGCGGCACGATGGCGGTCTCGGCCTCCTCCTCGGCGGTGGTCGAGGGGGAGGCGGCCGTGGCGACCGGGGCGGTGGCATCGGTCATGATGCCGTCGAACAGCGAGTCGAGGCTGTCGCCGCTGTTGGGGGTCATCAACGCGTCGAAGTCGAGAGCCGTCAGCGGGTCGGTCGTCTGTTGCTGCGGGGTCCAGTGGGTGTGGTCGATCTCGTAGCGGAGCGGCACGAACTCGGTGGTGGCGATGCCGTGTTCGTAGCGCGCCACGGCGGCGGCGACGCTGGTCGCGGCAGCGTGCGGCAGGCACAGGTTGGCGTTGGGCGGGACGCCGTCGATGGTGACGGTGTTGAGGTTGGGCGTGGTGGCGCTGGAGAGCGTGATGCAGGCGGCACGTGGTGCCGGCGACGGGGCGTGGGTGCGGCCGGCCGCCGTGAGAAGTGCGGCCGAGGTCTGGGCCATCTCGGGGTCGTCAATCACGATGGTGTCGCGGATCGTCAGTGTCGCGTGGCGGGCGGCGAGCCAGCGGGCAGCGAGCGTGTGCATGGCGAGCCCGGCGCGGCGTTCCAGGCGCGCGAGCGCGCGGAGCGCCGAGGTCGGGTTCGGGTGGTCGGGCCGCAGCGCCGGGGTGTTGGAGGCGATCAGCGTCGCGATGGCGGCGTCGAGGACCGCGCGGGGTATTGCGGTGTCAACGCGCGTGGCGCGGGTGAGCGCTGTGACGACGGTGGCGACGGTGGCGTTGGGGATGTGGGTCATGGCGGGTCGGTCCGGATCCGGTTGGGGACGACTGGCTCAGAAGCGGAGCGCGTCGGGCAGGAAGGTGTTGAGGCGGGCGCGGAAGGCGGCGGGCAAGGTGGCAGCATCGGTGGCGGCGTCTCGGAAGCCATCGAGGAGCATGCGCAGCAGATGGCTCTTGGAGGCCGTGGTCATGCCGGCTTGGCGTTCGGGCGGCAGCAGGCGGGAGATGAGGCCGCGCAGGCGGGCGGCGGTCTTGCGGCGCAGGTACGGTTCGTCGGGGCGCCAGTGTTCGCTGGGGTTGATGTCGAGGAGATGGGCGAGGTGGCGGGCCAGGGTGTCGGCCTCTTCGCTCGGCTTGGCCTTGATACCGACGCGCAGCGCGACAAGGCTGCGGAAGATCGCGTTCAGGTCGTCGTCGGGCAGCGCCAGCAGGGTCGTGAGACCGGTCGAGCGGCGGGCTTCGGTCGTGCCGAGGCCGTGTGTGTCCAGCAGGTTCGCCAACGTTCGGCGGGTGGCCAGGAGGTCGCCGAAGGCGGGGCCGGTGTGGTCCTCTTCGGATCCGGGCATGGCGAAGGCCAGGCCGCGGATGGTGGAGCAGGGATTGTCGGCCAGCAGCGCGAGGATGACGCACACGCGGGCGGCGCGGTCGCCGTGGCCGTTGCCGTCGTTGGCGATGGCGACCTGGAGCATCGCCGACTTCTGGGCGGCGATGTACTCCGGCTTGTCGCCGGTGTCGTCGGTGTCGGTGGGGGCGCTGAGCGTCACCAGGCCGGACGGGTCGGTGGGGTCGATCGGCAGCGGCGCGCGCGCAGCGAGCGCGAGCGTGTCCTGATCGGCATCGTCCGGGAGGTCGTCGTCGGTGTCGGCGAACAGCCCGTCGGCGTCGGCGTCCTGCTCGTCGGCGCAGTCCTGGAAGCGGGCGACATAGCCGACATACTCGGTGACGGCGCCGGTGGGAGCGACTTCGATCCAGACGCCGCCCGTGGTGCGGTCGTCGCACGCGGCGTAGCGCCAATCCTCGAACACGGCGTCACGGATGACGGTGACGCTGGCCCAGCCGGCGTCGCGGTGGGATTGCGCGAGCCGGTCGATGGCGGCGTTCTGGAGGTCCCAGAACTGCGCGTGGTCCTGGAAGGCGCGGGTGTTGTCGTCGGCGAACAGGTCGTCGTAGATCGGTCCCGTGTAGTGGCTGACGTCGAACAGTGCGTTGCTGAATGGGATGGCGCCGGCGGTGAGATGGCGCTTGATGGATGCGACGTCCGGCCAGGCGGCGGGATGGACGCTGATGTCGTTGGCGATGGTCTTCTGCAGGCCAATGTCGGCGAGCGCCGCTTGTTGCGCCCAGGCGAGCGGTCGTTTCTCGTCGACCACGAGCTGAGCCAGGTCGGGAACGAGCCGGGCCAGGGCAAGGCGCCCGGCGATGAAGCGTTCGGTCTTGCCGTAGGCGTTGGCGAGCGAACGGGGGGAGACGCCGGAAGCGACGAGGTCGTGGAAGCGGCGCGCTTCTTCGATGGGGTGCAGATTGAGTCTTACGACGTTTTCGGTGACCGCGACGTCGAGGGCCTCGCGGTCGTCGAGGTCGAGCACGCGCAGCGGCGGCATGTAGTCGTCGGGCAGGGTTCCCTCGGCGACGAGCTCGAGGATGGCCTGCCAGCGGTTGTGCCCGGCGATCAGTTCGAAGGGCTGGCTGACGCCGGGGGTGCGCGTGCGGCGCAGGATCGGCGGGTACAGCACGCCCTTGGCGGCAATCGAACCTTTCAGCGCGGCGATGTGCGCCGTGTCCTGGGTGTCGCGGCGGCTCTTGGACCAGGGTTGGACGTCGCTGAGGTGGGTCGGCAGGGAGTTGGGGCTGGCGGCGGTCATGGGGCCTCGGTGGTGTGAGGGGTGGCGCAGAAAGAAAAAGGGCCCGCGCGAGCGGGCCCTTGGTGACGGCATGGTGTGGTGTTGATGATCAGTCGAAGGTCCATCCGATCACGACGGCGGTGGCGTCGAGGTCGGCCGCGAGCAGCGGGCTTGGGGTTAACTTTCCTTTGGGGATCACTCGATGGCTCGTACCGCGGATGCGGATGTGCACGGGCAGACCATCGGGGGATCCCGTGGCCGGCGCGTGGCGCGCCCAGAGCGGAGCGAGCGTGGCGGCGACGCCGGCCGGGTCGGGTGAGCGCAGGACCTCTTCCGAGAGGTAGATGGTCAGGCGCTGGCTTGCGCCGGCGATGTCGGTTGCGGGCTTGATGGTCAGGGCCCGTACGGGCTCGTGCGCCGCGGTGAAGGCCTCGGAGGAGGCGAGGCGCGCGAGCACGGTGTCGCCGACCGATGGAATGGGGGCGGAGTCCGGAAGGGTGGCGGTCACGATCATCGATGCCACGGCGTCGGTGATGACGACGCGCACGAAGGTCCCGCTGGTGGCGGGGCGGGTGGTGATGCTTTCGACCAGCCCGTGGATGTCGCGGTCGTGCCAGGTGGTGGAACGGCCGGCGTTGGTGAGATCGCTGGGGGTCAACGCGTGCTGCGGCCGGGTGGCGGCGAGGTGGGCGGCAACAGCGGGGGTTGGGCAGACGGTGCCGAGGCTGGCCAGCATGCGCGCGATGCCGTCGTCGGGCTCGGCGGGAGCGGCGGCGGTCTCGGCCCGTTGTACGGGGGCGGTACCGAAGAGATCGGACTGGTTGCTGGCGGTTTTGGCCCGCGTGGCGGCGGCGGCGGCGACGTCGAGGAGCGCGCGGTGGGAGAGGGGCGCCGCACCGAAGGTTCCGGCGTCGATCAGCTTGGTGAGCACGGCGCGGTCCGCCACCGCGGCAGCGGCGGTAAGCAGGCGGAGGGCTTCGGCTTCGCTGGCCAGCGAAGCGGGCCCGGCGGCGGCGAGCGCGGCGGCGATCTCGCGGGCCTTGGCTGCGCCTATGCCGCGGATTCCCATGAAGCCGTAGCGGATGGGGCTGTCGGGGCTGTGATTGACCGGCTGGAAGTCGGCGGCGGGGTGCAGGGCGTCGGGGGCGAGGACGTGGATGCCCGCCATGCGGGCGTCGCGGATGTGGTCGGCGAGAACATCGGGATCGGCGCTGTCTACGGTGGCGAGCGCGGCGTAGAATGCGGCGGGTTCGTTCGCCTTGAGGAACGCGGTGTGATACGCGTTCAGGGCATAGGCGGCGGCGTGAGAGCGGTTGAAGCCGTACCCGGCGAATTTGAGGATGAGGTCGAAGAAGGCGGTGGCGCGTTCCGAGCTGATGCCGTTGGCGCGGCAGCCGGCGACGAAATCGGTGCGCATGGCGGCCATTTCCTCGGGGATTTTCTTACCCATGGCGCGGCGCAGGATGTCGGCTTTGCCGCGGCTGTATCCGGCGAGCACACGCGCGCATTCGATGACCTGTTCCTGGTAGATCAGGATGCCGAACGTTGGGGCGGTGATGCGGTCGAAGTCCGGGTGGACGCTGGGGATGGGCTCTTGTCCATGGCGGCGGCGGATGTAGCGTGGAATCTCGTCCATCGGGCCGGGGCGGTAGAGGGCGACCAGGGCGATGATGTTCTCGAAGGTGGTCGGCTTCAGCTCGGCCAGCGTGTCGCGCATGCCGTGGCTTTCCAGCTGGAAGACTCCGCGCGTGCGCTTGGACTGCAGGAGCGCGTAGGTCGCGGCGTCATTGAGGGGCAGGCAGTCGAGGTCGATCGGCCGGCCGGCGCGTGCGAGGTGATCGCAGGCGATCTTCAGCAGCGTGAGTGTCTTCAGGCCCAGGAAGTCGTACTTCACCGCGCCTGCGGCCTCGGCGTCATACATGGAGAATTGGGTGACGCGCTGTCGGTCGCGGCCCGGCATCAGCGGGCACACGTCGGTCACCGGGCGGTCGGCGATGACGACGCCGGCGGCGTGGGTCGATGTCGTGGAGAGGCAGTCCTCGAGGAGCGTGATGTGTTGGGTGAGTTCGTCGGCGCGTCCGGTGGCGTTGACCAGGCGCTGCAGATCGGGGGTGTCCGCGACGGCCTTGGCGAAGGGAACGCCGTCGGGTGTGGCGGCGGCGATGGCGTTGACGTGGCGCAGCGGCAGCCCGATGCCGCGGCCGACCTCTCGCAAGGCTGCCTTGGCATGGTACGCGGTCTGGGTGCCGATGGGCGCGACGCGGTCGGCGCCATGGAGGGTCTCGACGTAGCGCACCACGTCCTCACGACGGTCGCGGCAGAAGTCCACGTCGAAGTCGGGCATCGACACGCGTTCGGGGTTGAGGAAGCGTTCGAACAGCAGGTCGAGGGCGATCGGGTCGAGTTGCGGGCTGGTGATGCCGAGGGCCCAGGCGACCAGAGAGCCTGCGCCGGAGCCGCGGCCTGGCCCGACGGGGATGTCGTGGCGCTTCGCCCATGCGATGAAGTCCGCGACGATGATGAAGTACGCTTCGAAGCCGCACGTGGTGATGACGGCGAGCTCTTCGTCGAGGCGGGCCATGTAGGCGCCGATCGGCAAGCCGCGTTCGAGGGTGAGGCGTCGCAGGCCCTCGGTGGCGAGGGCCCGCAGGTCGGTCGGCGCGTCCGGGCGTGAGCGCGGCGGCCAGGTGGGCAGGCGGGGCTTGCCCTTCGTGGGCATGAACGCGCAGGCCTGGGCGATGGCGGCAGCGTTGGACAGCGCCAGCGGGCAATCGGCGTAACGCGTGCGGAAGTGGTTGGCGTCGGCAAACCAGCCGCGGCCGGGAGGCAGCGGTTCGGGTTGGGTGGCGCCCTCGGCGTGCGCGCGGCGGAGAATGAGGTGCGTGCCGGTGTGTGCCGCGTCGGCAAAGGAGATCGCGTCGGCGGCGGCGACGGGCAGGCCGGCGGCTTCGGCGGCCCGAATGGCGTTGGCCGCGAGGGTGCGCTCGGTGGCGATGGTGCTATTGGTCGCGGGGATGAGCACGGCGGCGAGGGTGTCGCCGAGACCGTCGGCGACCGCGCTCGCGGTCGCCGCGTGCTCAGGGTGAAGGAGCACGGCGAGGTCGGG
>Ga0196970_1001881_pt1 | contig 12209 bp, 10 predicted proteins | sample S1v_513CmetaG_FD_148672 | JGI IMG/M metagenome (GOLD analysis project Ga0196970, IMG submission 148672) | Soil microbial communities from Anza Borrego desert, Southern California, United States - S1+v_5-13C | ecosystem: Environmental > Terrestrial > Soil > Desert | place: USA: California... | reverse complement strand
CAACTCATCCCAATGATCGTTGTAGCGGGCTTCCATGAGGGAGCCGAGATGGCGCATGCCTAAAGGGGTCCAACTTTGTCCGGGACGTTTGAATCGGCACTGTCTCTTGCGACACGCGGATTCAACTGGGCCGGAACCGATGGGCCAGCCGCGCCGGTTGATCCTGTGGTAATTCATTCGTCGCGCATGTCCGGCAAAGTATTCCTGTTCTCGTTTGATCACTTTGCCCGCATCGTTCTGAGGGGCGATCAGAGCCTGGATCTCTTCGAGCACTTTGACGTGCTTGCCGTGCCGGAGTTGATGCCGGCGGCCTTCAACCCATTGAGCCACCTTGCTTTCCTCCGGACCAACCAGCGCGCGTCCCAGCTCCCAAAGATGCTGACTGGCATGATAAAAATCCAAGACCTCATTGGCCCCGGCCCAGCGATCCTTGGCCAAATGCCAGATCCACGGCGCTCCATCAGCAACAATCAGTTTGGACTGGGCCCGTCCTAATCCGCCGCGCATTGCCTCCCAATGCAGGCGTTGCCCAAATTCCACCGGCTCGCCTTGCCAGCCGACCACGATCTTTTCAGTTAGCTCGCCACGGCCCCGGGAACTGCGTGCTGACTGTTCGTGCCGGTAATACACGCCCGTTTTCCATTCGCGCCATTCCACCCGTGGCTGTGAGGTGCGACGCCTGCCCCAGCCCGGTCCCCGCTGACGCACCAGCCAGCCATCCAGCATCAGCACCACCAGGTTGGATCCCGCACGCTGAGGCTCACGATCAACCGGTGGAACTTTCAGACGCTCTTGTGTTTGAGCTTCGGAGCGGCTGCCCAACCGTTGCGCCAGCGCATGCACCGCTGAGGCGCTGATCTTCACGCCCCACTTTTCAGCCACAAGTGCCGCTTCCTCATAAGACCCGGTGGCCGTTACAGTGAAAGCCAGCTTGTCTGTCAGCCCAAGACTCAACTGCTGGTGATCGCTTAATCCCCACCGTTCGCGGATAGGACAGCCCCAGTGACCGTCAGCAGCGTCCTGGCCGTGCAGCACCTCCAGTTCAATGAGTCCGGGAACGCTTCTTAGCCGCATGCGCCGTCCCCGCCGATGGATCAGGCGGCCGTTGCTGTGGGGGAAAAACGCCGCCATGAAGGTCGGCTTCTTTTTGCAGTTCTTGTTCAAGACGCTTGCGCGTCCACTCACGTCCTTCAGCTTCCACGGCCATTTCAATCTCACGCAGCGACCGCGGTGGCTGATGCTCAGAGTTCATCCGGTTCCTTTGGTTGGTGGGTTTACGTCGATTGAGGAACCGTTCACGCACTCATTGTGGGGGCAGTGTCAAGATGCACCCTGCATCGGCTCCTGGACCTGCGGCCCCTTGTGTTCATCGGGAAGATCTCCTACGGCATATACGTCTGGCACTTCCCCATTCTCTGGTTTCTTGAACGATCGGCTTCTCCGCGGTTGTGGCTATTCTGGCCAGCGACCATCGCCGCCACGCTGCTTTCCTACTACCTGCTGGAGCGCCCCTGTCTCAGGCTTAAGGCGAAGTTTTCCGGCGTTGACGGATTGCACCGGCGCCACCGCGGCCAAACCTGAGACTTCGTCACTGCACGACGCCGAAATGCTGCGCGCACCCGTTCGCGTGCTTGTTTCCATGCACTGCACTCCCTAGATTCTGGCGAATGAGCACAGCGTTGAACGAGCAGGTGCAAGCGACCACGGCCTGGATCAAAACCCTTCGGCAGGAAATCTCCAAAGTCATCGTGGGCCAGGAACCGCTTGTGGATCGCCTGCTCGTGGGGCTATTAGCCAACGGCCATGTGCTGCTCGAAGGAGTTCCGGGGCTTGCCAAGACGTTGTCCGTTCGCACCCTCGCGACGGCCATTCATGCAACATTCCGTCGAATCCAGTTCACGCCCGACCTGCTCCCTGCCGACATCACGGGGACGCTGATTTACAGTCCGCAGGACGGAAAATACCACGCAACGCGCGGGCCGATTTTTGCGAACTTCGTTCTCGCCGACGAAATCAACCGCGCGCCCGCGAAGGTTCAATCCGCGTTGCTGGAAGCTATGCAGGAACGCCAGGTCACGTTGGGCGGCGAAACGATGCCCCTGCCGTCGCCCTTCCTTGTCCTGGCCACCGAGAATCCGATCGACCAGGAAGGCACTTATCCGCTGCCCGAGGCGCAGGTGGACCGCTTCATGTTCAAGGTGCTTCTGGATTATCCTGCGTTCGACGACGAACGTCTGATCCTGGATCGGATGGCAGCAACCGCGCCGGAGATGCACGTGAAACCGGTTGTCAATCTCGAGCAGATCCTGGAAACGCGAAAGATCGTGGACCAAATCCATGTCGACGCGAAGATTCGCGACTACATTGTGCACGTTGTGTTCGCCACTCGAAAACCGGAGAACTACAAGCTCGATGTGAAGCACTTCATCCAGTTCGGGGCCTCACCCCGCGCCACGATCAACCTGACGCTCGCGGCGAAGGCATGGGCGCTTTTGCAGGGCCGCTCGTATGTGACGCCGGAGGATGTGAAGAGCATCGGGCCGGATGTGCTGCGCCATCGCATCATCCTGACCTATGAGGCCGAGGCGCGGGCGGTGACCAGCGATGTCATCGTGAGCCAGATTTTCAAGACCGTCCCGATTCCCTGAGGCCGGATCGATCATCCAAACCCATTGTTAATCCTGAGAATTGTATGAACGCCCTACGCACCTGTGCGCTGCTGCTGGCTGGAATGGTGTTTGTGAATGCCGCTGAGCGCCACACGTTCACCATTGGCACGAATGATTTTCTCCTCGACGGCCAGCGTCTGCAGATTCGCTGCGGCGAAATGCACGCCCCGCGCGTGCCGAAGGAGTATTGGCGGCATCGGCTTCAAATGATCAAGGCGATGGGGCTGAACACGGTTTGCGCCTATCTCTTCTGGAACATGCACGAGCCGCGCCCGGGCGAATTCAACTGGTCGGGCCAGGCCGATGCGGCGAAGTTTTGCAGAATCGCGCAAGAGGAGGGATTGTGGGTGATGCTGCGGCCGGGGCCATATGCGTGCGCGGAATGGGAGATGGGAGGCTTTCCGTGGTGGCTGCTGAAGCATCAGGACATCCAGTTGCGCAGCCGTGATCCGAACTACCTGAATGCCGCCAAACGTTACCTCAAGGAAGTAGGCCGCGTGCTCGGGCCGTTGCAGGTTTCGAAAGGCGGGCCCATCCTTATGGTTCAGGTGGAAAATGAATACGGTTTCTTCGGCAAGGATCCTGAATACATGGGCGAACTCCGCCAGGCGCTGCTGGACGCGGGATTCGATGTCCCGCTGTTCGCCTGCAATCCGCCTTACGCGTTGAAGAACGGTTACCGCGCCGACCTTTTCCCCGTCGTGAATTTCGGCTCCGATCCTGCGAACGGCTTCAAGGCGCTGCGCGAGATTCTGCCGCAGGGGCCGCTCATGTGCGGGGAGTTTTATCCTGGATGGTTCGATACCTGGGGCGCGCCGCATCACACGGGCAGGATCAATACGTATCTTGCCGACCTGGAATACATGCTCAAGGCCAACGCCTCGTTCAGCATCTACATGGCGCATGGCGGCACGACATTTGGTTTCTGGACCGGGGCTGACCGGCCGTTCAAACCGGATACGTCCAGTTACGATTACGACGCGCCGATCAGCGAAGCCGGTTGGACCACGGACAAATTCTTCCGGACTCGGGAGCTGTTTGCGCGTTACCTGCTCCCGGGTGAAACGATTCCCGAACACCCTGCGCGCAATCCCGTGATTTCCATTCCCGAACTGCAGGTGCAGGAAATAGCGCCGATGTTTGCGAATCTTCCGGGTTCGGTGAAGGACGCGAGTCCGCGGCACATGGAACTTTACGACCAGGATTACGGATGCATCGTGTACCGAACGAGGGTTCCCGCGGGTCCTGCCGCCACGCTGGAAGCCGGGGCCATTCACGACATTGGCCAGGTATTCCTGAACGGCGAGCGCGTCGGTTTCACGGATCGACGCAGCCGGAATTTCAAGGTGCGGCTTCCTGAACGCGCTGATGCTGCGACCCTCGACGTTCTGGTTGAAGCCATGGGGCGGGTGAATTTTGGCGTTGAGGTGCATGATCGCAAAGGGATTCATGCGCCAGTCACGTTGGGTGGAAAGGAGCTGACGGGTTGGGAGGTGTTCAACCTGCCGCTGAATGAGAAGATGCTGGCGTCGTTGAAGTTTCAACCCGCGCGGAATCAAACGCAGAGCGCCACGAACACGAAACCCGCCTTCTATCGCGCGCGCTTGAACGTGGATAAACCGGGCGACACGTTTCTCGACATGCGTCCCTGGGGCAAAGGTTTTGCCTGGGTGAACGGGCATAACCTCGGCCGCTATTGGAACATTGGGCCGCAACAAACGATGTACATCCCCGGCCCATGGCTGAAATCTGGCGCGAACGCAATTATTGTCCTCGACCTCGTTGGACCGCAGAAGCAGGTCGTAGCGGGGCTCGAAAAGCCGATTCTCGATGTGCTGCGTCCCGAGCTGGATTTTGCGCGCGCGAAACGGGCTGAAGTCAAATTGAACTTCGATGGCGTCCAACCGGTTCACAGCGGCAGTTTTCCCGAGGGAGTGAGCCAGCAGGAAATCACGTTTGCATCGCCGGCCCGCGGCCGTTTCTTCTGCATCGAATCCCTCAATGCGCACGACGGCAAGGCATTCGCGGCGATTGCGGAACTGACGCTTCTCGACGCATCGGGCAGGGCGCTGAGCACCGATGGCTGGACGGTGTCGTATGTGAGCAGCGAAGAGCGCACCCGGGAAGACGGGACTGCGGAGAACGCGATTGACGGGCAGACGGCGAATTTCTGGCATACGCAGTGGGGCGATGCCTCGCCCGCGCACCCGCATCGATTGATCCTGAACCTGGGCGACGCGCGCACCGTCGGCGGCTTTCGTTACGTTCCCCGCCAGGGTGCCGGGAATGTCGGCGGCCGCATCAAGGAATACCGCATTTATGTCGGCGATGAACTTGTGCGCTGATGCATGCGCATGGCCCTGCCAGTTCGTATCCAACCGTTGCAGCCCGGCATCATAATCATAAATTGTAAATCCTAAATGCATGGAACTTTCGGCCCTGCTCGAATCCGTCCGCAACATCGAGGTCCGCACCAATCGCCTGGTGAATGACACGATGGTGGGGGCGTATCTCAGCCAGTTTCGCGGCCGCGGAATGGATTTCGAGGAACTCCGCGAATACATGCCGGGCGATGACGTCCGCGACATTGATTGGAACGTCACGAATCGAATGGGACGCCCCTTCGTGAAGCGTTTTCGCGAGGAGCGGGAATTGGGAATGGTCCTCGCAGTGGATGTTTCAGGGTCGGCGGCGTTCGGTTCTGGCAATCGCACAAAACGCGAGTTTGCCGCCGAGGTCGCCGCAACCATCGCCGTCTCAGCTGCGCGCAGCAGCGACAAGGTCGCGCTGCTGATGTTTTCGCAGGAGGTTGAATTGTTTGTTCCTCCACGCAAAGGGCGGCGGCATATTTTGCGCATTCTGCGCGAATTATTATCGCTCGAACCGAGGAGTCGTGGAACCGATATTCCCGCAGCGCTCACGTTTCTCAATCACGTTCTGCATCGCCGTTCTTTGGTTTTCCTTCTCACCGATTTCCTGCACACCCAGGGCGCCGCTACCGACGGGTTGTTTGGCACTGGCGCGGTGAAAACAACCCGCGATGTCTTTCAGGAACTGGGATTGACGAATTCGCGGCATGACCTCGTTTGCGTGCATCTGCATGATCCGCTGGAAAGCGCCATTCCAGGCGCGGGACTCGTCACGTTTGAAGATGCAGAAACGGGTGAACTGCTGGAGGTGGATTCGCATCGGGCGCGCAACCGCCAGCAATACTCCGCGACGAATGCCGAGCGGCTCATGCAGCTGGATCGCGCCCTCCTGCACGCGGGCGTGGATACCGTGCGCTTGAACACTGCGGAACCTTTCGCGCATGCTCTTCAGCGATTCTTCGAACTGCGCCGCGGCAGGAGGCGTGGATGATTCGGTGGCTTTGGAGCAGGGCCATTGAGGGCAGCGTTTTCTTCCTGACCCGGCAAGTGGCCGCAGCCGCTGGCGGGGAAGGGCTGACGTTGAGTCCGCCGCATCCTGAAATTCCGGCGACGTTTCTCGAACAGTATTGGCTTTGGGTAATCTCGGGCAGCCTGGCGCTGGCCATTATCGTTTCCGCGTTCGGACTCGTCCTATGGCTCACATTGCGTTCCCGCGGCGCAGGGATTCCATCGCCGGACGAGATCGCTCGAAAGGAGCTGCAGCGGATTCACCAGGAGGCCGCCACGTCCGCGAATCTAAGTGCCATTTCGCGGGTCCTGCGGGCCTATCTGGTCGCGCGATTCCAATTGCCCGCGGAGGAGTTCACAACGCGGGAACTGAGCGATGCGCTGCTTCGCAAACAATCCGTCGGTCCGCAGCTCGCCACGCGTCTGAACAGCTTTTTCAAGCGGTGCGACGAGCTCAAGTTTGCGCCATCAACGCAGCCGCCTGCCACTGCCGCGGAGGAGGCACTGGCACTTGTAAATGATTGCGAGCGCAGGAGGGCCGAGCTTTTGCAGGCGTCCTTGAAGGCGCCCCCGATCCATTCATGAACGGCAACTTCGAATTCCAGTATCCGTGGTTGCTGGCGCTGCTCGCGTTATTGCCGTGGTATGCATTTCTGCGCGGACGATTTGGGGGGCATTCCGCACTGCAGATCTCAAGCACGGAAGTCGTGCGAAGCGTCGCCACACCCGCGCGCACCGCACCTGGACGCCTGTTGCTGTTCCTACGCTTGCTCACCGTGGCGTTCTGCATCGTTGCCGCGGCGGGCCCGCGGTTTGCGAATGACCGAACCGAAACCCAGGCAAGCGGCGTCGACATCATGCTCGTGCTCGATCTTTCATGGTCGATGATGGCCCTCGACATGAGCGGGGCCGGCGAACGCGTCACACGCTTTGATATTGCGGCAGATGTGCTGAAGGACTTCGTTCGCAAGCGACCGAACGACCGCATCGGCCTGGTCGTGTTTTCTGCCGTTCCCTATCTCGCCAGCCCGCTGACACTCAATCACGAGTGGCTGATCGGTAATATCGATCGCATGCACATCGGCATGATTCGCGAGCTGGGAACCGCGATCGGCGATGCCACAGCCACCGCTGCCAAGCGGTTGAAATCGGCCCATGACAGCAAGAGTCGCATCATCATCCTGCTCACGGACGGCGACAACAACCGCGGCGAGATTGATCCTGTTCCCGCAGCCCAGCTGGCGGGCGCGTTGGGGGCGCGTATTTACACGATCGGAATTGGCGTCGAGGAGCCGTGCCAGCTGCCTGAATTCGAGCCCTCCACGGGTGAGCTGCGGCTGGATGAAAATGGCAACGTGAAGTGGACGCTGGTGTTGCAGCCCGCCAATTACTCGGTGCTCAGCCGGATGTCGGCGCTGTCGGGCGCCAAGTCGTATCGCGCCAAAAACCGCAGCGAACTCGAGAACATCTACAACGAGATTGATCGCCTGGAGAAAACAGAAGTGAAGCTCCGGCGCTACACGCTCTACACGCCGCTTTTTCAATGGCCGCTTGTCGCGGCCTTCGGACTCTTCGGCCTGGAGGTTTTGCTGGCGAACACGCGTTTCAGGAGGATTCCATGAGCGGCATGCAGTTTGCCGAACCCGGATGGTTGTGGCTTGCGCTGGCTGCTCCTGTGTTGCTCGTGACGGTCATGCGCTACGCCGCGTGGGCCCGGCAGCGCCAGTTGCAGACGCTTGCCTCGGCTCAAAGGCTGCCGGAACTGACGCGTTCCCACAGCAGGAGCCGGCGCGCCATTAAAAATATTCTGCTCGTTCTCGTTGCAATTCTGATGGGCATCGCACTGGCGCGACCGCAGTGGGGTGTGCAGGAGTTTGCGATCCAGGAAATCGGCGAGGACCTGGTGTTCGCCATCGACTGTTCGCGCAGCATGCTGGCCGCGGACGTTTCGCCAAATCGCCTTGAACGGGGAAAACTCGCGGTAATCGATTTTGTGCGCCGCCATCCCGAAGGGCGAATTGGCCTTGTGGCGTTCGCGGGCCAGGCATTTCTGCAATGCCCGCTGACCTTCGATCACGAGGCCTTTGAGGAATCGTTGCGCGATCTCGATGAACGCACGATTGCGGTTCCCGGCACGGATCTTGGCCGTGCGCTCCAGGAAGCGTTCCAGGCAATGGAGAAGAAAAGCCGGCGCAAAACCGTGGTGCTGTTGACCGACGGAGAGGATTTGGAACAGTCGGGAATTCGTGTTGGGGAAGCGCTCGCGCGCGAAAACGTGGTGGTGTTTACAATCGGCGTGGGAACGGAAGCCGGGGCGGAGATTCGCGTGCTGAACGAACAGAACCAGCCCGAGATGGTGCGCGACGCGCAGGGGCAGCCTGTTCGCAGCCGCATGGACGAACAAACGTTGAAGCGGATTGCCAGCGTGACCCGCGGAGCTTACTTCCCGCTGGGCGCGCTCGGGGAAGGCCTGGCGAAGGTGCAGCTGGCCATGCAGAAGGACGAAGCGTCAGGGGCAAATGTGCCCGTTCGACGGCTCGGAATTGATCGGTATCACTGGTTCGTGGGACTCGTGCTATTATTGCTCGTCGCCGAGTCCCTAATTGGAACGCGCCGGCATTTGAACGCATGAGAATCCCGCCACTCCATCCTGGGTTCTGGGTGATTGCCTGTGCCGCATTCAATGCGCCCACCACAATGGCGGCCGCACCTGTGTTCATGGAATTCACCAACAGCGCGCGGATTGCAACCGAGCCGATGCCGCACACACCTCGAGAGCAGTTCAATCGCGCAACCCGCGATCTGCATGCGGGCAAACTAGGCGACGCGGAATCCCTGCTGGTGAAGGTGTTGGAATCGCAGAAGGAAAAATTTCAGGCACCCGCGCTGTTCAATCTGGGCCACACCCGATTCGCCCAGGGTCAGGAACATTTAAAGAAGTCAGAGGACGGACGGGCGAGCGCCGCGCAGGGACGGTCCGCGGCCGAGCGCGCGAATGCAGCGGCGGCGCGCGCGCGGGACGTGCTCGCGGGCAACGACCTGCAGCAGATGGTGGAGGCGTATATGAACGGACGCGGGGCGCGCCGGGAATTGAAGGCCGCGATGGAAGGAGTCCGCCGCGCCCTGGACCTTCATGGCGCCGCGCTGCGCAAGTGGCATCGCGCCCTCAAGGATTTTCGCAGCGCGGCAGAGTTGAACCCGGACAACGCAGACGCGCGGCGAAATGCCGAGGTGATTGAACGCGAAATTGCAAAGCTGGTGGACAGCATTCGAGAGATGCAGCAGGCCGCGAATCAGATGGCACAAAGCCGCCAGGGATTGCAGGAACAAATGAAGCAACTGGGCGGGCGCATACCTGATTCCATGATGCCTCCGGGAGCGCGGGGCGAAGATGAGGAAGAGGAGGACGGTGAGAACGGCCGGGAAAACCCGCCGAAGCCCGAGCCCGGCCAGCACGAAAAACCGGGGCGCATGGGCGACGAAATTGAACTCTCGCCCGAGCAGGCGGGGTGGATGCTGGAAGCGTTCCAGGGCGACAGCGACCGACGGCTGCCGATGGGGCCAGGCGACACGGCAGATCCGAAGAATAGAAACAAGGGGCGGGATTGGTGAAGCGCTGGGGAACAATTCTGGCGCCGTTATTGTTGCTGGCCGGCGGGTTCGTCGTGTCCGCGCAGCAACCAGGATTGCTGCCGCCATCGCGGCCGCCAATGGATCCCTTGTTGCAGTTGATGATCACGCAGCCTTCGATTGACGTTACGAGCAATCTCGTGGCGACCGCTGTCTTCGATCCGCCCGTGATCAATCCCGGTGGCAAGTCCGTTTACAGGTTCACGGTCAACGCACTGAACGACTCTGTGGAATGGGCTGAGCCAGCCTTTCCCACGGAACTCCGCGCGCGTTTCACGGCGCGCGGCCAAAATCTTTCGATGATGCCGGGCGAGGCAAAGTTGAAGCCTCTCACGGGCATCAACTATCACATTGCGGCGGAAGTGGAAGGTGTGTTTTCCGTTCCCGCTTTTTCGATCAGCGTCTACGGCCGCACCGTGCAGGTGCCTGAAGCGCAACTGCAGGTGGCCGCAGTGGGGCCCGCACAATCCCCTCAATTCCTCACGCTCGATGTGGACGCGACGAATTGCTACGTCGGCCAGCCAGTAAAGGTTCGCGTCCTGTTGACGGCTTCCGCAGCGAACCTTGTTCAAACCGCGCAGGAGGTGAAGCTGAACGGCGACGGCTTTCTCGTCGACCTCGCCAACGCGCGGCAATCGATCAGCGGGGTTCCCGGCAACGGCTCGCCGACAGCGTATGTTTACGAGACGAGCCTTTCGCCATTGCGCAGCGGCGAGCTCACTGTGTCAGCCCAGGGGTTCACGGGCGGAAATCTATTTGGCGGCGCGATTGTAATCCGCGGACAGGTCACGATTCCCGGCGGTCCGCCGCAATTCAAGTTCCTGGATTCCGAGCCGCTGACGCTGCGCGTGCAGCCGCTTCCGAAACCCGAGCTCCCCGGTTTCACAGGCGCGATCGGCAGCTTTAGAACGGGCCCTCCCCAGTTGTCAACAAACCGAATTGCCGTCGGCGGCATTCTCAAATTGTCTGTTGCGTTTGCCGGAGACGGCAGCCTCACGCGCCTCGTGCCACCACCGCCGCCTCTCTCCACAAACTGGCAGGTGTTCGAAGCCGAACGTGGTGGTCCCACGGTCCTGCACGGCAACCCGCTCGTTTTGCCGGGAGCGGCTGTTGCGTTCACCTACACGCTCGTTGCGCTGACAACCAACGTTTCCGAAACCCCGCCCATCCCGTTTAGCTTCTTCGATGCTGAAACGGGAACGTATGTCGATGCGACGATCCCTCCAGTGCCGATTCTTGTCATCCCGGGCGAACGTCCCGCTGATCCGGCAGCGCTGGCGGTTTTGATGAAGGAACCCGAGCGCGAGGAGAAGCCGCAACTGAGCGCGATCGCCACAGTTCCAGGACGAACCGTTTCAAGCCTTGAACCTCTGCAACATCGCCCGTGGTTTATTCTGCTGCAGATCGCGCCGCTCGCCGCGTTCATTGCGCTTTGGCAATGGGATCGCCGGCGCCGTTACTACGAGCAGTATCCGGACGTGCTGGTGCGCCTTCGCGCTCGCCGCGCGTTGAAGCGGGCCCGCCGTGCTGTCGAGCGCGCGAGGGCGAGCGGGGATGCCGAACGATATCTGCACGAGGCTATCCGCGCCATTCAGGTCGCAGCCGCGCCCCAGCACGTGGCGGAACCCCGCGCGCTTGTTGCACGGGATGTCGTGCAGGCTTTGGAGGGCGATTCCGGGAGCCGCGAATTCGTGCAGCAATTATTCAGCGCGGCCGACGCATTCCATTTTTCACCAGCGCCGCAGGTTGAAAAAAATCCGGCTCAGTGGCATCCGAAGTTGGAACGCATTCTCAACGACCTCGAAGCCCGCCTATGAAAGGAAGAACGCCCGCTCGACTGATTTATGCGTTGATGCTGATCGTGTCCGGTTTGCTGGCAACGCAAGGTGTGTCGAAGGCAGCGGATTCGTTCGTTTCCGGCGTCGAAGCGTATCGCGCCGGGAATTTCGTCGAAGCTGCAGCAGCGTTCCGCACCTCTGTGAATGAGCGGCCTTCCTCCGGGGCGTTGCTCAACCTCGGTCTTGCCGAGTGGCATTCCACACGCCCCGGGCCGGCGATTATTGCATGGGAACAATCGCTGTGGCTGAATCCTTTCGAAGCCAGAGCGGGGAAAAACCTGCGATTTGCTCGAGACAGCGCACAACTGGAGTCGCCGGATTTGCGGTGGTACGAGGTGGCTTCCACGTGGTTGTCCCCTGACACATGGGCGTGGCTGACGGGCGCCAGTCTCTGGCTGGCCGTGGGGGTGCTGGTCGTGCCGGGTGTCCTGCGCCGGCGCAAGCGCGTCTGGCATCAGGCCGTCGCGGCGCTAGGCCTCGGCGTTTTTCTCGTGTGCATCCCTGCCCACATTGGAACAACGACACGAACACAGATCGGTTTTGTTCTCGAGCCAGAAACGCCGTTGCGGCTGACGCCAACCTCCGAGGCGGAGAACATCACTGTGCTGGCAGCAGGAGAACCCGTCCGATCACTGGAATCGCGGGGGAACTTCATCTTCGTGCGTGGCAGCCGCGCCACCGGGTGGTTGCGAACT
>Ga0196970_1001880_pt1 | contig 12216 bp, 9 predicted proteins | sample S1v_513CmetaG_FD_148672 | JGI IMG/M metagenome (GOLD analysis project Ga0196970, IMG submission 148672) | Soil microbial communities from Anza Borrego desert, Southern California, United States - S1+v_5-13C | ecosystem: Environmental > Terrestrial > Soil > Desert | place: USA: California... | reverse complement strand
GGCAGGGGCGAACATGCCGTCCCGTCTATCGCGGCGACCCGCCTGAACAGGGAGCGTCATTGGGGCATGTGATCTATTGCATCGGCCTGACGGCGGACTTCCGCAGCCGTCCTTTCGACACGATGCAGGCGCATGTCGGCCTGCTCACCGAGACAATGGCGCATTACCGATACGCCTCCTTTCTCTATCTCTCCACGACACGGCTTTACATGCGCATGGATCGGGCCGTGGAGGACGGCATCATTCCGATTCATCCCGCCGACCCCGACCAACTCTACAATGCGTCCAAACTCGCCGGCGAATGCCTGTGCCTGTCGATGTCCGATCCGGCGATCCGAGTGGCACGGCTGGCAAACGTGTACGGCGCCGACTTCAAGTCGCAGAACTTCCTCCCAAGCATCATCATGGATGCCCTGCGCGCAAGACAAGTAACCCTGCGCACCAGTCTGGCGTCGGCCAAGGACTACATTCACATCGACGACGCCACCGCCGCGCTGGTCGATATCGCCATTGCCGGTCGGGAACGACTTTATAACGTGGGGGAAGGGCGCAACACCTCGCACAGAGAGATCTGCGATCTGCTGGTGACGGAAACGGGCTGCCAAGTGAACGTCTTGCCGGATGCGCCGGACACCGTCGCTCCGGTGCTGTGCACGGATCGGCTGCGGCGCGAGTTTGGTTTCTCACCCCGGACCGTCGCACAGGCGCTGCCTGAAGTGGTGCGTCACTACAAACAGGAATGGCTGCATGATCACGATTGATGAAACGGCCGGCACGGTGACCATTCAGGATTCGGATGGAACACGCACTCTGCCGATGGCCTCCGCCGAAGCATTCGAAGCCGCATCGCGCGCTTGGCTGCGCTGCGGCTGGGATGTAAAGCATGTGTACAGCTTCACATGGCTGGGCCGCCCGATCATCCAGCTTCCCGAGGATATGATGCGGGTCCAGGAGGTGCTGAACGGCCTGCGCCCCGATGTCATCATCGAAACCGGCGTGGCGCATGGCGGTTCGCTGGTTTTCTACGCCTCGCTGTGCAAGCTGTGGGGCAAGGGGCGGGTAATCGGCATCGACGTCGAAATCCGCCCGCACAACCGGGCTGCCATCGAGGCTCACGACCTGTTCCCCTACATCTCCTTGATCGAAGGCAGTTCGATCGATCCGCGGACAGTGGAGCAGGTCGGCTCGCAGATTCGACCAGGGGAAACGGTTTTCGTCATGCTGGACAGCAACCATAGCCGAGCCCACGTCCTGGAGGAGCTGAAAGCCTACGGCCCGATGGTGACCCCCAACTCCTATATGGTCGCCTCCGACGGAATCATGGAACAGGTCAAAGGAGCGCCACGCACTGCTCCCGATTGGAATTGGAACAATCCCAAGGCGGCAGCCGAGGAGTTCGTCCGTCTTGACCCCCGCTTCCAGTTGGAACAGCCGCCTTGGCTTTTCAACGAAGGCTTGGTGCGGGAACCCGTCACCTACTGGCCGGGAGCCTACCTGAAGCGTACCGGCTGACCATCGTCGACACGGAAATCCAAAAGCTCAGCATCCGTCAGATGCGACAGTAGGCATCTGACGGACTCCCGATCAGAATCGAATCGTTTGACCAGCCAAGTAACGGGCAATGTGACCGGGCAGGGCACCGGCCAGTGAGGTGCGAGGCTCATCGGCGGCAGCCAAGGCGGCCAGGATACGATAACGCTGTGAGCACTCCGAGCGGGCCGCAACGCCGGAGGTCTCGCATTGGAAAGCGAGATGGAGGAAATCCTGGATCAGGGCCTCTTCCACCCGCCCGGTGTGTGCAAGGGCTGCGAAATGGGCGTTGAACAGCCCGATGCCGATATGCGCCATGCGCTCCGCCGAACATCCGGCTTTGAGATCGTCCCACAGGGCCCGAAGCGCCGCACAGTCTGCGGACGTGTCTGCCACGGAGACGTCAGCGGAAAGCAGCGCCTTTTCCAGCCCGCCGGCCTCACGACCGCAAAGCAGATGGTGGGGCGCGAATTCTCCCGTGCCAGGCCGGCCCAGGAAAACCTGAAAGTCAGGCGGACGCGCAGCAGCAATCCAGCCGCGCTCCCGCACCTCCCGCTCCAATTCGACCGCATCGTACCACCGGACGATCGGCGCCGTCAGATCGTCGCGAGCTCGCAAGCGGGCGGCCGGACAAAAGAGGCCGGATGCCGCCATGAATTCGCCCACGCCCTCATAAAGCACAACCTCTCGCACGAGACTGACGATGGTCTCGCGCACGCTGCCACGGTCATAGGCATAAACCAGCAACCGGGCCTGCGGCCCCGACGCCGTTGCACTCAGACGCTCAAGCAGCAGCCCGGGCCGGCTGACATGATGAAGCACGCCATAGAGCCAGACATGATCCACGTCGCATGCCAAGGGCTCCACCAGAGCATCGCCATGGATCACGTCGATGCCGGACAGTTGCTCCCGACGGAGGAACTCGCGAAACCGACGCACATTGCCTTCAGCCGCATCGACAGCCACCACGCGTCGGGCGCCTGCTTTGCGGAAAGCCAACGCCCAGTTGCCACGGCCGAACCCATAGTCGAGCACGCACGCACCTTCAAGCCGGTCACCAAAGACGGCATGCAGGTAGCGTGCGCAATCCGCGATCCAACGGGGATGCAGACGGTCATGCTGAAACATGGAACCGGCATAGGCATCCAAACGCGCAAAGTCGGGCGAGGAAACACTGCCGGACATGGAATCAGCGGACAAAATAAGAGATCCGGCTGCAGAAAGGCAGACGCTTCAATTCCACTTGGCCAAGATCCATGGTTTTCAGCAATGCCATGGTCTCGCCAGGATAGGCCGGCGTATTCAATTCATCGAACGCCACGATGCCTCCCTTCGGCACACGTTCCAACAGGGATTCCAAAACAACGCGGGTAGGCTCGAAAATATCGATGTCCAGATAAAGCATTGCGAAAATCACATGAGGGTTCACTTCGAGAAAACGACCGACGCTTTCCCTGATATCTCCCTTGACCAGGCTCACCTTCGGCCGGTGACCAATGAAACGGTTGTGATCAAACAGCGTGATGGCCTGCGTCAGGCGTTCGTAGGAATCCACCTGAAAGCCGCCCACCCGGATATTCTCGGCAGTTCCCGGGGCGGCGTCCTCCTTGCTCACATGGGGAACGCCTTCAAAGGTATCGAAGCCGTAAATCACACGCTGCACATGATTGGGCTCCAGGATGGCGCTGAACTGGGCGAAGCTCATCAGCCCCTGGCCATTATAGACGCCAAATTCTGCAACACAGCCGGGCACATCCAGGATTTTCTTGAAAAGCTCGTAGCGAACCAGAAAATCCGTAACGGCTTGGCGAGGGGCATGGACGGCAAAGGACCAGAGCTTCAGCAGCGCTCCTGCGGGATCGGCATCGTAAGTCCGAGCCAACTCCTCGTAGTAGTTGAGCGTGCGTTCATCGTTACGGGCCCGCAGCAAGCCGACTTCCTCTAAAGCCTTGGATGCGGTAGGAGAAGTGTCGGACATGGGATCTGCTCCGGTGTCAGCGGTGGATTTCGGCAAGGTAGGGGCTCCGGAAAATCGTCGTTGCATCGCCCATGGGGAAACCTGCCTCCCGGAAGCCGACCTCATCCAGATCGGCGAAGCGGGCTTGAACGGTCCAGCGGATGCATCTGGAGCGGTTCGGCGTGCTGCGATGAAGCAGGAGCTGGGAGAACACCACGATATCCCCCGCCTCGGCTTCAACCTCGATCCCACCCTCCGGCTCTCGCTCCAGCGCCAGATCCGCTGGAGACAGCGCGGCATTCTTGTCCGCCACATCCGGCCGGGTGGCAATGAAGGGCTGCAGACCGGCGCGGTGGCTGCCGGGCACGACCTCGATGCTGCCGAGACCAGGACCCACCCGTCCCAGCGGAATCCAGGCGGTCACCGCATTGTGCGATCCAAGGAGATAGGTGGAGTCCTGATGCCATCGGAACAGGTGGCGGTCGGCCTGCGGACGATCCATGCGCAAGTTATAGCAATGCATCACGGCCGGAAAGCCAAGACCAAGCCGCTTGGCCAAATCCAGAAGAGCATCGCAGGCTGACAGCCGCGTCAAGGACGGCAGGTAACGCAGGCCACGATAGAAGGTGCCCAGGTCTTCTTCGCCAAAGCCCTCAAGCCAGGAATCGCTGTCGAGGTCGAAATTCGTGGTGAAGCGGCGTCCGTAGCGCTGCACCTCGTCGCGCAACGCCTGAAACTCGGAAAGCCTTGCAGCGGCGCCAGGAAGGATCAGATAGCCGTCCCGCGCAAAGCGCTCCACCTGACCGGAAAGATCAATGGCAACACGAGGTGTCATCGACCAAGAATCTCCTCTGCGGCAGGTTTCAGAACCAGCCGCTCCCCAATGAGGAGCGCATTGATTTCAGTGCCCAGAAAGCAGCGCACCGCATCCTCCGGCGTCTCGACGATCGGCTCGCCATTTACGTTGAAGGATGTGTTCAGCAGCACGGGCACCCCTGTCTCCCGCCCGAAAGCCTCGATCAGGGAGTAGAAGACAGGGTTGTCCTTCTTCGCAACCGTCTGCAGCCGCCCGGTGCCGTCCACATGGGTAACCGCGGGTATCAGCGAACGCTTCTCCGGCCGAATGAGGGCCACCATCAACATGTGAGGGCAAGGCCGGTCGAGGTCGAAATACTCCGACACACGCTCCACCAGAACCGCAGGAGCAAAGGGGCGGAAATGTTCGCGGTGTTTGACCCTCTCGTTCAGACGATCCTTGTTGTCCGCGATCAGAGGATTGACCAGGATACTGCGATTGCCGAGCGCCCGCGGCCCCATTTCGGAGCCTCCCTGGAAACATCCGAGGATGGCGTTGCCCACCAGCAAACGGGTGGCCTGGCGCACCACATCGGCATCCAGGACGGGGAGTCCGATGCCGGCGAGCGCGCGGTCGATCCGCTCCTGATTATAGACAGGACCGATATAGGGGGAGATGCCGGCCTGCCGATGGCCCGCCTTCCCCTCCACATGATAACCGTAAAGGGCCGCCCCAAGAGCAATGCCGGTGTCCGAACAGGCCGGATTGACGAATATATCCCGGAAAATACCCGACTGCAGCACCTTGTAATTGGCAACGGAATTCAGCCCCACTCCACCGGAAATGCACAAATACTCCTCGCCGGTAGCCTCGCGCGCATGGCGGGCGAGGTGCAGCATGGCGCGCTCGCATTCATCCTGCACTTCCCAAGCAGCCTGCGCCTTGGCTTCGAAACTATCCAAAGGGGGATGAGGGGCTAGGATATTGTAACTGCCCCAGGCGCAAAAACCGGCATAGTCGGTGACAATCCCATCAAAGACATGCGGAAACTCAAAGATCCGCGGCCCCTGCCCACCATAAGGGGCGAGCCCCATGGTCTTGCCTTCCTGCAACAGACCAAAGCCGATGGCCTGGGTAACCGCGGCATAGAGCAGCCCGATGCCGATGCAGGTGGTGTGCGAGACGAGTTCCAGCCCCTGGGGGCCGGCACGCCACAAGCTCTGTGTTTCATCGTTCGAACCGCGACCGTCCACCACCAGGACGGCCGCCCGCGGGAAGGGGGACGAATAGAAGGCTGAGCAGGCATGAGCCAGATGATGATTGATGATACGCAGCCGATCAGGCGGAACATCGGCAAGGAAGACATCTGTCCGGCATGGCTGACGGAAATGGTCGCGGCGCCAATCCGTGCCATCGCGGATGTGGTCCATCACAACCAGATCCAGATCCTCCATGCTGCCGATACCCGCGGCCGCCAGACAGGCTTCGGCAGAGCGCTTCGGAAAGGCCCTGGAGTTCTTGACCCGGTCCAGCCGCTCCTCGGCGACATGCACATAACGGGGGCCATCGCCGTCATCCCGGATGACGGCAGCCCCGGTATCGTGCCAAGGATCCTTGTGAATCCCCAGAATCTTCATGGGCAAGTTCCCGCTCAGGCGACACGGTGGCGCAGTGACCACCGTGCATCCGAATATTGCCAAAGATGGGGGGAGCGGAACCGGTCCGTCAGATTCTCAAAGGAACTGCGGGTCATGATGGGCTGCTCGAAATGCTGTGCCGCTACAGAAAATTCAGAGTTAGGCAGGCTGAGGTAGGACAGGATCTCATCGAAGAAGCGTTCCGGAAACTCACCGTCAAACCGCTGAACCAGTGCCACTCCTTCGTCGCGCGTGATGTCTTTGGAACGGATCTCCTGTGCCGCATCATAAGAAGCTCGCCCAATGCCAAATTTTATAAATGTCGTATAGTAATGCAAATCGTCGATCCGGTCGTCGATACTATTGTATTTGCTGTAGGTTCCAGGAGTACGTTCAGGCGAAGCCTGAAAATTCCCATGTTCCACCGCATAATAGTAGCAGCTCTGCGGATGCCACTTCAGATAGTATCCGAGATAATGCACTTGGACATTCCGGTCGGAAAGCATCTGCGGATCGCATGGCATGTAGATCTGCAAGTCGCTGCGGTCGATGCCGTACTCCTCGGTCAGCTCGCGCACGGATACACCGCTCAGATGAACCTGATCCGGATCGGACAAGGCGAAATAGCGCCAGTCCCGCTCCGCCCGCTCGGCGTCCTGGATGGGATTGCCGTACTCGGCCTCGTTTTCGCCATAGAAGACCAGCGGAATGTCCATCAGCGCCGCCATACGCGGAGCCAAAGCCTTCTGGCCGATCATGAAGGGCTGGAAAGGATGGAAGAGATTTTCGACCGCAAGCCTGGTCAGCAGGCGATGCGTGCGCCCACTGGGCGTGGCCAGATAATTGTCGAACCCTGCCCCGATCCAGGCCTGGAAATTCTGCCAGCCCCACTCCGTATAGACATGGGGAGCCCAGGTCACGGTAAGGGGCTTCATCCCGTAACGATGCTTGAGAATATGTGCCGCGTAGAAACTGTCCTTGCCGCCGGAACCGGGAACCAGGCAATCGTAACGTCCGTCGTTGCGCCGAAAGCGGTCACACAGCTCCCGCAGTTCACGGTCACGCGCGTCCCAATCGATCTCCGCATGCTTGCGTTCTGCTTGGCGGCAGGCGTCGCAAAGTCCATCCTCGCTGAAATGGATGGTTGCCTTGGTGCTTTGCCGGGTATGCCGATACTCGACTGCGGAATTGGGGCGCTGATTGGAAATGACGCAGGATCGGCAGAAAAGGACCGTCTTCGGCAACCCATAAAGCGCCGACGGATCCGGATGATCGGGCCGAAAGGAGTCGAGGTCGATGGCCTGGTAGGCAGGATAACGGAACACGTGCGGCTCCTGGGTCAGGGAGTATCGGCGGACAGCGCCTGGGATGCGGGTCCAGGCTGGGCGAACAATTGCATGTACTCCCGGTTGGCGCGTTCAAGGTCGGATATTCGACCTATGTCGATCCAATATTCATCGATTGGAAAACCACCGACAGACCAACCGGCGTCAATCGCATCCTGCATCAGTTTCGGCATGTCGGTAGACATGTGGCGAGGCACCAGTTCCAGACAGCGCGGATCCAGCGCATAGACGCCGCAATTGATGGAATGCCGGTGAATCGGCTTCTCCATCAATCCCGTCACGCGCTGGTTGTCCAAAACGACCACGCCGTACGGTATCTCCACCGTGTAATCGCGAATTCCCAAGGTTATGGCATTGCCGGCGACTGCATGATGGTCAAGCAGTTCCTGAAAATTCACCCGAGTTAACAAATCCCCATTCATTACAATAATAGGGTCCTGCGGTCTCTCAGGAAGAAGAGAAAGGGCGCCGGCGGTTCCCATTTTATCATTTTCTTGTAAATATTTGATAGATACATTCCAAAAAGAGCCATCACCAAAATAATGGCGTATCTTATCGCCGAGATAGTTAATGGATATATAAAACTTGTGGAATCCCTGATCGATAAATTCCTGAAGTATCAGTTCAAGAATGGGCTTGGTGCCGATGCGGACCATCGGCTTGGGACAGGTTTCGGTCAAAGGGCGCAAACGGCGCCCCTCGCCCCCAGCCATCAGCACGACACAGTTGTCGCGCGTGGGCATAATCAGATCCTGCAGTCCCTGCAGGGCTTTTACCCGCCCATGCTCGTCCACCACGGGAATATAGCGGATCACATGATGGCGCATCAGTCGGAGCATGACCGGAGCAGAGGTCCCGGAACGAACTTGGATGGGGTTCCTGGTCATGATGGCCCGCACCGGGCTCTGCAAAGTCAGATTGTCAAGAAGCGCCCGGCGGACATCGCCCTCCGTGATGGTTCCCAGTAGCCGATCGTCAGGATCAACGACCAGGCAAATCTGCTCATGGTTATCCTCAAACCGACGCAAAGCGTCCAAGATCGGCTGTTCCGGGCCCAAAGCCATCAGTTTCCAGTCGAGCACAGAGCTTACCATCCACGTCCTTCCTTCATCCGGATCGTTTCACCCCAAATCGTCCAGATGCCGATACCTCAACCACACCGGGCGTTGTTCCGTACCCTGTTTCAGGACGGTTTCCTACTCCATTTGATCATCAGCCATACCATAGTGAAAGATATTTCCAGCCCGGTCGGAGCCAGCCTTGCCGTTTCCATGCTCGCCTTGCTAGGTAGCTCGGCAAGGTGGGTATACACCGATGGGGACGGCCGGGACCGGCCGAGTCTTTCATAAGCGGATAGCCCTGGGAAGCGCCAGCAGGAGAACGGCATGATGGACAACCAAACGGTCATGACGCGGCTCACCCTGATCATCACCACCCATGAACGGGAAAAGTTCTGCTCGCGCCTGCTTCGCTATTATGCGGGGTTGCCGCTGCGCATCCTGGTGGCTGATTCCAGCCGAGTGACGGCGAATTACAGCGATGCGCTGGGTCCGCAGGGGTCCTATCTGCATACGCCTGGAATGGATTATGCGACCAAGATGACACGCTGTCTGGAGCAGGTGAAAACTCCATACGTGGTCATTTGCGCCGACGATGACTTCATCACGGTGGCAGGCTTGGAGGCCGCCGTCCGTCAGCTCGATGCAGCGCCGGAAACGGCTGCGGTCCAAGGACGCTGCCTGAGTTTCATACGTGACCTGGACCGCATCTCCTGCATTCAGTCTTATGCCTATGCACGTGACTGGACCATCGATGCCCCGACATCACATGAGCGCCAAGCCCAGGTGATGAAGCGCTACATGCACGCCTATTATGCCGTTCACCGGACACCTGTCCTGCAACGGGCCATGGCCGAGGTTCAAGCCGGATTTGAGCATCCCGAGCTTCGGGAGTTCCACATAACGCTTTCCGCTGCGGCGGCAGGCGAAATCCACACTCTGCCTTTGCTATTTTCAGTGCGCCAGGCGTTGCCGCTGTCAAGTGGCGCTCAGGCCGGAACGGCTTACGCGAACCTGCTGCAAATGCGCCGAGATGGAATGGAGCCGGCTCTTTTTGGAAAATTCCTGGATTGCTGGGCCTCCAATTTGGTCCGCGATGAGGGCCTTTCCCAGGCTGCGGCGCACGCTGCCGCTCTATCCACAATCGACAGTTATCTTGAGGGCTTGCCTACACTCCATTACCTGTTGTCGGAACCGGAACACCACCATGTAGATATGGATGGACTCCTGGCAGGGCAGCATCCGGAAACATCATGGACAACAGCGGATCTGGACTTGCTGCGCCCCATTTCCCAGCTGATACGCGAGCATCGGGACTGCGACGATGCCATGCCCATCCTGGAGGATACGGCAACATTGGTGGGGGCAAAGCGCATTTTCCTGTACGGATCAGGAGAGGCGGGGCTCTGGTTGCTGGATCACCTGCATCGCCGGAACATCGTCGTTTCCGGTTTTCTAGACAGCTGGCAGGAAGGCGAAGTCGCGGGGCTCCCCCGTCTGCGCTACGATCAGTATCATGCTCAGCGGCGACCCGGCGACTTGGTCGTTGTCGCCTCGATGTACTATGCCCCTATTCTGGCCTCGCTCCAAGGCATCGTCACAGCCGTCAATGCCTATCCTCTTTATCTTGCGCGCCACTAGCCCAAACTGACGGCGGAGGGCACGATGATGCCCAGTTCCTTGTAGGCTTCGGTCAATTCCTTACGGGCAAAGGGATGGATTGCGACCTGAAGTCGCACCCATTCCGGTTGCTCCAAGCTACGGCGCAATGCCTTTTGCGCATCGACAGTCTTGCCCAGCCGGTATGACAGCACCGCCTGCTGCATGAATGCAAAACTATCGGCCTTGATGCCGATGGCCGTGTCGAGCGACGTATGGGCTCGTTCCATCTGCCCCTGCGCCATCTGCCCCAAGGCCATATAGACATGGCTGGATGCAGAATTCGGCCACAGCTCGAGAGCCTTGGAATAGCAGGTCGTTGCTTCGTCGATCTGGCTGGCCCGATGAAAGGCCAATCCAAGCGCACCCATCGTCATGCCATTCGCGTCCAGCGAGCATGCCTGACGCAGAGCCGCGATGGCATCGTCCACACGATCGACCGCCAGATGGCAGAACCCCAGATAAAGATATGCATCCGCCAATCCGGGATCGTGACGCAAAGCAGCGGCGAACGCTTCATAAGCGGCCGGAATGTCAAGACCGCCCAGAGAAATCAAGCCAAGCTGCATGTTCACACGGCCGGAACGGGGCTCCAGAGCACGGGACAGAAGGAAAAGACCGGTGGCGAGGTCGACATGACCCTTACCAAGTTTCCTATCGGCAATTTCTTGGAACTGCCCTGCCCAATATATCCTCTGTTCTTCCTGATCTGGAATCGGCTTGTTTGCCAGATTCAGCAACTCTTCTTGAGCCCCTGAATCTTCTCCCTTGTCCAGAAGAGCACACAAAAGCCCATAACGAGCCTCCACGAAGTCCGGCTGCCGTGCGAGGGCGAAGCGATAGGAGCTTATGGCCAGATCCAAACGCCCATCCAGGGCTCCGTCCTGACGGGCCAGATCGCCGACCCGGGTCCAACCTGTCACTTCGTAAGATGGGACCTTGTCCCCGACATCGGCATGCAAAGCAGCCGATCGCTCTTTTTGCCCCGCTCGCTCCAACATGTCCCGCAGACGGACGACAGCCTCGGCCCGCATTGGGGCGATGGACAAACCGCGCTCCAGGGCGGCAATGGCAGCGTTCAAGCTGCCCCCGCGCTCCAGAGCGTCAGCCATGGCGTAGTGATAGCGGAAGAGCGTATCCTGCCGAATGTTTCGGCGCCAAATCTCGACGTCAGCTTCGTTCATTGCTCTCTCGCCATACTACCGGAACTCCGCTCTTCCAAATGCCTGCGGCTGTCGGGAAAGTGCGTTGCGCTCCCTAAGAGAGGTTCGGCCGGTCGCAACGCACCTTCATCAATCTCACAGACCTGTCGATCGTGCAGAATTCAACAGGGCCAAGGTAAACGTCCCTGCGGACAATGCGCAAGGGATGGCTCTGGTGCAGTGGTTGCTTCAAACCGCACAGGCGGCTCCCAACGAGCCTTCAACGCTGCGCTGAACCCGCCGCGCGCTTGGCGCATCAGAACGCCTTCAGCTTTTTCCAGGCGAAGACCACCATGCGGGCCAGCAGCCAGCCATGGGTGAAGCGGGAGATCTGCGTCTCGCCATAGCTGCGGTCGGCGTAGCGCACCGGCACCTCGACGATCTTCAGGTTCTGCTTGGCGGCACCGAAGATCAGGTCGAAGTCGCCGAACGGGTCGAAATCGCCGAAGTAATGGCGGTTGGCGACGATGGTCTCGTAATCCTTGCGCCACAGCACCTTGGTGCCGCACAGCGTGTCGGTGAAGCGCTGGTTCAGCAGGAAGGAGAAGATGCTGGCGAAGGCCCGGTTGGCCAGGAAGTTCAGGAAGCGCATCGCCTCCGGCGCCATCGGGTAGACGAGCCGCGTGCCGTTCACGAACTCGCCGCGCCCCGACACCATCGCCTGGTAGAATTTCCCCATCGTCTCCGGCGGCACCGTCAGGTCGGCGTCCAGGATGATCAGGATGTCGCCGCGCGCAACCGCGAATCCGGCGCGCACCGCGTCGCCCTTGCCCTTGCCGGGCTGCTTCATGACCTTGATGTCCCAGTCGGGATAGGCGTCGCGGACGCGCAGGCATTCATCAAAGGTGTTGTCCTGGCTGTTGCCCTCGACATAGATCACCTCGACGTCGGGGGCGAAGCGGGGCAGGCGGCGGATGGCGTTCTCGATGTTGCCGCGCTCGTTGCGGCAGGGGATCAGGACGGTGACCGAGGCCGGCTTGCCGTCGACGGTGACCTCCTCCACGGTGGGCTGCGGCCGGGCGACGACATAG
>Ga0196970_1001879_pt1 | contig 12224 bp, 12 predicted proteins | sample S1v_513CmetaG_FD_148672 | JGI IMG/M metagenome (GOLD analysis project Ga0196970, IMG submission 148672) | Soil microbial communities from Anza Borrego desert, Southern California, United States - S1+v_5-13C | ecosystem: Environmental > Terrestrial > Soil > Desert | place: USA: California... | reverse complement strand
CCCCTGTGCGTCGAAGCGGTGACACGTCGAACAACCGAGTTCCTGGAACATTTTCTGCCCTACTGAGGCCATCGAACCTTCGCCGCGTCCACCCTGGAGCCATGCCTCGTACGCAGCCGGTTCCATCACGACCACCTCGCCGATCATCCCCGAGTGCGCGGTGCCGCAGTATTCAGCACAGAAGATGTGATAACGGCCCGGTCTGTTCGCGCGGAACCACGTTGTCGTGTATCGCCCTGGAAGCACGTCCTGTTTGATGCGGAATGCCGGCAGGAAAAAGCTGTGGATCACGTCCTGCGAAATCATCGTCAGGCGGATGTCTCTATCCGTCGGCACGTGCAACTGATTGATCTCGCGCACGCCATCCGAGTGCTGCATCTTCCACATCCACTGTTTTCCCACGACGAAGATCTCCATAGCGTCTTTCGGCGGCGTCGCTTGGGCAAAGTAGATGGCGGCACCCCACACGAAGAACGTCATGAAAATGCCGAGCGGGATCAGGCTCCACGTGATCTCAAGCGGCACGGAGCCTTCAATTTGCACGGCCTTGGCTTTCGTATGCCTGTACTTCATCGCGAAAATGAAGATCAGCAGGAAAACGAGCAGCGTGACCCCGCCGGTGACCGCTATCAAATAAATGAAGAGCGCGTCGACATTCTGGGCACCGGCAGAAGCGGCCGTCGGCCAAAGTGGAAAATTCTCACCCATATCTCTTCTTTCAGTCGGTGACAGTGCCGCGCCTAACGCTCGCCACCATCCCCCGTCGTACAGCCCCCACGGCCGTACTTGCCATCCTCGTATGGCGCGCAACGCGCCCGTGCGTTTCTAACGGCTACTCACCACGTCGCCTTTTTCTACCTTTTTCTTCTTCCCCGACTTGGGTTCCCGGCGAAACATGATGAACAGAAATGAACCAAGGACAAGGATCGTTATCGCTCCTGCAATGCGCACTACGTTCGAGATCACCGCTCCGTACTTCCCGGTGCGCGGATCGTAGTGATAGCAGTAGAGCAAAACCTGATCCACAGGATTGCCGATCTTTCCGTTTGAAGCTTCTACTAGAGCAAGTCGAACGTCCTTCGGCGAATACTCCACGCCATAGAAGTAGTGCGACAGCTTGCCCTCCGGGGTGGCGACCATGATCGCCGCCGCGTGAGCGAACTGCTGCAGCTTCTCGTCCCACTGGTATCGAAAGCCTGCCGCATTGGTCAGGGCATCGACTGAGGACTGGTCGCCTGTAAGGAAGCGCCATCCCTCGGCCGCACCTGCCCGCCCGTACCGCTGCAAGTAGGCTTTCTTCTTCGCCGCTGCGAGCTCAGGTTTCTCTCTCGAATCGAAGCTGACTGTAACTACCTGAAACTCCTTGCCCGGATCGAACTTCAGTACGCGTAGCATGCCCGTCATGCCGTTCAGCACTTCGGTGCAGAGCATGGGGCAGTCGTAATAAACCAGGCTGAGCAGCACCGGACGTCCCGGTTTGAAGAATTCCCGTAGTGTGACTGTCCGCCCCGACTCGTCACGGAACGGAACATCCAACGGCAGTTGGTTATTAAGGTTCTGGTTGATTGTGACGTTACCCAGATTCGGCGGCAACGCGGTCGAAGGCAGATCTCCTCCGCCCATCATGCCGCCCTGGGCCTGTGCTAAGCCTGCAATCACGCACACAAGGACTGCTGTTGCCAGCACTTGTTTCATGCGTGTCATAACTACGAATTTCACGTTGCTCCTTCTAACCTTGCGCCGCTCTTCCGATGAAAAACTCTATCGCCCGAAATCCCTTCGACTCGTCCCGTGCCGGTTATTGCTGGCCTGCTGCCCTCTGCTCCGTCATCGCGCCATTAGAACCCACTGTCGGCGCCTGCAGCGATTGAGTCTGCGCGTTGTCCGGAGGCACCGGGCGCGTGGGTAGTCCTTGCTGCGCCACTGCTTTTATCGCTTGTTCCACCGGGATGCGAGCGATGCCCGCGTTCTGGTCAACCCATGAGTAGCTGTTGAGCATTTCCTCTTCGCTGACCTTAAATTTGTTCATGTCGGCTACTGGGTCGGGCTGTAGCCTCGGTGGCGGGAACGTCCGCACCGGATCGCCTTGAGGCAATTGACGCGTGCTGGTTGCGATCGGATTGGCAGTTCGTTCCGGAGAGATGTAGCCCTTAGCAAAGCTCTTGTAGACCCCCCAGAGCACCAGATGAATGATGACCGCCGAGATCGCCAGAAATATTAGAAAGCTGACGATGCCCCGCACACTCATGTCTGTGCGATCGTAGTTCACCTCGGGATTGCGATAAACCTCGGGATGAATCTCGCCTTCGCGGTTCCCCTCGTCGTGCCGCCCGCCTCGATCTTTAAACATGCTCATGTTCCTTCTCCTCCGCCAGCAGAACGGTCACATGATCGTCATACAATGCGAGCAGAGGCCGGCGCTTCAAGTTCCAGAAGAAATATGCCAACCACAACCCGCCAATTCCCGCTGGAACCACCACGTCGAGCCAGTTGTAGCGAAAGTGTGCTTCAAGTCCTTCGAAGCTCGGCATCACAAAGAAATAAAGGTCGAAGTACCGCGCGACGATCAGCAACAGCGCAATCCATCTCAGAGTGCGCCAGTTCATCTTCAGGTCCCGCGAGAGCAACAGCGCAAAAGGAATTGCGAACTGCACAACGAGAAGCGCGGAGCCCCAGTATTCCCAGCCCCCGCGCGTCCTGTTGAGGTACCACGAAATCTCTTCCGGCAGGTTTCCGGACCAGATGATCAGCCACTGGGACAGTGAGAACCAGCCCCACAGCATTGTGAACGCCAGCAGAAGTTTGCCCTGGTCGTGGAACTGTTCCGGCTGCCATGCATGCTTCATCGGGCTATGACGCACCAGCAACGATCCAATCACGACCACCAAACACAATGCCGTCAAACCATGCCCCGCGATAAACAGCAGACCAAAAATCGTGGACATCCAGTGCGGGTCAATCGACATGACCCAGTCCACAGCCGCAAACGTGATGGTGAACGCATACAGCACTTCGCCCGGCCCGCTGATCCGCCGCAATCGTACGTCGAAGCTCTCGAGCGGCGGCCGGTCCTGTCGATCGGAAATCTTGTTCAGCCAATAAATGAGCAAAGACCAAATCGCGAAATAGATGACAGCGCGAACGATGAATAACGAAGGTCGCAGGTAAGAATGCCCTATGTGCTGTAGATGTTCGTCCACCGCAACCAGTTCCGGCCGAGCCCACGGATACAGGTGACGCAGGCCGACAAGGATCGGGATGAAAAGCACGATCATCAGCGGCATCGTTCGCGTGCCGGCCTCCAGGATGCGTCGCGCCACCGTGCCCCATTTGCCGCCCGTCAGGTGGTACACCATCAGCACCGCCAGGCAACCCAGGGTTGCGCCGATGCACAACATGTATCCCAGCAGGAACGACTGGTAGAACCGCTCCGTGTTGACGATCCAGCCGATGATCGCGCCGATGGTTCCGAGCACGCCCACGATCAGTGCCGTCCGCTGCCACCTTTCGACTGCGCTGGGTGGCATGAAATCAATTTCCCGGCGCGCCATGCTCATTGCTTCTGCTCTCCTTTCGGAGTCTGTACATTCCCGCTAGATGACGATGGCGCTGTGGTTGCCCCGCTGCCCGGAGTGCCCGGATATTGTGGCGGTGCGGACGGTACCTGCTGTCCTGCCGGAACGAGAGTCCGCGGCGCTGACTGGCTAAGCTGCAGCGCTCGTATATACGCTACGATCGCCCAGCGATCACCCGGCGAAACCTGTGCAGCATAATCCGGCATGGCGCCGAAACCGTTAGTCATCACGTCGAAGAAGTGGCCCAACGGCGCTTTTCTCAAGCGCTCCACATGCAACGATGGCGGACGGCGATAACCTCGCTGCACGATCATTCCATTGCCATCCCCGCTGCGGGAGTGGCAGGGCGAGCAGTAGATGTTGAATCGCTCACGACCGCGCTCCAGTACTTGCTCGTTCACCGGAAACGGCATCTGGTCGCCAGCTTGGGCGCCCATCATGCCCGTATAAAAGTAGGTGTCCGCCCGTAATTGCCCTCGCGCCACGGTTCCCGCAACCGGCGGTCGCGACGAACGTCCATCCTCGAAAAAGTCGCTTTGACGCAGCGGCTTGAAACGCGGTTGGTTCTGCATGTCTTCACGACAGCCGACAAGTGCAAGCAACGACAACAGCAGTGGCGCGGCGAGCACGACGGACGACCAGCGACCAAGAACGGTTTTGCCATTGTCGTTAATTGGGCACCTCCGTCACGGCACGCGGGTTGAGCGCCTGGAGGAATCGTTCCGTCTCAACCATGTCAAACCGAGGATCGGTGGCCTCAATGCACAGGAAGAACTTGTCCCGTGTAGCCTGCGCGAATGTCTCCGAGTTGAAGATCGGATGGTTCGGCATCGGTAACCCGTTCAGAGCCAGCGACCCGGCAAACGCCGCAATTCCCGCAAACAGCACCGTCATTTCGAAGGTCACGATGATGAACGATGGCCACGAGTGTAGCGGTCGTCCAGCTATATTGATGGGGTACGCGATCACGTGGACCCAGTACTGAAGGACGTATGCCGTCAGCCCACCTAGAATGCCGCCGATGAGCGTAACCAGGGGCACCGCGCTTTTGCGCATCCCCAGGGCTTCCGGCAGATGATGTACCGGGAAGGGCGTGTATGCGTCCATCTTCCGATAGCCTTCTGCGTAGGCACGGCGGGTCGCAGCCAGAATCTCCGATGGCGTGTCGAACTCCGCCAGCAGTCCGTAAACCGGCGCTCTCATTTCACCGCCACCTCTTCCGACGATTTGTGAACCAGTTCACGCATTTCAAAGATTGGGATAGCAGGGACCAATCGCATGAACAGGAACATGCCAGCCGCAAAGAATCCCAGGGTTCCAAGGAATGTCGCCCAATCCCACCGCGTTGGTATGTACATGCCCCATGCAGACGGCAGGAAATCGCGATGCAGTGACGTGACTACAATCACCACGCGCTCGAGCCACATGCCCAGCAGCACGTCGAGCGAAATCACGAACAGCCACTTCGGCGAATACCTAATGCGGCGCAGCCACAGCAACTGCGGAATCAAGACATTGCACAGAATCAAGCCCCAGTAGACCGGCGCATACGGTCCATTCATGCGGTTCCACATCATGTACTTCTCGTACTGGTTGGGGCCGTACCAGGCAAAGAAGACCTCCATGATGTAGCCGTATGCCACGATTAGTCCGGTAGCGAGCATGACCTTCGCGGCATTGTCGAGGTGCCGCATGGTGATCATGTCGTCCAGCGCATAGATCTTCCGGATCGGGATTGCCAGGATCAGCACCATTGCAAACCCCGAGAAGATTGCGCCTGCAACGAAGTAGGGCGGGAAAATCGTCGTGTGCCAGCCCGGCAACATGGCTACCGCGAAGTCGAAGCTCACCACCGTATGCACTGAGAGCACGAGCGGCGTAGCCAATCCGGCTAGCAGCAGATATGCCGATTCGTACCGTTTCCAGTGTCGCGCCGAATTCCGCCACCCGAAAGAGAGCCCGGCGTAAATTCTTTTCGCCCACTTGTTCACCGCACGATCTCGCAAACAGGCCAGGTCGGGAATCAGGCCGAGATACCAGAACAGAAGCGAAATTGTGAAGTAAGTCGAGACCGCGAAGACGTCCCACACCAGCGGGCTGCGAAAATTCGGCCACATCGACATGGTGTTCGGGTACGGGAACATCCAATAGAACAGCCAAGGGCGGCCCATGTGCAGCAACGGGAACATGCCCGCGCACATGACCGCGAACAACGTCATCGCCTCCGCAAACCGGTTGATCGAGTTTCGCCAGCTTTGCTTCACGAGCAACAGGATCGCCGAGATGAACGTTCCGGCATGGCCGATACCGACCCACCACACGAAGTTGATAATCGCGAAGCCCCACGCTACAGGAACGTTGATGCCCCAAATGCCGACGCCCCGGTACATCAGGTACGCAATCGCCAGCGTCAGCACGCCAACGAGTCCCGCCGACATCAAAAAGCCGATGTACCATCCCAGCGGCGTTCGCCTGCTCAGGACAACGGCACTGATCTTATCGGTCACCGTCGCGTAGGTATGCCCGGGCAGGAGCACGGGGGGACGTCCGTGCGCTTCCTGCATTTGCTCGGTGATGCTCCTCTCAGGCATGTTCAGACTTCTCCGCTTCAGGCAGGTCCGGGCTCGGGTTCGTCACCACAGCCAGATATGTGGTGCGCGGACGCGTGTTCAGATCGGCCAGCAATCCGTAGTTGCGCGGGTTCTCCTTCAGCTTCACTACCCGCGAATTCTTGTCGTTGATGTTGCCGAACACAATCGCATCCGACGGACAGGCCTGCTGGCAAGCGGTCTGCACGGAACCATCCGGAATCAATTGATCCTTCTTCTCGGCGTCCATGCGTCCGTGCTGAATGCGCTGTATGCAGTACGTGCACTTCTCCATGACGCCGCGGCTCCGAACGGTCACGTCCGGATTGCGCATCATCTTGTACTGCGGCATGTTCCAGTCCTGGAACAACAGGAAGTTGAACCGGCGCACTTTGTAAGGACAGTTGTTCGAACAATAGCGAGTCCCCACGCACCGGTTGTAGATCATCTCATTCAGGCCTTCGGTGCCATGCACAGTTGCCGCCACTGGACAAACCAGCTCGCAAGGCGCCGTCTCGCAATGCATGCAGGGCACCGGCTGGAAGTACACCTGGGGGTTCGCTAACCCGCCTTTGTAGTAAGTGTCGACGCGGAGCCAGTGCATGTGCCGTCCGCGCGCCACTTCCATCTTGCCCACCACCGGCACGTTGTTCTCAGACTGGCATGCAATGACGCAGGCGTTGCAACCTACGCAGGCGTTCTGGTCTATCGCCATGCCCCATGCGTAGCCCGTGTACTCGTAGACTGGGTAAAGCGTTTCGGCCGGATCAGGCTCTTTCTCTACTCGTGTCGCGAACAGCGGATCCTTTCGAAAACCTTCAAGCGTGGCTTCACGAACAAGATGACGCCCCACCATTGACTGGAAGCCTTGAGTCGTGATCAGTGGGTACGTGCGCCCGGTTTTGTTCAGCTTCACGCCATGCACCGAGTTCAGCTCAGTGCTCTGCCGAATCTGATACGCGTTGAAGCCCATTCCCGTGCCCGCGCGCCCAGCGCGTTGCCGCCCGTATCCCAGGAACATCGTGACCGAGTCGTCCGGATGCCCCGGCTGAATCCACACGGCAGCCTCGACCTTCTGCCCTGCATTCCGAATCTCGACCACGTCCTGCTGCTCGAGGTCCAGTCTGGCCGCGGTGTTCGGACTGACCATGAGAGGGTTGTCCCAGACCACCTTGGTCATCGGCTTGTGCAGTTCCTGCAACCAGGCGTTGTTCGCGAAGCGCCCATCGTACACACATGGGTCCGGCCTGAATATCAGCTCGACCGAACCGCCCGTGTTACCAGCCGCGGTCTGCGCCGGTGGCGCGAATGACGTCATCTTTACCCGAAGATTGAGAGGAGCGTACGCGGAGTTTGCGACAAAACCATCATGCACGCTCTTCTGCCACCAGCTCTCGAAGTCAACTCCCTTGATCTGCGACTGCCAGTAGCCGCGCACCGTTTCGTAGCCCGACAGTTCCGGTTGCGCCCCGAACGCGTTCAGTAACTCGTGTGCGCTCTTGCCCCCATACAGCGGAGCGATCAGCGGCTGCACGATGCTTACGCTCCCATCGATAGAGCGAACATCGCTCCACTCTTCCAGGTAGTGAGTTCCATTGACCACCCAACTGCAATTCGCCGCTGTCTCGTTGCCGTGCGTGCCGTGATAAATCCTGAGCGGCACCTTCTGGAGAGCGCCCACAAAGTTCAAGTCGACCGGCGCATCGTAGACAGGATTAGCGCGGTGATCACGATCATGTCCACCTTGCCGACCCACATATCGGAAACGAGTTCCTTCAGACCTGCCATCTGGTCCGTCGGGTTCGCTTCAACCGGTTCGGTGTAAAACACAGTCTTGCCGACATTCCCTAGCGCTTCGTTCATTGCGTGCGCCAGCGCATGTACGATCGGCGGTTGCTGCTCGCCAGCGATGACCACGCTCGTCCCACGATGCGCTTGCAGGTCCTTCACGGCAGCGGCCAAAACCTTGCCATCGAGGTCGCTGTTTGCGTTGCCACCACCGGCGTTCACCCCGACAGCACTCGCCAGGATTCGTGCATACTTCTCGACGTCGCTGAACCTCACCGGTATGTGATGGTCCGCCTTCGCTCCGGTATTTGTGGGCGTGCTCTCGATGGAGTAGAAGCGATTGATGGGGCGGTCCGGCAGTGCAGTGTAATTCGCCGTTGTGAATGGCCGGGCAGCAGGATTCGTCTCGGGACGCCTCCGGCTTGAGAATTCACGTGCATACTTCGTGAAGCCGGGGAACTCAGGCGACAGGAAGTTCGCATCCAGCGATACGATCACGTCGGCATCCGTCAGCCTGTACTGAGTGTGAACGAACTGGCCGAACGCCATTTGTGCACCGGCACGAACATTGTCCCGGTTCACCGGGTCCCACTGATACCACTTCGCACCGGGGAACCGCTGCAGGACGCCTCTGATCTGTGCCGCCAACGTCGGCGAAGCCACCGTCTCTGTAAGGATCCGTAAGCCCGCTCCCTGAACAGCCTGTTGAGCTGCGATCTGGCCGCGAACACCTCCGAGGAAACTGGGCCAGGTCCGGATCTCGCCCTCGTAGATCATTGTCTGCAGGCGGTCGGGATCATAAAGATCCAGCACCGAAGCCTGCGAGAAAATATCCGACCCGCCCATGCTGACGGGATGCTCCGGATTTCCCTCGATCTTGCTCGGTCGGCCCTCGTTGCTGCGAACGAGCAGTGGTCGCCCATATCCGCTCAGCGTCATCGCCGTGGCGTAGAACATAGGCTTTCCGAGCACTTGATTCTCTGGCTGACGAACGTAGGGCACGATGGGCTCGAGCGGTTGCCTGATGCAGCCGGTCAGACCGGCCAACGCAACCGACGCGCCCATGAGCTTGAGAAACCCTCGCCGCGAAACCGGATCCAGCCACTCCGAAGCGCCCTTCGGAAACTCCCGATGTAGCTGTTCCTGGAACTCCTTTGTACCGGCCAACTCTTCGAGTGATCGCCAATATTCAGGGGCGTCACCGCTGTCCAGCGCGGCGAGTGCCGCTTCGAAGTCGTATCGGGTCAACTGCTTCTTACCCGAAGCAGTTCCGGAGATCTGATACAGCAGTTCCTTCTTAGTCGGACAAACGGCCTCGGCAGAAACGCGCTCCTGCTCTCGCCGTTCCGGCTGCGAAGGCCCTTCCCTGTTCACTTGTGATTCCATCTTGCTCAGTTCCGAAATCGTCGGGCCGCTGATCGACTCCGGAGCCGATGGCCTCGGCTACCGGGTGATTAGCAACTCAGCGATGGCAGGTGTAACAGCTGGTGATGTCCTGGACAGTCCGCACGTGGTACTTATCTTTAAGATAGTTGCCCAAATCCAGCTGGCTGGTGAATGCCTTTCCATCCAGAGTGACCGGCTGACGCGGACCCGGCTGCTCGTACCGCATGTTGAATACCTGTTCCCGCGGACGCAAAAACTTCTCCGGCTGACGGTGACAGTTCAGACACCACTCCATTTGCAGCGTGGACTCTTGCCACATGAGTGGCATCTGGTCGACTGGCCCGTGGCAGTCCCGACACCCGACACCCTTATTTATGTGAATGCTGTGATCGAAATAAACGTAGTCAGGCAGGTCGTTGACACGTGACCAAACAAGCGAGCGGCCAGATCGGAAGCTCTCCCGCACTGGCTCGAGCATCGGAGCATTCGTCCAGATCTGCGCATGGCAGTTCATGCACGTCTTTGTCGGCGGAATCCCGGCAAAGCTCGATGTCTCGACCGAGGTATGACAGTAACGGCAGTCAACTCCAAGACCTTGCACGTGGTGCTGATGACTGAACGGCACCGGTTGATTACGTGCCACTCCACGGAAGTTGGTGTATGGCGAGCGCTGCATCTGGGCCATTACCCAAAACAGGCCGCCAACACCTAATATCGCGGCTATGATCGTGGCACGAGCTATAGTATTGGTGCTGCGATGGAATAACTGGCCCATCTAGCGAGCTTTCCATTCCCGCGCGCCCTGCCCACAGACGCAGAACCCGCTTTACGTTATTTACCTGGTTGAATTGGACGAAACGGATAAATACCAAACCTTGTTTCGAGTCAGCCGCTCCCAATAAGGTTGTGCGGCTCTTTACACCCGAACTGCCGCTGATGAAGACTGCCCCGCAGCCCAGCCAATTCCATCCCGGAACTCTGCCCGAATGAACTAGGGATGCAGATTCGGCACCTGAAAGTTGTATTGGGACTGAATCCATCCCCCGCGTGTCTCCAACTGCGCAGTCCACCAAGACCCGAACGTTTAAAGATGATGGTTCCCGGCACTTCGATTGAAAATTTGAATAGCTGCAGACGAACACAGGAAGATCCACCGAATGCGGCACTGGTTTTGTCGCCACGACGCCCTTGTGAAGATCGACTGCGGGGAGCATAGCGATGTGCTCTGGCTTGGTTCCTGCTCCTCTGTCTGCAGGCATCTAACGGCACATCCCTACAGCGGAGGCATTCATGGCAGACAAGATCGACATCAATTCCGCGCCGGTGAGAATACTGACCCAGCTACCCGGGGTCGCCAAGAACGTCGCCTACAACATCGTGAACCACCGGACTCGTCACGGCTTCTTCACCGCCTTCGAGGAACTCGCGGAAGTGAAGGACTTTCCTATCGAGCAGCTAGACCAGATCCGCGAACGCGCAGTGCTGATCCAACCTGCTGAAAACCGCCCAACCGAAACAGTTCCGGTTCCCCGCCGCCTGATGAATGAACATATCCCCGACGTCAGCAAGCAGAACAAGGGATACACAAAGGCAATGCGTTCAACCCGGCGTTCCGACCGCCTGCACGACAGCCATGACCACTCGCGGCGCAACAGTTCAGGAAAGAAAGTAGCGTAAGGCAGTAACAGGAACGAGTAAGGAGTACGTGAGAGGCTTGTCGCTATGGCTTGCTTACTCGTGACTCTTTACTCGTTACCCGTTTTTTCCTCTCTCATCCACAACTCTGTCCAGCTTTCCACAACATTTCCGCAGAACTGACAGGTGCTTCGCCTTGCCTTCGCTTCTCCGGCCTGCTTAAGAGGCGCATAGTCGCACGCAACCGAGTGGTTGCCCGTGCAAACGCAGGGCAAGGCGATGCAAGCTTGGAAGCAGCTGAAGTGAAAGCGGGCTAACGGCGGGCTTCCGTTTACGTTAACGACCTTTTGGGCGATCTCATCTGCGCGCGGCTGGCGGAACGCGCTTTGGGAGGAGCGCATTCGAAAGTCCGCGGCGCGCATCCTGATGAGAGCGCCGCTACTGGGCAACCACTCGGGCCCTCAAATTCGCTTCCGCGATTCTTACGGCTTACCCGCTTACAGCTTGCGGCTCGAAAGAACCCTTACGAACCCAGCCACTAAGAGCTAACGGATGAAAGCTAGGAGCTAATACTCACCAGTTTTCCACCGCTTCCACAGCCCCTCGCCCGAATTCTCCACAACATTCTGTGTTCGCAGTGATTTACTGCATTGCGCCTCTCCCCCGTTCGCGTCAGCATAGAACTGCAACTCAGCAGGAGTCCAAGCAAGAACAGATGGCCACATCCGACATCAGTCTCGACCGCGGTATGCCGGCGAGCGTTGACGCCGAGCGCTCCATACTCGGCGCTATTCTTCTCGACAACTTCGCTTACGCCCAAGCCGCTTCGTCACTGAAGCCTGACGACTTCTCCCTCGAGTCTCACCGGCGCATTTACCAGCGGATGATGGACCTCCAGGAATCCGGCCGCGCCATCGACCTCATCACGCTGGCCGAGGAACTGTCGCGTTACAAGGAAGTCGAGTCCGTCGGCGGCGTCGCCTATCTCTCGTCGCTGACGGAAGGCTTGCCGCATCGCGCCAACATCGAGCACTACGTCAAGATCGTGCGCGACAAGGCCATGTTACGCGGCGTCATCAACGCTGCGCAGGGAGCGATTGCGCAAGCCATCGATCAGTCCGACACAGCCGAAGATGTGCTCGCCGGGCTCGAAGGCGAACTCTTCCGCCTCTCCGAAAACCGCGGTGGCAACGATTTCTCCAGTATCAAGGAGATCGTCAAGAACTCCTTCGGCTCGGTTGACAAGCTCTAC
>Ga0196970_1001878_pt1 | contig 12225 bp, 14 predicted proteins | sample S1v_513CmetaG_FD_148672 | JGI IMG/M metagenome (GOLD analysis project Ga0196970, IMG submission 148672) | Soil microbial communities from Anza Borrego desert, Southern California, United States - S1+v_5-13C | ecosystem: Environmental > Terrestrial > Soil > Desert | place: USA: California... | reverse complement strand
GATGCTGATGGCCGTGGTCCGAGTTTGCTTGGCAGGGCGCGTGCACTCGCATTTGTTGCAAAAGGCAACTGAACCGCCGCCCTGCCACTCCAACCCCTGACCCCCATGGTTCCAAAAACAGTATCCGGCCCCAAAAATCCTGCACGTCAACGCGATCCTGAGATCGATTGGTCACGCCTCCATCGAGAAGCCGAGCAGCGCTTCGGAGTTAAGAAATTCCGCCCTGGTCAGCGCGAGATTATCGAATGTGTTTTGCGGCAGCATGACGTAGTTGGCATTCTGCCGACGGGCGCAGGCAAGTCGCTAACGTACCAGCTTCCCGCACTCCTGCTCCCCAAGTCGGTTGTCGTCGTTTCGCCTTTGATCTCGTTGATGCAGGACCAACAGGAGAAAGCTGAAGATGCCGAGATCGATGCTGCAAAACTTGACTCGACCCTCACCACCTCAGAAACGCGGAACACGGTTCAGGAAATCCGAGAGGGAGAGCACGACCTGATCTACGTGACGCCAGAGCGACTCGAGAACCCTGAGTACCTGGATTTGCTAAAGAAGGCAGGGGTGTCGCTGTTCGTGGTGGACGAAGCGCACTGTGTGTCGCAATGGGGCCACGACTTCAGGCCTGCGTATCTCACGCTGCAACACGCGATCCAAGCCCTCGGGCACCCACCCGTACTGGCCCTCACAGCCACTGCCACGCCCGAAGTAGCGGCGGATGTCATCAAGCAACTCGGAATGAACAAAGCCGAGATCGTGAATACCGGTATCGAACGCGCCAATCTTTTCTTTGAGGTACTCCCGACAGTCAATAGCGAAGCCAAGCGCGAGCGCATACGACAGATGCTCGCCGGGGAACGAGAAGGAACAGGGCTCATCTACACGGCTACGATTCGCGCTGCCAACGAACTCTGGAGTTGGCTGCGAGAAGACGGGAACAACGCGGAACGGTACCACTCAAAGCTGCGGAAAGGCGAGCGCGAAGACATTCAGCAGCGGTTCATGAACAATGATGTTCGGGTCCTGATTGCGACAAAAGCTTTCGGCATGGGAGTTGACAAACCCGACATCCGGTTTGTCGTCCACTGGAATTTCCCCGACTCACTTGAAAGCTACTATCAGGAAGCCGGACGCGCTGGGCGCGACGGGAAATCGGCTCGTGCGACGCTTCTCTATCGACTTGAGGATCGAAGAATTCAAGGCTTCTTCCTGGGCGGCAAATACCCTCGCCGTGAACACTCGTTCAAGGTGTACGAGACATTGGGCCAACTCGCGTCCCAGCCAGAACGCTCCAGCGGCGTACATCTGCAAGAACTCGCCACCATCTCCGGCCTGCCTAAGCGGAAAGTGCAGGTCATTGTCTCGCAACTGGAGGCAGCCGGGGTGCTGGAGCGGCGAAGGGGTGCCTTTCACAAATTGAGGGATTTCGCTTCGAACGAGGAGCTCACTGCATTCCTTAGCGAATATGAGCGACGAGGGCTGAGTGACCGCGAGCGACTGCAGTCCATGATGAGCTACGCTCAGACGGCGCAGTGCCGAATGCGTTATCTCCGGGACTACTTTGGCGAAGACGCCGGACACGAATGTGGACACTGTGACAACTGTCGCGCCCGGGCTGAAGGACGCCTGCCCGCCGCGAATACTTTGAAAAGAAACTCGCGTCAGCGTAAGCCTCCGCAAGCGATCGCTGCCGCCGAGCCAGATGGCCGGGCAGACGCCGCTGTATCGCCTGAAGCTCCCTTCTCTCCGCCCCGGCCGGAGTTCCTCCAGCACACTCAGTCACCAGCACTGTTCACCATCGGGGATGGTGTGCGCCACAAGAAGTTCGGTCCCGGCGAGGTCATCGAAATCAGCGGAGACAACGTCACTGCTAAGTTCGCTCAGGGCGGCACAAAACGGGTTCGGTCGGAGTTTCTGGACCGAATCGCATGAACTTAGCCCGACCACCCCGGATGCGATGGCTGTGCAGCCGCTGGCCCATCGCGCGGGCGGCTCGCTCGCCCGCAGCTATTCATGCAGCGTCGCGGCGTCGGCAGCACCTTGCTGCTCCAAGGCACACGGCTCTCGCGTGTTATCCTGAAGCTTCGTTGCCGCCGAGTCGATACCCCGTCCGGCTGCATCCATCTATTTAGCATTCCGAGCTGAAGCTAAGCACTCATGTTTGAGAACCTTTCCGAGAAACTACAACGCGCATTCAAGAATCTTCGTGGCCAGGGCAAGCTGAGCGAAGAGAACATGGAAGAGGCGCTGCGCGAGATCCGCCTTGCGCTGCTTGAGGCCGACGTCAACTTCAAGGTCGTAAAGATCCTCATCGATCAGATCAGAGCCAAGGCTCTCGGCCAAGAGGTGATGACCGCGCTTTCGCCCGCCGAGCAGGTCGTGAAGATCGTCCGGGACGAGTTGATCGAAATCCTCGGCAAGGACACGGCGAAGTTCAAGTTCGCCTCCCAACCGCCTACCGTGGTCCTGATGGCGGGTCTTCAGGGTTCCGGCAAGACGACCACCTCGGGCAAACTCGCCTACTGGCTCAAAAAGGGCGGACACCGGCCCATGCTCGTCTCCGTCGACGTTTATCGACCCGCCGCCCGAGAGCAGTTGAAGGTCGTCGCCCAAGCCGTGAACTGCAACATTTACGAGGGCAAAGTCGAACAGGCGAATACAGACACAGTCATCCGCCTGGTTAAAGAAGCTCGTCGTGAAGCTATCAATTTCGGCTGCGACATGCTTATCGTCGATACCGCCGGACGTCTTCACATTGACGAACAATTGATGGACGAGATGCAGGGGCTGAAGTCGCTGCTGAATCCACAAGAAATTCTGTTCGTTGCCGATGCTATGACCGGTCAGGACGCTGTTAAGTCCGCTGATGAGTTCCACAAAAAGCTGACCTTGACTGGCGTAGTCCTGACGAAGATGGACGGTGACGCGCGCGGCGGCGCAGCATTGTCAATCCGTAACGTTACTGGCCAGCCAATCAAGTTCATCGGTATCGGCGAAAAATACGATGCGCTCGAACCTTTCCATCCCGATCGCATCGTCTCGCGCATTCTCGGCATGGGCGACATCATGTCGCTCATCGAAAAGGCCGAAGAGCGCCTGGACAAGAAGAAGTCTGAAGAATTTGCAAAGAAAGCTCTAGGCGGCGATGGTTTTTCGCTCGAAGACTTCCGGGATCAGTTGCGCCAAGTGAAAAAGATGGGATCGCTCTCGTCGATTCTCGGCATGCTGCCGCGCATCGGACCCTTCGCGAATCTTCAGCAGGTGGCCGACAAGGTCGACGACAAAGAGATCAACCGTGTGGAGGCCATCATCAACTCGATGACTCCTTACGAGCGCACCCATCACGAAGCGATAAGCGGGAGCCGCCGCAAACGCATCGCACGCGGATCGGGCACCAGCATTCAGGAAGTGAACCAGCTTCTGCGTCAGTACGCCCAGATGCGAAAGATGTTCAAGGACATGGGGAAAGCGAGCTTCGGCCGCAAGCTGGCCGGCATGAAACTACCCGGGATGTAAGTAGACTCCCGGGATGTAAGTATTCGATGGTGCCCCACCCTCGCGCCGTGCCTTTTCGGCGCTAGGGTGGGGGTCCCACGATACACTCTCCGCTGATCAGCTGACGCGCGGCTTATTCTATCCCTCGCAACCCGCATCAATCGCTTAACTCACCGTCTCTGCACTATACCTCGCAATCAAACCCGTCCGAACCGCATGGCGATACATTCGTGTAAAGAACCACGAAGCGACTGCGATGTACAGCACCGCCAGCCCTGCACTCAGCCCCAGGCTCCCGAGTGACACCGGTCGTCCGGCCACAATTGCTCGCATGGCCTCGAACACATACGACGGGGGCAGAATGTGCGAGATGTACTGCATCCAGCCAGGCAGCGTCTCCAGCGGATAGAACACTCCCGCGAACGGCGAAAGCAGCGCCGGGATTGGCCAGACAAACCACTCCGACGCTGGCCCTAACCGCAGTACCATTCCGCTGCCTACAATTCCCAGCGCGATACCAAACATAAACAGCACCAGAAGAAACGGAACCACGAGCAGCCCGTAGCTGAGGAACGAAAGGCCAAACGCGAATGTCGTCACGACCAGCATCACCATCAACCCGACGGAACTTGTGGCAATGCTTGAAGCGACTAACCCGCCGACGTATTCCGAAATCGTCAGCGGTGTCGCGAAAAAATTCAGGAAGTTGCGCGACCAGACATCCTCGAAAAATGCCATGGTCACGCCCTGCATCACGCGACTGAAGAAGTCCCACAGCAGAACTGCTCCTAGCATAGCTGGAACGAAATTGAAACCGGGCGATGCAACCGAGTTCAGGTAGCGCGTGATGAATCCCCAGAGCACCATGTCGATGCCCACCCAGGCGAACAACGGCAATACACGCGACAAGCTGTTGCGCATCAGGTAGTACTGGCGAAGGACCACGGCTGCGGTTCGTTTTGGGTTCATGCTATGTCCAAAGTCAGCGGTTCGCGAGCCACGGTGATAAACAGATCCTCGAGCGTTTCCTTCCCGTATTCACGCGGCAACGTCTTCGGATTCCCCTCCAGCAAAATCTTGCCCTTCGACAGGAACAACACGCGGTCGCACACCTCTTCGACTTCGTACATGTTGTGTGAGGTCCACAGCACGCCACCGCTTCCCTGTCCCGCAAACTCGCGAATCGTCACCCTGATCTCGCGCGCAGTAGCGGGATCCAGCGACGCCGTAGGCTCATCCAGCAACAACAGCTTCGGGCTGTTCAACATAGCTTTGGCTAGCGCCACTCGCGTCTGCTCACCGGATGACAAAACGCCGCATTTCGTGTTTCTGAAGCGCTCAAGGTCGAACTGCGATAACAACGCGTCGATGCGATCGGAAAGGTGCTTCACGCCATAAATCATGCCGAATATGCGCAGGTTGTTGTAGACCGTCAGGTTGCCCGGCAACGGCGCATACACGGCAGCAAAGTTCGTACGTGACAGCGCCTTGGAACGCTGCAAACCGAGATCAAGACCGTCCACGCTAATACTGCCCGACGTGGCTTCAAGCACTCCCAGGATCATGTTGATGGTCGTTGTCTTGCCAGCACCGTTTGGGCCAAGTAGTCCGACAATCTCGTTCTGCTCGACCTCGAACGTGATGCCGTCCACGGCAAGCGTCTCGCCATACACCTTTGTTAGACCGCTTACGCTGAGTACTGCCCTCGCCTTCATGCTTGTTCCTGTATTCCCGCTGGGGTGCCCTATGGTTCGCGCAGCGAAGCGCGTCTTTTACTTACTGCTGATCGCCGATGGCTGAAATCTGGTTTCTACCTGGAGTATCGAGTTAGTGTAAGCGTCCTTCATCGCGCCGCCTTGATTTGCTTGACGAGTCCGTCCACGACTTTTCGCGCCGATTCCGAGCGGGCTTTGTCCGCCGAACCTCCCGTTATGTTGCCAAACCCGGCATATCGTCCAGTCCGCTCCAATCGCAGCACCTCGGCTCCGCTCACAGCGTCACGAAAGACCATCACCACCTTGACCTTCGCCGAGCCGACTCCGTACCCTACTGCCAGGCGTGCAGCCCGGTTGCCTTTGGCGAAATCGGATACTTCGCCTGACGCTATCAACGTACCGGGCTCTTTGAGTTCCGGAATCCCCCGCCCAGCCTCCACCACGCTGTAAAAGACCCGTTCCGAGAGCAGCTTCGCGAAGAGTGTTTTCTGGAGTACATCTTCGTAACCTGAGGGCATTCCCGCCGCTTTCAAGTTAGGGCTGACGGTAAACGGCTGAATAACAAGTACAGAATATCCGCTGAGCGGCTTTCCTTTCTCCGCGCTAAAGCAAACCTGCCCAAGTGCTGCAACCAAGAGCAACAAAGAGAGCGCCGTGCCAAGCAGGCTCAATCTAGATCGCATGCTCCTCCTCAGCTCTCAAACACCGTCGGGTTATACTACAAACGGCGCGACGATTGGCTGGAATCATCCGTGTCGACGCACGAGAGCAGTTGCCAATCGCGCCAAACTACGCAATAATAACGGTTTGTCTTACCCTTCAAGGAATAAGCAGGAAAGGACACAGATTCCCAGTGTTAATGATTCGTCTGTCGCGCCGTGGCGCGAAGAAGCAGCCGTACTACCGCGTTGTGGTTATCGAGAAGGATCGCGCCCGTGACGGCCGTTCGGTTGAAGTCGTCGGCACTTACAATCCGCGTACGAACCCGGCTAGCATTGATCTGAAGCGGGACCGCATCGATTACTGGCGCTCCAAGGGTGCGCAGATGTCTGAAACGGTTGCCCGGCTGCTCGCGAAAGCGCCTGCTGGCACGGAAACTGCGGCGTAAGTAGCTGATGTCCTCGCCAACGGCTCTGCAGGAGCATGTCCATATGACGAGCGAGCAAGGTGGAGACGTGCGGGTCCTCGTTGAGCAGATAGCGAAAGCGCTGGTCGATGAACCGGAGCAGGTCTCAGTGCACTCGGTCGATGGCGAACAGACCACGGTACTGGAATTGCGCGTAGCCCCTGGCGACTTGGGCAAGGTGATCGGCAAACAGGGTCGTACGGCCCGGTCCATCCGAACCATTCTCGGTGCTGCGGGAATGAAACTGCACAAGCGGTTCACGCTGGAGATTCTGGAATAGACGCCCAGTTTGTAACCATCGCAAAAGTTGTGAAGCCTCAGGGCCGGCACGGTGAAGTCGCCGCTGATGTACATACCGACTTCCCCGAGTTGTTTGCCGACCGGACACGGCTCTTTGCGCTTCTTGCGGACGGATCACGGCGCGAACTTGGACTTGAGGCGTTCTGGTCGCACAAGGGCCGGATCATCCTCAAGTTCGCCGGAGTCGATTCCATCTCCGACGCCGAGGCACTAAGTGGATGCGAGATTCAGATCCCGGCCGAAGAACGTGCACAGCTCGAGCCAGGAACGGTTTACGTTAGCGATCTGAAGGGCTGCGTCGTTTGCGTCGTCGAAAGTTCAAGCGAAGCGACCGGCGAGCGGGCAATCGGCTGGGTAGCCGACGTGCTATTCGGTGCCGGTGAGGCTCCGCTGCTCATTGTTCGCGAGGCCGAAGGGGGCCAGCGGAATCAAAAGAGCGGCAAGGAGTACATGATCCCCTACGCCGAGGAGTATGTGCAGTCAGCCGACCTCGCGGCAAAACGGATCGTGATGGCTTTGCCCGAGGGGATGCTCGATCTGGACGCCCCGCTCAGCCCCGACGAGAAGCGTCGGCAACAGCAACCGCAAGACGCTGATCAGGGATAAGCGCAGCCCAATGCAGCACCGGCAACAGATGTAGCTCCGGCAGCTCGCCGGCTGTCGCGCGGGCGGCTTGCCCGCGCAGAATAGTTTGAGAGAACGCTGACGTTCGGCGTAGTCCCGGACACCCGGGACGTTACGATGAGATTCGACACACTAACGATTTTTCCGGACTTCTTCCGCGGCCCTCTGGACTACGGAATCGTGCATCGAGCACGGCAGGCCGGTTTGATCGAGGTAGTAACTCACGACCTGCGGGCCTTTACGCACGATCGGCACCGCACGGTTGATGACCGCCCATTCGGCGGCGGCGAAGGCATGGTCCTGAAGCCGGAACCGATCTTTGAGTGCATGGAAACGCTGCAAGTAGCTCCCAAAGCGGAGCGCCTGGCCGCGCAACTGAACGCCCGGATGGCAGCCGTCGAGACCGCCCAGAAAAAGCCTCAGGCAGCCGGCGAGTGCGTCGTCCTGATGTCCGCCTCTGGCGCGATCTTCAACCAGCAGGTTGCGACGGAGCTTTCGCAGTTCGACCGTATCGTGCTCATCTGCGGTCGCTACGAAGGGATTGACGAGCGTGTAGCCGAGCATATCGCCGACCGCGAACTCTCGGTGGGTGACTTCGTCTTGAGTGGCGGTGAGCTACCGGCGGCCATCATCATTGATGCCGTAACGCGACTCGTACCGGGAGCGCTGGGCAACGAAGCTTCAGCCTTCACGGAATCCTTCAGCCCTCGCGCCTGGGCAGGAGTGGAAGGGTTACCGGACTCGACAGCGGCATCCGGCGGATTGCTCGATTACCCGCACTATACGCGGCCCGCAGATTACGCTGGTTTGGCCGTTCCCGAAGTGCTTCTCGGCGGCAATCACGACGAGATCCGGCGGTGGCGGCGCTACAAGGCACTTGAAAAAACGCTCCACAATCGGCCTGACCTGTTGCAAAAAGTCACGCTGAGCAGCGAAGATAAAGAGTTACTCGACCGCATCCTTAACGAAGCGACCGCGGCGAACAAAGTTTAGGAGTGCGCTCCGGCGGTGGCCAGCGAAAGAATCAAAGCTTGGCCGGCCCCATGAGAGCGAATTCGGAATCCAGACGCGTTTGGACTCGCGTGAATCGCGGTGCCGCGTCAGACATAAAGGAAGAAGTCATGCCCAATTCACAGATTATCGAAAAGCTCGTGGCCAAGGCGCGGCGCACGGATTTACCTCAGTTCGCACCCGGTGACACCGTTCGCGTTCAGGTGAGAATTAAGGAAGGCGACAAGGAACGCCTGCAGGCGTTTGAAGGCGTCGTCATCAAGAAGAGCAACGGCCTTCAGGCGAGTTTCACCGTTCGCAAGATGAGCTTCGGCCAGGGTGTCGAGCGCATTTTCCCCATCAACTCCAAGGTCATCGACAAGATCGACATCGTTCGTTCCGCGAAGGTGCGTCGCGCGAAACTGTATTACCTGCGCGCGCTTCGTGGTAAAGCGGCTCGTTTGAAGGAAGCCGATACCCGCGCCAACGCGTAGTCTGGATCGTGGCGAGCGACGGGGCGTATTGCCCCGTCGCCGTCGTGTCTACCTCAGTGCCCCCTCGAAGACTCGCCACTGACACGTTTCTCTCCGGGAACGACAGCCGGTCTATGCCTCTAGTTAGCCGAAGCACCTGTCCGTTCGTTTCACTGAACCGCTTAGGACTCGCAAGCGCGTCGTTTCGCTCGGCGCTAAGGTGCGGAGACACTTGCTCCGGCGCTGGTTTTCGGCGAAACTACCCCGCATGCCGTACCACGAGCTCGAGGCCGTCCGCGCTCCGCTTTATGGCATCGGTGGTCTGCTCGGTGTGAGCATGATGGTGCTTCTTCTGGCCGGCTTCCCCGAGGTCCGCTGGTTCTGCCTGCTTAGTCTGCCCCTTGGTTGCTTCTTCGCAGTAGTGTTCCGTTATTACTACCGTTTTGCAGACCGGCGGGAGAGACAGATGATCTGGACTCGCGGCGGACGACGCTTCCGTTGGCCCCAGCCAATAAGCTAATCTGCTTGTAGTTTTGTCGAGAAAAAGCAAACTCGATTCGGAGAAACCCATCTCCAAGTCCGCCGCCAAGCTTCGGCTTCTCAAAACGCTGAAGTGCACCACGCGGTATGAGAAAGAGGCATGGCAATCTGGGGCTCGCCTCGTGGCCGGCGTCGACGAAGTCGGACGAGGCTGTCTATTCGGTCCGGTAGTAGCTGCTGCGGTCGTCCTTGATCCGAACTACCGGATACGCGGCCTTCGCGACTCGAAGCTGGTTCCCCAGAAGACTCGTGAAGAACTGGCCGAACGAATCAAGCAACATTGCATCTGCTGGTCTGTTGCCGCCGTAGATGCTGCGCGGATCGACCAGATCAACATCTACCAAGCCTCGCGCGTGGCAATGCTGGAAGCGGTTAGCTTGCTTTTACCCCAACCGGACTATCTCCTGATCGATGCCGTTCGGATTGAGCACCCGTGCGTACAGAAAAAGATCATTCATGGTGACGCGTTGTCGGCTTCAATCGCGGCCGCTTCGATCATTGCCAAAGTGCATCGGGATGAAATCGTTCGGGAGTGGGACGCCGTTTATCCCGCCTACGGTCTGGCCTCGAACAAAGGTTACAGCACACGAAAGCACATCAACGCTTTGCGCGAAATTGGTCCCTCTCCGCTGCATCGCCAGTCTTTCGCCCCGGTCTGGATGGCGCCATCTCCGCAAGAAGTGCTCGACTTCATGCTCGACGAGGGTCCCGATCTCTCATCCGAAGATGATCCAGGCCTTGCTTGCCCTTGGCGATGACGTCGACTGAAGGCCAACTCACGCTCCCTGCTTGGTCAATAGAAGTCCAGGTGAAACTTGCAAAGGCGAAATCCAGTAGGGGATAAGACTTCAAAGACCACGCGCTCATCCGTGGAAACCGTTCGAGGCAGGTCGAATGACACTTTGAAGATTCGTTCCTCGTAGGGGACCTCCGCCGGCACGCCGATCATGTGAACGTTCTGCGGTTCAATGCGAGTGACATCGAGCCCTCGGAATACAAGCAGGCGAAATCCCAACTTGAGCAGGTAATCGTTAAGCGATCCGCTAGGCACGTTGAGTGTGCCGTAGGAATCGATCATCAGCAGCTTCGGCCTCATCGCTGTTGCAGTTAGTCGTAGGCTAACGCGTCTTGGAAAAGAACGGACCGGCTGTCCGTCGGCCCCAAGCAGCACCTTTCGCTGCCCCGCATGCTTAACACGCCAACCTTCGAATTGAGGACTCTCGGCGGTAGCTAGCAGGTACAACTCAGTTTTTGAGGGTCTTAAGTCGATCCGTTCAGCTCCAAGTGGAACCGCCGACTGGAACACCCTTTCATATTCTGAGGATTCGGGTGCTTCTGCTGTACACGTCGCGACCATCAAGGCAGACAGGATAACTGTTGATATCCACTTCATAGGAGCCCGCGCTTGTCGACGTTGTGCCGGGGGTGGAGATTCTGCGCTACTTTGATGCATGATGGCTACAGCACGCGATGCTCCATAGCGCGAGGCTGAGTGTCAGACCGAGGAAAGAATGTTGCGCCTGCTCTGTGTCACTGCACATCCCGACGACGAAGCTGGAGGTTTCGGCGGCTCACTTCTGCTTTATAGAGACCGGGGAGTCGAGACCCACGTTATATGCCTCACTCCGGGTCAGGCTGCCACACACCGGGGGAACACGAGATCTGACCACGAACTCGCCACCGCTCGTCGGAGAGAATTCGCTGAGTCGTGCCGGATACTCGGGGTTCTCCGTGCAGAGGTGCTGGACTATGACGACGGAGCGTTAGATCGTGCTGATTTCTACTCGGTCACCGCAGACCTCGTGCGCCGTATTCGCGAGATCCGGCCCCACGTCGTTATGACTTTCGGACCGGAAGGCGCGATCACAGCACATCCTGATCATTCCATGGCCGGCTTATTCACGACCCTTGCATTTCAATGGGCGGCCAGGAGCAATCGCTTCGTCGAGCAACTCAGCGACGGTCTGCACACGTATCGAGCGCAGAAACTCTACTACGCTACAGCGGCCTTCACCTTGCCCGACCGTCAACCGGTCGCTCTGGCTCCGGCATCGGCTCTCATCGAAATCAGCCGCTACTTCGATCGCAAGGTCGAGGCATTCCGAGCGCACAAGACACAGGCACCACTTTTCCCGGTGTTTGAGAATGCAGTGAAGCAGCGAGGTGGTCATGAACTATTTCACCTCGCGGCCAGCATCACGCTTTCGAAAGTTGAAATTGAGACTGACTTGTTTGCCGGAGTCGTCGATGACTAAAATCTGCCACTCGCAGCACGCTCAGGCGCCAGAGTAAACTCGACAACAACGAGGGTCTCCACCTCCATGGGCTGTCCATCCCGGTAGTAGGGCCTGTACGCCCATTGCTTAACGGCTTCGACCGCCGCCTCGACTAGAAGCGGGTGACCGCTAACCAGAGAAACGTCTCCGATGTTGCCGTCGCTCCGGATCACTACATTGAGTACCACCGCCCCTTGAATTCCAGCCTCGCGTGCTGCTGGGGGGTAGGTCGGTGGGATTTGCCTTATCAGCAGCGACAGCGACTCGGTTGGCGCAACTTGTACTCTCATAGGCGAAACGGGCGGGGCCGCTGAGAAAGGTCTTCCGGTAATCGCAACGCCCACCGCCGGCTGAGCTGGCCAGGGCTGAGCCACACGCGCGAACACAGGGGCGATTCTCGGTCCCGGCTGCCCTTCAACTTTGACCGTCAGAGGGAAAATGCTTGAAGTGCTCACATGAGCCGTTTGCGCGGAAGCTGAAGGTCGAGAGGGACTCGGTTTAGCTGAGGTGCGCTTACGTGAACTCGCATTCCGGGGCGTCGCGTTCGCTGTCCGCGTCGGCTCCTGCTTCGCATCGTCAGCAGGCCAGAGCTGCGCTATCTGGTCCGAGACGGCTTTCTTCAGCATGGCAAAGAAGTTCGTAGCCGTGTTGCGCTGCTGGTAAGCGAGAAACACGATGAAAGCCAGCAGGAG
>Ga0196970_1001877_pt1 | contig 12233 bp, 10 predicted proteins | sample S1v_513CmetaG_FD_148672 | JGI IMG/M metagenome (GOLD analysis project Ga0196970, IMG submission 148672) | Soil microbial communities from Anza Borrego desert, Southern California, United States - S1+v_5-13C | ecosystem: Environmental > Terrestrial > Soil > Desert | place: USA: California... | reverse complement strand
GTACGAAAAAGATTTGCGGAGGAACCCGGCCCTGGATCGGGCCGAGACGTGTGTCATCGATTTGCACACCGATCCCCGTGAAGTTTCCATGTCGGGCTCAAGGTGTGGGCGGCGGGTTCCGGCAAACGCGCTCCACCGCCGGGGAGCGCGTTCCGATGGCCGTTAAACGGTCAACAGCTCTTTTTCTTTTTCAGTGATCAGCTTGTCGACTTCAGCGACGAACTTGTCTGTCAGCTTCTGCACTTCATCCTGGGCGCGACGCTCGTCGTCCTCGGAGCACGCCTTGTCCTTGAGGAGCTTCTTCAGCGCCTCGTTCGCATCGCGGCGGATATTGCGGACGGCGACCTTGGCGTCTTCGCCCTCGCCCTTGACGACCTTGACGATTTCCTTGCGGCGCTCTTCGGTCAGCGGCGGGGTCGGGACGCGGATCAGGTCGCCCTGGGTCGACGGATTCAGGCCGAGATCCGAATCGCGGATCGCTTTTTCGATCACGCCCACCATCTTCTTTTCCCACGGCTGCACACCGATGGTGCGCGCGTCGAGCAGGGTCAGGTTGGCCACCTGGCTGATGGCGGTAGGGGTGCCATAGTAATCGACCTGCACGTGATCGAGGATGCCCACGTGCGCACGCCCGGTGCGCACTTTTGCCAGGTCCGCCTTCAGGGTCTCGATCGACTTGTGCATCTTTTGTTCGGCGGTTTTCTTGACGTCAACGACAGTCATTCTGCTCTCCTGTTTTTGCTACGGTACCACTTAGTTATACATGAACCAGGGTGCCTTCGTCGTCACCCATGATGACATTCTTCAGGGCACCCGGCTTGACGATGGAAAAAACCTTGATCGGCAGTTTCTGGTCCCGGCACAGAGCGAAAGCGGTCGCGTCCATCACCTGGAGATGCTTGGAGATCGCCTCGTCGAAGCTGATCGTGGCATACCTCACGGCATTGCGGTCCTTGTTCGGGTCGGCGCTGTAGACGCCGTCGACCTTGGTCGCCTTCAATACGATCTCGGCGCCGATTTCGGAGCCGCGCAGGGCGGCGGCGGTATCGGTCGTGAAGAACGGATTGCCGGTCCCGGCGGCGAAAATGACGACCTTCCCTTCCTCCAGGTACTGCAAGGCCTTCGGGCGCACATACGGTTCGACGACTTGCTCGATGCTGATCGCCGACATGACGCGCGCCGTGATGCCCACCTGGCGCATGGCATCGGCAAGCGCCAGCGAGTTCATCACCGTGGCCAGCATGCCCATGTAGTCGGCGGTGGCACGGTCCATCCCCTGCGCTCCAGGTGCGACGCCGCGGAAAATGTTTCCGCCGCCAATGACAATCGCCAGCTCCACGCCCAGCCTTGCCACCTCGGCCACATCCGCGACCATGCGCTCGATGGTTGCGCGGTTGATGCCGTATGCATCGTCGCCCATCAGCGCTTCACCGGAGAGTTTGAGGAGGACGCGCTTGTAAGCTGGTTTTGTCATGGGCAAAGACTCCTAATAATGTCCGGTTCTGCTATTCGTTGGAGCCCGTTCTCGTCTGTCGCCGGCATTGCCTTCGCAAGCTACAGATTAGATGAAATTCGGGTCTTCCGGGGTACCTGGATATTGACGAAACGTAAAACAGTGTCACTTGGCAATAGTTGCCGTGCTTCACCCGTTCCGACATCCAAAACTGCTTGATTCGATCTACTTAAAAAAACGGGCCTTTCGGCCCGCTTTCCTTGCTTACGCCTGCTTGGCGGCTGCAACCTGTGCGGCAACCTCGGCCGCGAAGTCATCCTGTTTCTTCTCGATGCCTTCGCCGACCACGAACATGGTGAAGGACTTCACCGTGGTGTTGGCCGCCTTCAGCATCTGCTCGACGGTTTGCTTGTCGTTCTTCACGAAAGCCTGGTTGAGCAGGGAGACTTCCTTGAGGTACTTCTGCACGCTGCCTTCAACCATCTTGGCGACGATATCGGCCGGCTTGCCGGACTCGGCAGCCTTCTGCGCAGCGATCGAACGTTCCGTCTCGATCAGGTTGGCGGGAACGTCGGCGGCCGACAGCGCCACCGGCTTCATCGCGGCGATGTGCATTGCCACGTCCTTGCCAACCTGCTCGTCCGCGCCGTCGTACTCGACCAGCACGCCGATGCGGGTGCCGTGCAGGTAGGAAACCAGCTTGGAGCCGGTTTCATAGCGCTTGAAACGGCGGAAGGACATGTTCTCGCCGATCTTGCCGACCAGCGCGGCGCGCACTTCTTCCAGGGTCTTGCCTTCGGCCGGCAGCGCGGACAGCGCAGCAACATCGGCCGGGTTCTTTTCGGCGACCAGCTTGGCAGCGGTGTTGGCCAGGGCCAGGAATTCCTCGTTCTTGGTCACGAAGTCGGTTTCGCAGTTGACTTCGACGATCGAGCCGATGCCGCCGGAAATCGAAACAGCGATGACGCCTTCCGCGGTCACGCGGGATGCGGCCTTCGATGCCTTGCTGCCCAGCTTCACGCGCAGGATTTCTTCCGCACGCGCCAAGTCACCGTCGGCTTCGGTCAGTGCCTTCTTGCATTCCATCATCGGCGCGTCGGTCTTTGCGCGCAGTTCGCCTACCATCGCTGCGGTAATTGCCGCCATGTCTTTCTCCTCAATCAGTGAGCGTCTATTCGGACGCATTCAATCAAAATACGTTCAGGCCGGCTAAAAAAAAGGGGCGAACCTCTGTTGCCCCTTTTTGAAGCCCGACACATCAGGCGCAGGGCATCAAGCCTGCTCGTTGACCTCGACGAATTCGTCCGAGCCGCCCTTGACTGCTTCCAGCACTTCGGTGGTCGCGTTGGCACGGCCTTCCAGGATCGCGTCTGCCACGCCGCGGGCGTACAGGGTGATTGCCTTGGAGGAGTCGTCGTTGCCGGGGATGACGTAGGTCACGCCTTCCGGGGAGTGGTTGGTATCGACCACGCCGATGACGGGAATGCCCAGCTTGGCGGCTTCGGTCACTGCGCCCTTGTGGTAGCCGACGTCGATGACGAAGATGGCATCAGGAATGCCGCCCATGTCCTTGATGCCGCCGATGGACTTCTGCAGCTTTTCCATCTCGCGCTGGAACATCAGCGCTTCCTTCTTGCTCATCTTTTCGACGGAGCCGTCTTCGATGGCAGCTTCCATGTCCTTCAGGCGCTTGATCGAAGTCTTGATGGTCTTGAAGTTGGTGAGCATGCCGCCCAGCCAGCGCTGGTCGACGTAAGGCATGCCGGCGCGCTGGGCTTCAGCGGCGAGGATCTCACGCGCCTGACGCTTGGTGCCGACGAACAGGATGGTGCCGCGGTTGGCTGCGAGCTGGCGGATATACTTCATCGCCTCCTGGTACATGCCCAGGGTCTTTTCCAGGTTGACGATGTGGATCTTGTTGCGATGGCCGAAGATATAGGGGGCCATCTTGGGGTTCCAGAAGCGGGTCTGGTGACCGAAATGGACACCGGCTTCCAGCATTTCGCGCATGGTAACGGACATGAAATTCTCCAGGGTTAGGTCTGGAATCCGGTTAGTCACCCTTGGTCTAAGCTTGGGCACCCTTTGGAACCGGATTCGCGATTTTCAAACGGTTGTCGCTTGAAGTCATTTCAAGCTAACCCAAGATTCTACCTCAACTTCGATGAAGTGTTCAAGACTGCAAATAGCTTTTCCCGAGCGGACAGGCACTGCCTCGTCTATAATTCCCAATTGACCATTCTTTACGCCTCCCGGCGTATCCTTGCTTGCCATGGGTTCCATCAACATCAAAACCGAAGACGACATCAAGGGCATGCGCGTGGCCGGCCGCCTGGCTGCGGAAGTGCTTGATTTCATCGCCCCGTACGTGAAACCGGGCGTTACCACCGGCGAACTCGACCGTCTCTGCCACGAATACATGACCAACGTCCAGGGCACCATCCCTGCGCCGCTGAACTATTGCCCGCCGGGCTATACGCCTTATCCGAAGGCCATTTGCACGTCCGTCAACGACGTGGTCTGCCACGGCATCCCCGGCGACAAGGCCCTCAAGAACGGCGACGTCGTCAATCTCGACATTACCGTCATCAAGGACGGCTACCACGGCGACACGAGCCGGATGTTCTTTGTCGGGGAGCCGTCCATCCTCGCCAAGCGCCTGGTTGAAGTCACCTATGAGTGCATGTGGCTGGGCATTGCCAAGATCAAGCCCGGCGCCCACCTGGGCGACATCGGCTTTGTCATCCAGCAGCACGCGGAGAAGGCCGGCTACAGCGTGGTTCGCGAATTCTGCGGGCACGGCATCGGCAAGGTCTTCCATGAAGAGCCGCAGGTGCTCCATTACGGCCGCCCGGGTACCCTGGAAGAATTGCTTCCGGGGATGATTTTCACGGTGGAGCCGATGATCAACGCCGGCCGCCGCGACATCCGCGAAATGGGTGACGGCTGGACGATCAAGACGAAGGACCGCAGCCTGTCCGCGCAGTGGGAACACACCGTGCTCGTCACTGAAACCGGATACGAAGTCCTGACGGTGTCGCCCGGCATGCCCGCTCCTCCCGCATTCATCCAGCAAAACAACAGCGCTCAACCGGTCACTGCCTAGCGTCCATGACCTCACTTGCTTTGACGCTCAAGGAGCAGCTGAAAACCGAGCGCCAGGCAGCGATAGCCGCATTCCAGGCAGACGGGAAACCGGAAAAGCTCCTGACGCAGCTGCGCCAGAATGTCGATGCCGCCCTCATCCAGGCCTGGCAGAGCTTTTCGCTGCCGCCCAGCGCGGCCTTGGTCGCTGTCGGCGGCTACGGCCGCGGGGAGCTGTTTCCGCATTCCGACGTGGATGTCCTCATCCTCCTCGACGCCGCGCCGGATGCACAGCTGCAACGCAAGCTTGAGGAACTCGTCCAGCTCTTCTGGGACATCGGGCTCGAAATCGGCCACAGTATCCGTACCGTGGACGAGTGTCTGAGCGAATCGGCGGCCGACATCACCGTCCAGACCAGCCTGCTGGAAAGCCGCCTCGTCACGGGCAACCGCAAGCTGTTCCAGTTCCTGCAGGAACGTCACATCGCGGCCATCAACCCGCAGGCATTTTTCCAGGCAAAGACGCTGGAAATGCGGCAGCGCCACGTCAAGTACGAAGACACGCCGTACAGCCTCGAACCCAATTGCAAGGAAAGCCCTGGTGGCTTGCGCGACCTGCAGGTGATCCTGTGGGTGTCGAAGGCGGCCGGACTGGGCGATTCCTGGCGCAAGCTGGCCGAGCGCGGCCTGATCACGCCCACTGAAGCCCGCCAGCTGATGCAGAAGGAGCGCGCGTTCAAGGACATCCGCATCCGCCTGCACATTCACGCCGGCCGACGCGAAGACCGCCTGCTGTTCGACGTGCAGACGCCGATCGCGCAGACCTTCGGGTTCGAAACGACGGAAACGCGCCGCGCGAGCGAATACCTGATGCAGCACTATTACTGGGCGGCCAAGGCGGTCACCCAGCTCAATGCCATCCTGCTGCAGAACATCGAGGCGCAACTGTTCCCGCAGCCCGGTTCGCCGCAGCCGATCAACGAGCGCTTCAACGAGATCAACGGCCTGATCGATATCGCGCGCGACGACACCTTCGAGACGACGCCCTCGGCGATGCTGGAAGTGTTCCTGCTGATCGCCCAGCACTCTGAGCTGAAAGGCATGACCGCGCGCACGCTGCGGGCGCTCTGGCATGCGCGCTTCAAGATCGACAGCGCGTTCCGGCGCGATCCGGCCAACCGTGCCCTGTTCCTGCAGATCCTGCAGGCGCCGCAAGGCATCACCCACGCCCTGCGCGGGATGAACCAGACCAGCATCCTGGGCCGCTACCTGCCGAATTTCCGCCGCATCATCGGGCAGATGCAGCACGACCTCTTCCATGTCTACACCGTCGACCAGCACATCCTGATGGTCGTGCGCAACGTGCGCCGCTTCACGATGACGGAACACGCACACGAGTACCCGTTCTGCAGCCAGCTCATGGCGAACTTCGCCCAGCCCTGGCTGCTGTACATCGCCGCCCTCTTCCACGACATCGCGAAGGGCCGCGGCGGAGACCACTCCAAGCTCGGCATGGCGGATGCGCGCAAGTTCTGCAGGGAGCACGGACTGTCGAAAGAAGATACGGAACTGGTGGTTTTCCTCGTCGAGCACCATCTCTCGATGTCGCTGGTGGCGCAGAAGCAGGACCTTTCCGACCCCGACGTCATCCGCAATTTCGCCGCTCTCGTGAAGGATGAGCGGCACCTGACCGCGCTCTACCTGCTGACCGTCGCCGACATTCGCGGCACCAGCCCGAAGGTATGGAATGCCTGGAAAGGCAAGCTGCTGGAAGATTTGTACAAGATCACGCTGCGCGTGCTCGGCGGCGAAGACCCGTCGACCGACCACGAGATGCGCAACCGCCAGGAAGCCGCGCTCAAGACGCTACGCCTTTACGGTCTCCCGCAGGATGCGCACCAGAGGCTGTGGCAGCAGCTCGATGTCGCCTATTTCCTCCGGCACGATTCGTCCGACATCGCCTGGCAGACGCGCGCACTCTACAACAAGGCGGACAGCGCAACACCCGTCGTGAAATGCCGCCTTGCCCCGATCGGCGAGGGCGTGCAGGTCACCGTCTATGTGAAGGACCAGCCAGACCTGTTTGCGCGCATCTGCAGTTACTTCGACAAGAAGAATTTCAGCATTCTCGACGCCAAGATCCACACGACGCGGCACGGCTATGCGCTCGACACCTTCCTTGTCACCGAACCGGCGTTCGCGAACAACTACAGGGACATCATCAACCTGATCGAACACGAGCTGACGGAGCTGCTCCAGTCGAGCGCGCCGCTGCCGCCGCCGACCAAGGGCCGGCTGTCGCGCCTGTCGCGGACCTTTCCGATCACGCCGACCGTCGACCTGCGCCCGGACGAAAAGGGCCAGTACTACCTGTTATCCGTCTCCGCCAACGACCGCAACGGCTTGCTGTACTCCATCGCGAACGTGCTGGCGAAGTACCGCGTCAACCTCCACACCGCAAAAATCATGACGCTCGGCGAGCGCGTGGAAGACGTCTTCCTCGTCGACGGGCCGATGCTCCACAACGCGCGCAGCCAGATCCAGCTGGAAACGGACCTGCTCGAAGCATTGCGCGTTTAACCCCGATTCCGCTCCACCACCATGAACGAACCTGTACGCCTGTCGAAACGCATGTCTGAACTCGGTCTGTGCTCGCGCCGCGAGGCCGACGAATGGATTGAAAAAGGCTGGGTGCGCGTCGACGGCAAGATCGTCTCCGAACTGGGCAGCAAGGTCTTGCCGAACCAGCGCATCACGATCGAGCGGCAGGCATCGGCCCAGCAGGCGCGGCGCGTCACGGTGCTGCTGAACAAACCGGTCGGCTTCGTCAGCGGCCAGGCCGAAGACGGTTACAAGCCAGCGGTGACGCTGGTCTCCGCGGCGACGCGCTGGAAGGAAGACAAGACGCCGATCCAGTTTCATCCGAGCCACCTGCGCAGCCTCGTGCCGGCAGGAAGGCTGGATATCGATTCCGTCGGTCTGCTTGTGCTGACGCAGGACGGCCGCATCGCCAAGCAGTTGATCGGCGAAGACACCTCGATCGAGAAAGAGTACCTGGTGCGCGTCCAGTACACCAAGCCGGGCAAGCTGCCCGATTCCGACCTGAAGCTGCTCAACTACGGCCTGTCGCTGGACGGGAAAAAGCTGCTGCCGGCCAAGGTCAGGTGGCAGAACGACGATCAGTTGAACTTCATCCTGCGCGAAGGAAAGAAGCGCCAGATCCGGCGCATGTGCGAAGCGGTGGGGCTCAGGGTGCTTGGCCTCAAGCGGGTGCGGATCGGGCGAGTCAAGCTGGGGGAGCTGCCGGTGGGGCAGTGGCGCTACCTGGCTGGGGATGAGCAGTTCTAGTGAATCTCGCCTTTTAGGCGCGCGGTGGGTTTCGCTTCGCTCTACCCACCCTACAGTCCTTTATAGTGGATCGTAGGGTGGGTAGAGCGAAGCGAAACCCACCAGCTCACCTAATCATCCTCACCCGCATCCAGCCCCGGGAACAGAACATCCACATAGCCAAACCGTGAAAAATCCTTGATCCGCATCGGATAGAGGATGCCGGCAAGGTGATCGCATTCATGCTGCACCACGCGGGCGTGAAACCCTTCCGCGTCGCGCGATACGGGCTTGCCGTACTGATCGAACCCCTCATAGTGCAAACGGCTCCAGCGCGGCACCATGCCGCGCAGCCCGGGCACCGACAGGCAGCCTTCCCAGCCCTCTTCCATCTCATCCGTCAGCGGCGTCAGCGCCGGATTGATCAATACCGTCTCAGGAACCGGCGGCGCGTCGGGATAGCGGACGTTGTGCTTGAAGCCGAAGATCACCAGCTGCAGGTTTACGCCGATCTGCGGCGCGGCGAGTCCGGCGCCGTTGGCGGCGCGCATCGTGTCGAACATGTCGGCAATCAGTGCATGCAGCTCCGGCGTATCGAACCCGGTCACGGCTTCCGCCTGACGCAGCAGCCTCGGATCGCCCATCTTGAGTATCTCGCGGACAGTCATCTCGTTTCATCCAGATAGCGCGCAAACGCATCCCCCATCTCGGGGTGTTTCAATCCCATCGCCACCGTCGCCTGCAGGTAGCCGAGCTTCGAGCCGCAATCGAACCTCCTGCCGGCGAAACGATAGGCCATTACCTGTTCATGCTGCATCAGCGCTGCGATGCCGTCCGTGAGCTGAATCTCGCCGCCCGCGCCTTTGCCGATGCTGTCGAGGAAGTCGAAAATGCGGTTGCTCAATACGTAGCGTCCCACCACACCGAGCGTGGAAGGCGCCTTGTCGGGCCGCGGCTTTTCCACGATGCCGTCGACCAGCTCGAGCCGATCCTTGTAGGGCCGCGCGCTGACGATGCCGTATTGCCGCGTCTCTTCCCGCGGCACATCCTGTACCGCCAGGACGCTCGCGCCTTCCTGCCGGTACACGTCGAGCATCTGGGCGAGCACCGCCTTCTGCCCCTGTTCGACGTCCATCAGGTCGTCCGCCAGAAGGACGGCGAAGGGCTCGTTGCCGATCACCGGGCGGGCGCAGAGGACAGCGTGGCCGAGGCCCAGCGGCGCCGGCTGCCGGATATAGATGCAGTGGATGTCCTTGGGCACTGCCTTGTGCAGCACTTCGAGCAAGGCAGTCTTGCCCCCGGCTTCCAGCTCCATTTCAAGCTCATGGGCAGTATCGAAATGGTCCTCGATGGCGCGCTTGTTGCGGCCGGTGATGAACACCATCTCGGTGATGCCGGCCGCCACCGCCTCTTCGACAGCGTACTGGATCAGCGGCTTATCGACGATGGGCAGCATTTCCTTCGGCTGCGCCTTGGTCGCCGGCAGGAACCGCGTGCCGAGGCCCGCGACCGGGAAAACCGCTTTTCTGACCCTGTTCATTTTCCTTCCAGCAGCCGGAGCAATCCGGCCTCGTCAAGGATCGGAATGCCCAGTTCCCGCGCTTTCTCGAGCTTGCTTCCCGCCTCTTCGCCGGCGATGACGTAGCTGGTCTTTTTCGATACCGAACCCGCCACCTTGCCGCCTGCCGCCTCGATCTTTTCCGCTGCCTCGTCGCGCTTCAGGTTCGGCAGGGTGCCGGTCAGCACGAAAGTCTTGCCTGCGAACGGTTTGGGTGCCTCGGCCACACCCTCGCTCTCCGGCCAGTGGATGCCGGCCGCGCGCAGTTGTTCGATCAGTTCGCGATTAAGACCGTCTGCAAGGAAGGCCGTGATCGAGCGCGCCACGACCGGGCCGATGTCGGCCACCTCCAGCAGTTGTTCCTCGCTGGCCGCGATAAAGGCATCGAGACTCCCGAAATGCCGGGCCAGTTCCTTGGCGGTCGCTTCGCCGACATGCCGAATGCCCAGCGCGTAAATGAAACGCGCAAGCGTCGTCGATTTCGATTTTTCGAGCGCGTTCAACACGTTCTGGGCCGACTTCTCCGCCATCCGGTCGAGCTCGGCAAGCGAGGTCAGGCCGAGACGGTACAGGTCGGCCGCGGTCGTGATGACTTGCCGGTCCACGAGCTGGTCGATCAGTTGCTCGCCCAGGCCTTCGATGTCCATCGCACGGCGCGACACGAAATGCAGCAGGCCGCCCTTGCGCTGCGCGGCGCACTTCACCCATCCGCCGGAACAGCGCGCGATCGCCTCCTCCTCGGGGCGCACAATCGGGGAGCCGCACACCGGGCAGGCGGCCGGCATGACGAACTTGCGCACGCTCTCGGTCCGCAGTTCCGGCACATAGGACACGACCTCGGGAATCACGTCCCCCGCGCGGCGCACGATGACGGTATCGCCGATCCGGATATCCTTGCGGTTGACCTCATCTTCGTTATGCAGCGTCGCGTTGGTCACCGTAACGCCGCCGACGAACACGGGGACCAGCCTGGCGACCGGCGTGATGGCACCGGTGCGGCCGACCTGAACGCCGATCTCCTGCACCACGGTCATCGCCTCTTCGGCCGGGAACTTGTGCGCCACGGCAAACCGCGGCGCGCGCGAGACGAACCCAAGGGCTGCCTGCTGCTCGACGCGGTCCACCTTGTAGACCACGCCGTCGATGTCATAGGGAAGCTGCTTGCGCTTGGCGCCGATGCCGTGGAAGAAATCGAGCAAACCCTGCGCGCCTTTCACCACCGCGCGATCCTTGCACACCGGGAGGCCGAGCGAGGCATACCAGTCCAGCAAGCCGGAATGCGAGGCCGGCAGGTCCGCCCCCTCCAGCACACCGATGCCATAGGCGAAGAAACGCAGTGCGCGCTGCGCGGTGATCCGGGAATCGAGCTGACGCAGGCTGCCTGCAGCGGCATTGCGCGGATTGGCAAATTCCTTCTGCCCTGCTTCGCGCTGCCGCTCGTTCAGCCGCGCAAAATCCGATTTGTACATCAGGACCTCGCCGCGCACTTCCAGCACCGCGGGCGGTGCGTCGGTATGCAGGCGCAAGGGGATCGCTTTCACCGTGCGGATGTTCGCGGTCACGTTCTCGCCGGTCGTGCCGTCGCCGCGCGTCGCGGCCTGCACGAGGACGCCATTCTCGTAACGCAGGCTGATCGCCAGGCCGTCGAATTTCAACTCGGCCGAATAATCGATCTCGTGCACAGTCTGCAATCCGTCTCGGACGCGGCGGTCGAAGGCCGTCACCTCTTCTTCGCCGAACGCGTTGTTCAGCGAAAGCATCGGCACCGTATGCCTGACCTGCTCGAACTGCGGCAAGGGTTTGCCGCCCACCCGCTGCGTGGGGGAATCGGAAGTGATCAGGTCGGGATGCGCCTGTTCCAGCTCGACCAGTTCCCGGAACATCTTGTCGTACTCGGCGTCCGGGATGCTCGGATTGTCCAGCACATAGTAGGCGTGGTTATGCCTGTTCAGTTCCGCCTTCAGCCATGCCGCGCGTTCCTGCCAGTGGTCAGCCTCGGCCGGCGAAGCTGCCGCATCCGGCCCCGCGGAGAAAAAGTCGGGCTGCATCGTTCAACTGAACAGGCGCAGCGCGCGCGTGGACCCGGCCGGAATATTGGCCGACTCCATGTGCTGGTAGAACGCGGCCACCTGCTCGGCAATTTCCGCCAGGGTGGGATCGGTCAGCGGCTGGTTGCCGTCGTCGACGACCACGCCGTCCAGGCGCGATGCGAGCATGCGCGCGCAGGCCGTCATCGCACCGAAACCGTCGCGCGCGGGCGCCACGCGGGGTACGTCGAGCAGCAGGGTCAGGCGGGACGTCGTCTCGGCGGCAAGCGTGACGTTGGTGGACAGGGAAAACAGCACACCGCCTTCTCCGTCGGGCATCACCAGCCGGCCGTCCGGGCGCAGGTCGAAGCCCTGGCGCTCCAGCGCGGCCAGCAAGGTATTGATTGCCCAGGGCGCGCCCTTCGACTGCACATTGACGCTCAACTGCGCATCGTACTCGGCGACGAACTGGTGCAGCGCGCGCGCGCGCGACATCACATCGCCCATGTCCGGCACGTCGAGGTCGGCATCCATCTCGTCCGCGATCTGGCGCAGGCCCGTGATCAGCTCCGAGTATTCGATCTCGTTCAGGGCGCCGCTCCGGTTGGCAAGCTGCACGCCGGCAAAGAGCGCGAAATACTGCCCGCCGTGGACCACCGGCTCCCAGTTGCCGTCCTCGCGCTGGCCGATGAAGTGGACCGGCTTGTTGCCGACATGGCGCAATGTCTGGAGCTTCGGCAGGATCTTTTCGCCGCGCAGCGGAGATTGGAGCGTCAGCGAAATC
>Ga0196970_1001875_pt1 | contig 12248 bp, 17 predicted proteins | sample S1v_513CmetaG_FD_148672 | JGI IMG/M metagenome (GOLD analysis project Ga0196970, IMG submission 148672) | Soil microbial communities from Anza Borrego desert, Southern California, United States - S1+v_5-13C | ecosystem: Environmental > Terrestrial > Soil > Desert | place: USA: California... | reverse complement strand
GAACGGAAAACGGTTGCTGGCAAGGTTTACAAAGCCAAGGAAAGCCACAAAGAACAATACCAGTACCAGAATATTTCCGGTGGATGCGCCTGAAGATTGGGCTGCCTTTAAGCGTTACAACGCGCTTGATGTTGAAGCTGAAGTTGGGGTACGTAAAGCAATTGAACCGCTTGTACGTATCACACCATTTGAACGCTCGTTATGGGCACTGGATCAGGAAATTAACCAGCGCGGTATATCAGTTGATGTGAAGTTTGTGCGCAACGCTATACAGATTGATAATTACTTACGTGAAAAGCTGCTTGATGAAGCAAAACAGATTACCGGGCTTGAAAATCCTAACAGTGTACCACAACTAAAGGCATGGCTTGAAAACGCGCTTGGTGTTGATAATATTGAATCATTGGATAAAGAAGCTTTGCCCGGTTTACTTAATCATGCTGAAGAATTAGGTAATGAAGATGTATACCGGGTACTTGAAATAAGGCAGCAGTTAAGTAAAACTTCAGTTAAGAAGTATACAGCACTTCACGCTATGCGCGCTAAAGCCAACCGTGCGTGCGGTATGCTGCAATTCAACGGTGCAGGTCGTACAGGCCGTTGGGCCGGGCGCGGTGTACAGGTACACAACTTACCAAAAACATACGGTGAAGTAATTGATTTAGATATTGCACGCACTGCAATCAATTCAGGTAATCATGATACTGTTGATCTGCTATTCGGCAATGTATCGTTTATCTTAAAGCAGTGCATACGCACAGCGCTGGTTGCTTCACCCGGTAAAGTACTGCTTGCAACCGATTTTAGCGCGATTGAGGCGCGCGTTATTAGCTGGTACGCTGGTGAGCAGTGGAAGCTTGATGTGTTTGCCAATGATGGGCTAATATACAGTGAAGCTGCTGCACGTATGTTTAACGTACCTGTTGATCAATGCTTAAAAGGTACAACGTACCGTGAACGCGGTAAGATAGCTGAACTGGCGCTTGGCTTTCAGGGCGGTATTGGCGCAATTGCCCGTATGAACGAACAGGCTGATCCACTAGAAGAATACACAGGCCATAAAAAGGAAAAGATTAACCCGGATGAATACCCGGTAATTGTACGCAAGTGGCGTAAAGCAAACAGTAAGATAAAAGAGTTTTGGTATGAAGTGGAAAGCGCAGCAGTGCAGGCCGTTGCAGATGGTACAACGGTTGTTGCCTGTAAAGGCAGGTTGAAATTTACATACGCCAATAATTGCCTGTACATCAAGTTGCCAAGTGGCAGGTGTTTGCATTATTATGATGCAAAGCTGAAAGCAGGTAAGTATGGTGATCAGGTTACATACATGGGTATAAGCGATACCAATAAGAAATGGGTGCGCATATCTACTTATGGCGGCAAGCTGGTGGAAAATATTGTACAGGCAACCGCGCGCGATCTGCTTGCGGCGAAGATGCACATACTTGATGTGCTAGGGTACGTAATTGTGCTGCACGTGCATGATGAAATTGTACTTGAAGTTGATGAAGGTACTGATGCACTTGATGAAGTGAATGAACTTATGGCACTACCTGTATCATGGGCAAAAGGGTTGCCGCTTAAAGGTGATTCATTTATTACTAAGTACTATAAAAAAGATTAGTATGAAAGATTTTACAAAATCAATTGTTGTTGCTTTTGTGGTATTGGCTATACTTACTGCAATAGGTTATATTATTAATAAACTGTAAAGTATGAATCTCACCTACACGACGAAGTGCAGAATTTGCGGCACACTCGAAGAATGGTACTTTGCGCCTGCACGTAGTGTTAATTGGGTGGATTTTGCAACAGCAATGCAGGATAATGTTGATCATGCGCGCCTGAAACATTGTGAAAGTTGCAAAATGCAAACGGTGCAGGATTGCGTTGCATACACTCCGTATGATCCTAAACACTTTAAAAAGATGAAATACCCCTTATGCAAATAAAGCATGATGGTGAGTTACAAATATCCGTTGTAACGTCACGTACAGATAAAAAAGTGAAAAGTAAACGGTTGCTCTATTCTGAATTGCTTGCCAAGCTTGCCAAGCCTGTACGTACTGATGAACTATACGAAAAATACCTGAAACTGCCAAAAGATAAACAGGATGCCATAAAAGATGTTGGTGGATTCATTGGCGGGGAATTTTCAGGCAGTACGCGCAAGAAAGGCACGCTTTTACACCGTTCAGTGTTAACCTTGGATATAGATGATGCACCAAACGCATTCTGGGGCTTGTTCCAGCTTCAATACCCTGAAGTAGCTGCTTGTATCTATTCAACGCACAAACACGGCCCGAATAAGGCCCGGTACAGGCTGGTAATGCCGTTGAACCGTGAAGTGGACGGTGAAGAATACCAAGCAGTAGGCCGCAAGGTTGCTGAAGCATTGGAATTAGGTAACATGGCCGGGTTTGACCGTACCACTTTTCAGCCAACGCGGTTGATGTACTGGCCTTCTGCTGCCAAAGATGGTGTGTATGAATTTAGGTATCAAGATGAACCTTGGCTTGATGTAGATGCAGTATTAAGTGAATATGATGATTGGCGTGATCATGCGCAGTGGCCCTATCTTGATGATAAAGAAGATAAGAAGGTAAGACGCGCAATTAACAGGCGTGGTGATCCGCGTAATGCACCCGGTGCAATTGGCGCATTTAACCGGGTGTACAATATCCATGAAGCAATTGAAGAATTTTTAAATGATGTATATGAACCGGGTTTTGTGGAAGATCGCTATACTTATACTGAAGGCAGTACTGCTAATGGCTTGGTTGTTTATGATGAAGGAAATTATGCTTTTTCTAATCACAACACCGATCCTGCGGGTGGTAAGCTTTGCAACGCTTTTGATCTTGTACGGTTGCATAAGTTTGGCGATAGTGATATTAACAGTGGTGAAGATACCCCGGTAAACCGTTTGCCTTCACACCTGAAAATGGTGGATTTTGCACAGGGGCTTGAAAAGGTTAACATTGAAATTGCCCGGCATAAGCGCGCTGAAGTATTTGATGATTTTGCAGATGATGAAATTGATCTTGATTGGACTGCTAAAATTGTACGTGATTCAAAAGGTAATGTTGAAGCTAATGCACAAAATTTTTACCTGATCGTAGAAAATGAATTACGTGGTGCATTGGTGTACGATGATTTTGCGCAGCGTAGAATTGTCAAACAGCGTTTGCCTTGGGATCGTAAAGGCGTACAGTTACCGCGCGGCTGGACTGATACCGATGATGCCGGGCTACGCAGTTATATCGAAAAGGCACACGGTGTAACGGGTGGTAATAAAGTAGAAGATGCACTTAAGCTGGTGTTTTTGCATAATGCGTACCACCCGGTACGCGATTACCTGAAGGGCTTGCAGTGGGATGGTGTTGAAAGGGTTGATGAATTGTTAATAAAGGTATTCAGTGCTGAAGATAATGCGTATACAAGGCAGGTGATGCGCAAGGCGCTGGTTGCTTGCGTGAAGCGCGTGTATGAACCCGGTTGCAAGTTTGATCATGTATTAACGCTTGTAGGGCCACAGGGCGCGCGCAAAAGCACTTTTCTTAGGCTGCTCGGTAAGGATTGGTATACTGATTCTTTCAGTACTGTAATCGGTAAAGAAGCAATTGAAAGCATACTTGGTAAATGGGTGGTTGAAATTGCTGAACTTAATGCGCTGAAGCGTGCAGAAGTTGAAGCGGTGAAGCACTTTATTACTAAGCAGTATGATCACGTCAGGCTTGCATACGCACGTAATGCTGAAGATTACCAAAGGCAATGCGTATTTTTCGCAACCACCAACACAGATACTTTCTTACAAGATGCAACAGGCAATAGGCGGTGGTGGCCCGTAACAGTACATCACGGTGATCTCTCTGAACTTAATGAAGAATACGTTAATCAAGTGTGGGCTGAAGCACTGCACCTGTACAAAACTGGTGAACCAACGTATTTAACGGATGAACTTGAAGCACTGGCACGAATGTATCAGGCGCAGCATACTGAAGTAGATGAACGACAAAGTATTATTGAAAGGTATCTTGACATACCAATACCTGATGAATATTATACATGGTCAATCTATCAACGCAGATCATACCTTAACGGTGAAGATGAAATAACAATACCTCACCGGGGTAAATTGCGTGAAGCAGTAACAGTGCTTGAAATTTGGACTGAAGCATTAGGGTTATCAGAAAAGGATTTAAACAAATATGCAACCCGGCCAATTAATGATATTATGAAGAATATACCGGGTTGGGAAAAGGTATCAAGTATGCGCAAACCGGGTGATTGGACAAAGATACAACGGGGGTACAGAAGGGTAAAAACACACGATTATTCGTTCCTAAATTAGCGTAAACTATGGCCGTAAACAGACATTTTTTAGCAGGTAAACACAACTTTAATGGTTTACGTTCCTGTTTACGTTCCTGTTTACGTTCCAAACCATTGATATTATTATATTTATATACTAACGTAAACAACGTAAACAATAAATATAGTATAATAGTATAGTATAGTATTAGGTGTAAATAGGGGTATATAGTAACGTCTAAATAGTGTTTTTAAAAGTGTTAGGAAAACTATGTTTACGTTTACGTTAAAGCTGAAAAATGATATACAAGGATCGAACACGCGAAAGAACCATTGAAAGCAGGTTAACTGAAGGCGCGGCCCGGTTAGGGTGCATGGTGCGCAAAGTAGGTACTGAAGGCTGGCCTGATCGAATGCTGCTGAAAAACGGTAAAGTATTTTTTGTTGAAACAAAAACTGTTGGTGGTGTGGTGAGTGATCTGCAAAAAGAAATTATTGCAAGGTTACGCAGGCAAGGTTTTTATGTTGCCATACCGTATACCAGCAAAGATGTTGATGAAGTTTTAAAGCATATACATGAACAAACGAAGTAGAAAATATACATCTTCAGTAAAACAGTTGAAGCAAGAATTGTTTTATTTAAGGCAAAGTACTTGTGAATATCCGAATGAATTTGTGTATGCTGAAAGACATAAGCGTAGTATGTTTTCACATCACAGGCAGTATGTTGATTGGAGTAGACGAATTATTAATGAATTGAAGCAACAGTTACATGAAGCAACAAAGTGATTTATATGATTACCAGAAGCACACGGTGCAACACATACTTGATCATGAAGGTGCAGGTTTGTTTTTAGAAATGGGTTTAGGCAAGACGGTATCAACCCTTACAGCAATTAAGCACTTGATGTACCATGAAGTTGAGATTGATAAAGTACTTGTTGTTGGCCCTAAATGGGTGAGTATTGATGTTTGGAGCAGTGAAGTAAAGAAGTGGGCACACCTGCAATGCTTGCGTGTTGTTGTGCTTGCGGGCCTTAAAGGTGAGAAGGAAAGAATTGAAGCGCTGAAACAACCGGGTGATATTTATGTGATCAATTGTGAATTACTGGTGTGGCTGATTGGGTATTTGCAATCACGCATAAAGATGTTTGATATGCTGGTTGTGGATGAATCAAGTAAATTTAAATCTTCAGACAGTAAACGCTTTCGCGCACTAAAACGTGTGTTGCCTTATTTTAGCAGGCGTGTGATCCTGACAGGTACACCAGCGCCTAATGGGCTAATTGATCTTTGGGCGCAGGTGTATTTGCTTGATCAGGGTGAAAGGTTAGGTAAAACAATTGGTGAATACCGGGTGAAGTACTTTACCGGGATCACAACAGGTGGGCACGCGGTGATAAAGTATGAACTGGCTGAAAAAGGACTTGCGAAGTTTATCTATAAAAAGATTAGTGATGTATGTATCAGCATGAAAGAAAAAGATTACAAGCAGTTACCACCTCTGATTGAGCAGGATATACATATTGAGTTTGATAGTAAGGTACGTAAGTTGCATGATCAGTTTGAAGAAACGCAGGTGTTGCGTTTGATTGCTGAAGCTGAAGATGGTGATAATATTACAGCAGTGAACGCAACAGCTTTATCTAATAAGTTGCGGCAATTTGCAAATGGTGCAGTGTACGATAATGAAGCTGAAAAGAACTGGCACACGGTGCATGATGCTAAACTTGATGCACTGGAAGAATTACTTGAATTGATTGGTGATGAACCCGTATTGATCTTTTACCAGTTTAAACATGATCTGATACGCATACAGGAACGGTTTAAAGCGCAAAGGTTGAAAACTGCCAATGATATTGCCGCATGGAACGCGGGCAAAATCAAACGCATGGTGGTACACGCTGCAAGTGTGGCTTATGGCTTAAATTTGCAGCAGGGCGGGCGGTACGGTATCTGGTATGGCTTGGATTGGAATTTGGAATTATACCAGCAGGCTATAAAGCGCATACACCGTGAAGGGCAAACAAAGCCTGTAACGTTTTATCGCATGATCTGTACCGATACGATTGAAGAAAGGGTTGCAAGTAGCTTGAAGAATAAAGCGAAAGGTCAAAATGAATTACTTGATGCAGTTAAAGCACTTATAAAAAAATACACATGATGTTTGCAAAATTATTTGGTGTAGGATTAAACAGGCAGTTGCTTGTTGTACGTGATTCTACTGATGAAGGGTATAAGATTGATTTTATTACTGAAATTGATGGTATACGCGTTACAATCACTTCAGGTTACACTAAGAAAAAAGAGTGCGATAAATATTTTAATCAGCTTGATCAAACTAAAGCAGATAAAGTATTTCATGCAATATTAAAGCAGTTATCATGAGGCCGCAGGAAGTTAAAAATGAACCTTCGCGTATACGTGTACAGGTTGTAATGATTAATGATAAAACTTGTTTATTAGTACGTGTTTATGATGTGTGTGGTAAGTTAATCAGTACTGATATACATGAAGATTATGATGTTATTTTAAAATTCGTACGATGATAAAGCAGCGTGGAAAACGACCTAAAAAGAAAACTACAAAGATCAATGGTAAAGTGGTGAAGCGGCATAAACCTGCAATTGTACAACCGCTTGACAATAAATTTACGCCTAAAGAAAATGCTTTTTTATGGCACTATGTTACCAATGGGTATAACGGTATGCGTGCAGTGCTTTCAGCCTATCAAAATATAACAGATGAGAAGACTGCAAGCGTATATGCAAACCGTTTGTTAGAAAAAGCTAATATCAAGCGGGCAATTGAAGATCACCTTAATGCTTTATATTTAACAAAGCAAATTACACCTGAAAGAATCATTGGTGAAGTTGCTGCAATTGCATTCAGTAAAATTGATGATTACATTGATGTACAGGTTGCACCAGTGTTTGATGGTGAAGATGTAAATGATCCTGAAACTATCACGTATAAGAAGGTTGTGATACGCTCAATTGATGATATGAATAACACGCGTGCAATTGCTGCAATCAAGCAAGGCGCGCATGGTATCGAATTGAAACTTTGGGATAAACCTAAAGCACTTGAAATGTTAATTGACTTGGTGAAGCTGAAGTTGGTTAATGCTGGTGAAGGTGAAATTGACCCAACTAAATTAACTGATGAAGAATTACAAACATTAATTACTTTACATAACAAAGCGCGTAAAGACAATGAACAAAAACAGATTACCACATAAACCCGGTTGCAATTGTTTTTACTGTTCGCAGCGCAGGCGCAATGATTCGCGCTTTGATAATGTTGGTGTGCATAACGTTGAAACTTCACATCACCCGTTTGGAATCATCAAGGTGAACGGTGAAAAGTTCATTAACAAAGAATATGCTTTACTGAAGTTTTCACAAACAATATTTAAAAATAAAAAAGAACATCAACTTGTATACGATTTTATAACTCAAACACTTTTTTATGGTGAAGCTGACGAACATAAATGAAATTGAAGTAGTAACACTTGATCAACTACCTGATGGTGCTGTATTAATTGCAGCCAATGAAGAAACACGAAACTTTCAACGTTTTGGTACTGTTGCAGAATTTAAGCAATACCTAAAGCGGCGCGCGCTTGATAAACTAAATGAATACGATGTTGCGCGCGAACACCGTGAAGTACTTTTTAACTTTATAAACGATTTATATGAATAACAATGTGACTGTATTTGATCAGCAAACAGCGAAGTACGTAACGGGTATGCCTATACGTAGTAAAGAAGGTGTAATTGAACTTGTGCACCGTGATACGCATGAACGTATTGGTATCTTCAATGAAAGTGATATACTTAACCAGTACACCAATGAAGCAGCGCGCGAATTAAAAAATTCAGGTTGCCCATGTGTTGAAGCTGAATGTGTACTTTACTATTGCCCTGTACACGGGCTGGTGAGTGAAGAATCCAAACGTGTAATGCGCGATACCTTCCGGGTGGATCCTATTGTACCACATTATCACGGTAAAGATCACCGTGATATAATGGATCGAGATAAAGTACTTGAAGGGCAACAGCGCAAGCAACTCATACGTGATCTGCAAGCTGCTGAAGATGAAGTTGAAAAAGCTATTAAAGCGCTGTATCTTGAACTACCTGTTAAAGTAGCTGTTAACTTTCATAATTTATTCTTCAGGTACAAAACAATTGTGTATGATATTTTACCTAAATAATAATTATATGGATCAAGATGTATTCAAGATAATCAATATGCAGGATAAAGCAATTGATGAAGCGCGCGATAAAGTAAACGCGCTTGAAGCAAAGGTTGATAATCTTAAGCGCTTATTCATTGGCGTTATATTGGCCTTTATCATCTTGTGTAGTACTCAATTTTTACAATCATGAAAATATATGAAAGTAAATTTTTTCATTCGGGCGAAGATCAAAAACGCGCTGATACTTTTGTAAAGTTCACCCGGCCTGATGATAAATTAATACAGCAATGGAGCGAACAGGAAAAACGTGAAGCATTTAATCATCTTCAGCAATTACGCTTGAAGTTTGATATATGGGCAAATAATTATGAGGATAAACTATTAAAATGAAAAAATTACATTGGGCAATTCGTTTAAGAAAATATTTATTGATTCGCGGTACTTGGAAATGGAACGCTTGGGTACGCGATATAACTGCAAAACTCGAATCATGAAAAAACAATTTACCGTACACGGCAAAATATGTGAAGTAATTGTTGCGCTTAATAATACTTCAATCACGCTTACAGGTACTAACGCAATTACGCATGATGATTACAGTAAGCAAGTTGATGCGCATACTGTACGCGCTTTTGTTGATGGGCAACAGGTGTTTCAAGATAAAGTACGTGCTGATCGTGAAAGTGATCTTGAAACAATGGTATTCAATGCTGAAGTTGCAGCAAAGCAGCACGCCAATTTACGTGTTGTGCATCCTGATACATCAACTGCACGTACAATTTTAACCCGGTTGGGGTATTCAGAATAATATGGTTGTAAGCAATTTAAAAACTGTACCCTTCACTGATGAACTTGTAAGAAGGCAAGCATTAAGTGAGTATTTACGCTTTGTGAAGATCATGTATAAAGCGAAGTATGGAAAAGCTTTTGTTGTACGTGATCACCACATCAAAATTGCTGAGGCGCTTTGGAACGTACTAACAGGCAAGTGTAAACGCTTAATCATAAATATTGCACCCCGGTACGGTAAAACGGAATTGGCAGTAAAGATGTTTATTGCCTTTGGCCTTGCTATCAATGCTGCTGCTAAATTTATTCATCTTTCTTACTCTGATAACCTTGCGCTGGATAACAGTGATGCTGTTAATGATTACATCAAGCATGAAGCGTATACAAGGCTATTTCCACACGTGAAGCTTGGCCGCAAAGATTCTAAAGGTATGTGGAGTACCACAGAAGATGGTGGTGTATACGCAACCAGTACAGCAGGCCAAGTAACCGGGTTTGGTGCTGGTGGCAGGGATCAATCACAGGAAGATGAAGATGCCATACTTGAAACGTTTATACGTACACTCGATAAAGGTGGTAAGCACGCGGCCAACCCGGCCACTTTTCCCGGCATACCTGATGATCTGCTGCACGCTTTTAAGACGTTTTACGGCGCTATAATTATTGATGATCCTATCAAGCCTGAAGATGCAGAAAGCGAACAGATACGTACCAAAATCAACACACGCTTTGATAATACGATCCGCAGTAGGGTAAACAGTAAAGAAACACCTATCATCATCATCATGCAGCGCACACACCCGGATGATCTTACCGGGCACGTGATGAAAACTGAACCGGGCCAATGGGTACAGGTGAGTATACCAGCGTGTGATGAAGAAACGCAACAGGTACTTGATCCAACGTTACACACGTATGCCGACTTCATGAAGATGAAGAAACGCGATCCGATCACGTATTACAGGCAGTACCAGCAAAAGGATAAAACGCGTGAAGGTCTACTTTACAGAAGGTTTGACACGTACAAGAATATACCACCGGGCGCTTCACCAGTGCGCGCGCTTTGCGATCCTAAAGATAAGGGTACTGATTACTTGGCTGATGTATTTTATCGTGTGATCTACATTAAAGGCAAGCCAACGTATGCTTATGTTGTTGATCTGGTGTATACGCAAAATCCACCTGAAGAAACTGAAATTGAAGTAGCGCGTAAAGTAAAGCATTGGCGTGTGCAGAAGCACATCACTGAAGCCAATAACGGCGGGCGGTACTTTTCACGTAATGTAAAGGATATGTGTGCCCGGTATAAGCATCACGCAACTGAATTTATTGAATACACACAGCGCAAGAATAAAGAAACGCGTATTACTACACAAGCGGCCAATGTAAATAACTTTTTCCGCTTTCCTGAAGGTTGGGAGGATGAACATTATGAAGCGTATAAAAGCTTGGAGTATTTCTTAGCAGCAGGTAAAAACCTTCATGATGATTTACAGGATGCGCTTACAGCGATATATGAGCGTGAAGTAATATTTAGCGAAGATGGTGTAACGCAATCATAAAAAACCCGGTACTAAACCGGGTTAACTTAAATTATAGTTGTTGAAAGATGTGTTTGATCACATCAACAGTCCAACCATTACCTAACATTCTGTAACGTTGCGTATTACTAACACCTTCAGTATAGTTATCGGGTACAGTTTGCAAGCGTTCGCATTCAACCGGGGTTAATTTTCTAAATATTTTTTTACCGGGTTTAACTAAAATATTTTCATAAGTGAATGAAGTAGTAATACACCCTGCTTTATGATCGTTACGTGCTTCAAGCTGCATTTCCCTACGCGGGTTAAAATCTATACCTTTTTTTAAATTTTCTTTTCTTATTTTTTTTGCTTTTTCGGTACGTCTTTCAGATAAAGTGAATGCTTTATATTTAATTGCACTGTTACGATTTTGAATAGAACTAAATACAATTTGTTTTTTAGCCTTAAAAAGATAATGTTGTAATGTCATGCCCTTGTAGTATTGTTGAGTAAGTGCGTATGCTTTATCACGATCTACTGCACCATTTTCAACAATATCTTGAAGAAGAATTTTTTTATCTTTAGGCTGTGGTATTTTAAAATTAGCCCAATAGTAACGATTACGGTTTTGCGCTGATACTAATGCAGAATTTATTTTAACGGGTTGTACACCTAGGTATTTACTTATTACATCAAGATGCACTTTTTTCATCATTACATTTTCAAGTAAAAACTTAATTTTTGGATTACGTTTTTTTAAAGCTTTTAATATGCGCACATAATCAAAAAATAATTTACTTCTTGGGTCATTAAAGTTTAAACCAGTACCAGCGAAGCTAAAGCCTTGGCATGGTGATCCACCAATTAACAAATCAATCTTAGGTAGCTGATCAGGTTTAATTTTTTTTACATCACCAAGCTGGATGGTGCCGGGGAAATTTTTTTGAGTGATCTGGATTGCATAGGGGTCAATTTCAGAAGCGAAATATTTATCTACTTTTATTTTTGCGCGCTTCAGTGCCAACTGGCCGCAACTCATACCGTCAAACAGGCTTAATACGTTCATAAATGTTATATGTTTTGCTAAAGGTATACCTTTATTTGATACCACCCAAACTTTTTAAAAAAAAAAATGCCCGCATAGAAATGCAGGCGTTTTTGTGTGTGGATAAACCCGTTGAAGGTCTGTCTACGTACCAAGGTAAAAAAATATTTGGCAATATCCTAAAAATCATATATTTGCAGCATACATACTGTTTATTCGTACCGTAGGGTAAGGGAAAAATAAATAGTTAATTCATTAACAACTTAAAAGTAAAAAATGGATCAACTTATTTTTTGCCCTAAGCCCGCGTTCTTAGGGGACGTACCGGATCAGGATTGCCCGGTAAAATTCGATCAGATACAGCGCATTATGT
>Ga0196970_1001874_pt1 | contig 12298 bp, 14 predicted proteins | sample S1v_513CmetaG_FD_148672 | JGI IMG/M metagenome (GOLD analysis project Ga0196970, IMG submission 148672) | Soil microbial communities from Anza Borrego desert, Southern California, United States - S1+v_5-13C | ecosystem: Environmental > Terrestrial > Soil > Desert | place: USA: California... | reverse complement strand
TGCTTCTTCGGCGGTCATGGCTGGCCTAGTTGTTCTGGACGACAAAGAACGCCGGCTTGCGTTTCAGCGAGCAGCCGGCCACACCGGGCATGTGACCGAGCTCTGGGTAATCTCCGGCCATCGCCCGGCTGCCGTTCTGTACCGGTGCGACGGTATTGACCGTCGAAGACCTTGCGTGGCGGGCGTGCCAGGCCCGGACTTTGGGATCTGTCGGATCCCCCTGGGAGCGTGCTTCCTTGATGCAGGCTCGCATCCCGGAGAGCAGCTGTCCCTGGAAGAATCGGAAATCCCGCTCATATCCGTTGCCGGTCGGGTTGCAGGACTTCCAGAACTCCTCGAAGTCAACGCACCGCTTTTCAAATTCTGCCGGTTTGAGGATCTGGCAGCTCCCTGTGGTCTGGTCGATGACCTCGATCATGCCACCGCGAGCGTGATACTTGAGTCGTCCGTGGAAAGCTGTGCGGACGGGACCGTGCGGGACACGGTCGATGGTGAGCTCACGCATAGGACTCATTCCTGCTGGAGCATCTTCCCGAAATATCGATCGAGAAGACGACAGATCGCCCATCCGATGAGGGCTTTCAACACTATAGCGATAAGTCCGCCGCCAAATAAACCCACGAATCCGACCCGGACTTCCTGGGCCGCGACGTTGAATGCTTCTTCTCGCGTCATCCCCTGTGACAATTTGGGGATCGCTGCCGACAGTCCAGTGCTGATTTGTCCCAGTTGCTTCTCGCGGCGTGCATCCCGCCGGGTCCGCCGGGCTTCCTGGCGGGCCTGTCGCTTGGTACCTGCGGCGTCCGTTGCAGTAGTGATACCCTCTTCCAGGTCTTTAACGTCGTTCAGCCAGGTCGCGAGCGCGCCGGCTGACCAGTCCGCCGGGCCCTGCATGGTCGCCTGGACAGCCGCGCGGGTCTGCGCAGGCGAACTCCCGGAAATCGGGAGTTCTTGATACACGATCTGCTCAGACTGGCTCATTCGACGTGCGACACCAAGAGATCTGGGCAGTTATCCAACGCGACGGCGATGCCCGCGGCAGTCACCTTGATCCCTTGCAGGGCCGTGGGGTACGAGATCGTCATCCCCAGGATTTTCTTGCGGATCTGCAGTTTGATGGCCGACTGCGCCAGGTCGAGTGACCAGCTGCCCTGCTGCAGCTTAAAGACCGGGGCGAATGTCTCGGGCAGAAAGACCTGTACGCCTTCCTGGGGCGTGATCCACCCGCCCGGTTTGTTGTTCAGGACAAACGTCAGCAGTTCCTTCAGGAACGGGAGATGCTTCTCGATGCGGACGGCGCCAACCCGGTTCTCCCCGTCCGGTATGACCTGGGTACCTGACGCCGGGTCGACTTCCGGCTGCCCGTCTTTTTGCTTACGACGCCGGCCGGGGCGCTTCCGCTGCCGCTCGTCGTGACCTTCGCCGTAATCAGCGACATGATCGCCGAGCTGGTCGAAGAAGCTTGTGATCAACGGGTCCTGCGCCATGACTCAGCCTTTGAGCAACATATTCTTGGCGGTTTCCGGGCCATCGTATTTCGAATGCCGTACGACTTTGCCGTTGTCGATCAGCACATAGAGCGGCCGGCTATCCAGGTCGAACCCCAATGCGGCCGCAACGTCTGCTGGCGACGCGTCGTTGTATCGAACGATGCGTTTTTCGACCGCAATATCGATGATCTCCACATGGGCCGCCGTCGATGGTCCCAGGATCCACTGGTAGGTCGTCAGCAAGGCGACCAATTCGGGCTTGGTCCCGTTCCGGCAGACCGTGCAGTATTTGGAGTCGGTGAACAGGATCACGCGGCGCGGCCGGCCGGACGCGACGATGAGCTCGAACAACGTGGCCGGCTTGGCTGGTGCCTGTGCACCGTCGCCCGTCGATTCCTGCGGCGGTAGCGCCGGCTTTGCCGTCAGCTGGACCAGATTGTCGAACGGGAGGAACGACTTTTCGACAAGCTCCTTTGCGGTCCCGAGCAACTCGGCCTGCAGCTTGTCGTCAATCACTGGCGGGGCGTCATGCCGGGGAGGCTCAGGGATCGCTTCGATTGGCGGTACCGTGATCGTCGGCGGTGACTCGCCAGGCGCTAAGACCTTGCCGGTCCCTTTACAGCTGCCGCAAGGTGCAAAAACGCGTCCGTCGCCGACCTGGCCGGACCCGTTGCAGACAGGGCACTTATCACCCGGCTTCGGGGCTGGCGGGACATCGATATCAGGTGACGCGGCTCGCGCACTGAACACAATGCTGCCGGCCACCGTGGCTTTGGCTGTGGCGATATCCGGCTCGGGCCGCGGTTCCGGTTTGAAGGGGTTTCCGGTCTTCCTGCAGCCGACCATTACGATCAACACGACGGCCAGCCAGAAAAAGTAGGTCTTCATCGCGATTCCTTCCGCCAAAAACCTCTGGCACTTTGTTGAAACTTCAAGACTTCGGTGCGACCAGGCTGCTTACCCCTCGACCAGTCCGAAGTTCTGTGAGTAGTCGAAGGTGTCGATCTTCCAGCCTTCGATATCGCCGATGGCGTGGGAGTCGCCCTGCTTGCAGATGCGGTCGATGTCACTAGCCGGGATCCACCACGAGCAGCCCGACATGAATTTGTATTTCCCAAAGTCGCTCTCGTTGGGATCTTCGCCTCCGGAGGCCACCATCGGACCCCAGCTCTGGAAGCAACGGGCGCCAGGTCGCGGACCAAACCGGACGGCCAGGAGGACCATCTGGTGGTTCCAGCTGCCGTCCCATTTGCACTGGCCCCACTTGTCCCGCTTCATTGAAGAGCCGTAGTTCGATGCGATCGTCACCGGGCATTTGGCACCGGCGATCGCGGCAGCTACGTCGTCGAAGCAGGTGACCAGCGTCGTGGTCTTGGCCGGCATGTTCTTGGCGAGCAGGTCGAGTTTCCCACCGTCGCGCTGGCCGCCGCAGCCGTAGTAGCCCCACTGCTTAGCTCGCTTGGCGTCATACTTCCGGAGATCGTGCTCCGGGTTGCCAGTCTCCTTCGAGTGATCCTTACGGAGGTGCATGCCGTAACGGCGGGCGAACTCGGCAGCCTTGGCGCCGTTGGCACCGTCTTCCCAGCTGCCGTATTTGATACCGTAGACCTCGACACGGGAGCCGCCGTAGAGCGGTTCTGTCGCGACCTCGCAGAACATCTTCTTGTTGCCCGTGCGGAGGCATTGCTTGGCGACCAGCGCGGTGCCAGCCAACTCCAGGCCCCAGGAGACGCAGTCCCCGATACCTTGAGCACCCCGCTGCCAGTTGGGATTGCAGGCGACAATCCCCAGCGCGAGGTTGGTGTCCTTCTTCTCGTACTCGCGCTTCAGCTGAGCGCCGGAGGCCGTGAAGACCGGGTACTTGTTGTCCGGGGCGTTGAGGTAGGACTCGACCGCCGCAGGGTTGGGGGACCAACCGTAGAGCTGTTCCACAGCCATGTGCGCCTCCAGCGCTAGTAGGACTCTTTCCGGGCCTCCGCAACTCTTTGCGGGCTATGTCGCGGGGTCAAGCACCTGGGCGATCGCCTTGAAGATCTTGATCGAGGTTTCTCGATATGTCTCACCAGGGGCGTTGCTCTCCGCCAGGGCGTGCCCTTCTCCGCCAGCTTCCAGTTTGGACGTGGTCACAGCTTGCAGTGCTGCCCCGAATCCTTCCGGCGCGACGACCGCCCCGCGAAGCGCGTACTTGTTCATCAGCTGGAACTGGGCCATCACGTCCGTGGTGGTCAATACGATCGGACTCGGCTGAGTACCGTCGTACTCCAGCTGGGCGGCCAGCTCGCGGGCCAATGCGGCCAGCTGCACCTTGCGGTAGGCTGCATCCGCTTTGCCCGCGAACAGCGGCGGCAACGAGACGTCGAAGCCGAACGTGTCTCCGGCCGGGGCAGGTGCAGGCTCAGGCGGGGGAGGCGGAACGTCCGGCGCTGGCGGCGCGGGCTTCACTTCATCGGGCACAACCTCGGGCGCCGGCGTCGGATCTACGCCACCGGTACCCGGGAAGCATCCCGACAAAGGATTAAGCAGTAACGCCAGCAGCAGGAATTTGAGCGCCAGCGACGGCCGCAGGGGGCGATTGCATAGCGACAGCAGGAGAGGGTTGCGACTCATTCGGAACCTCGGCGGTAAGTGCCTTCTTGATTTTGTCGACGGCATCAAGGACGCCGCCCAACTGATCTCTTTTGAGCAGACGCCATGTTACTGTGTCCAGAGCATTTCTGGCTTCATCGTCAGGATCAAGCGGATCGGTTTGGCAGCAGTTGTCCGCAAGCAGCTCATACGCCGCATTTTGCGTCGCCGGTACGGGGACCTCTACGCGCTTCTCGACAATCTTGTCCCTGTAGACGATCTTCTCCTGAACCTTCGGTTCGGGATCCGTGAGATGCACGGTTGCTGCAAGTCCGGCCAGCGAGCCGAATGCTGCAAAGATGTTGACCCACAGGCCGGCAGTTTTGAGCGCTGCTGCGCCAGCCGCCTGGATGGATGCGCCCAGGGCCGTGGTTGCCAGCAGGCAGATAATTGCGAGTACCGCCATTGCGGCGAGGGTAAGGGTTGAACGACTCATTCGTGCACCTTTATTGCAAGCCGAGCATGGAACCGACGGTCCCGCGGATGAGGCCGCCCCACACACCGATGTCTTGAAGCTTAGCCTGAGCCTCCGGAGTAAGTCCACCCAGAGCTCCGAGCGTGGAACCTACCACGCGAGCCGTTGCGACATCGGTTCCGGCCGCCAATAGCCCCTTGACGAAATGTCGCGGGCTGAGAATAGAGGCCCCGTCGTACATTGCCTGGATGCCTGTTACAAGACCCGCTGCTGCAGCACCGAGTTGTGGAGGCGTATGCATCCCCTGCGTGTTATCACCCCAGGGTGACTTGGTGCCGTAGGGGTTCTTGGCAGCCGACATTCCTCGGCGAACATCATTCCAGATGGCATTATTGAAAGCGTCGACAGGGACCGCAGTCAGTCCGACACCGCCGAAGTCGAGTTCAGCCAGCTTGACGGTCTCCAGCAGCGCCTGCGTCTTTTCGTTGTCAACAACGGGATGTTGCTGCAGGAAAGCGTCGATCCGGGCCGCAACTTTCGGACCCATCTGGCGGCCGAGTACAGGTGTCGTGGGGCGCGCCGGCGGTTTCGGCCGCATCAGTGGCGGGCTCAGGCCCTCGTCCAGATACTGCCCTGGAAAGACCGCGTCGGGCGGCGGGATCTGATCTGTGGGTGTGACAAGCCCCTTGAGAGCGCCGCCGACGCCCTGCATCTTCCCGCCCGCACGGGAATTTGTGACGTTGGCGCTCCAGGCCCAGGCGCCGGGCAGCAGGCCCAGCATGAGTCCGCCTTTACCCAGCGTGCGTCGCAGCTTACCGCGTTCAACCATCCGTTCAGGAAACAGCGCTTCGATCAAGGCCCCGCCGCCGTAGCCAAGCGCACCGCCGACCAGGCTCCCGCCGAGCATCTGTGCGAGTGGTGCTTCTTTCCAGCCGGCCGCTTTTCTGAGTGACAGCTCAGTCAGCGGCACCCACTGTGGACCAGGTCGCTCGCCGACATAGATCTCATTGGCTGCCGGTAGCCAGTAGGACTGCTGACCGGCATCGGCGGCTTTGACGAGTGTCGCGAGCTGGGGCAGCAGCGACTGAACAGTGAGTGCCACTTGATCAGCCTGCTGCTGCCAGCCCCGCAGTTCGAGTTCTTGCAGCGCCGAGAGTTTCACACCGTCAAGATCGTCCTGGGAGACGATATGCGCGAGCATGTTCTGCCCGCCGCGATCCTGCAGCTTGGCCAACCTCTCGCGCCCGTCGATGATATTACCCTGCTGATCCTGAATGATCGGTCTCAGGGTATCAGCGATCTCATAACGCTTGGGTCCGAAACGGTCCCGCTTCGAACGGCTCCCGACGTGCAGGCCGCCGACCGGTACCAGCTGTGGCTGCTTACCGGCGAGTTGGGCAAGCAGCGAGGAGATGTCATACGCCTCTGCCTTCTTAATGTCCGGCTGGGCTCGCGAATGTGCGGACTTTTTCAGCTTTTCCCGCACAATTTCTGAATTCAACTTCCCGCGAGCCCCTTCGGGCCAGTCTTTGCCACAGCGATTGCAGGTTTTGTCGCCGCGCTCCTGGTTGGCGCCGCAGCTGGGGCAGTTCTCTTTGCGGCAGGCTGCGCATTCGCCGTTGCGCCCGTGCACGCATTTGCCATAGTCAAGCAGCTCGTCGCGGGTGTAGTAACGACTGGTCTTGGTTACAGAGTTCTCGCGCAACACATGCTTGCGACGCACCGCGATTGTGAGGTGAAAATTGAACTCGTTGTTCTTCGGCAACGAGGAGAGTCCGTAGGACCGACGCAGTGCTTCCAGCTCGGGCGAATGGCACTTTACGAACCAGACTTTGGACATATCGCCCCAGCCTTTGGGCGTGCATTCCTGCACAGGTCCCAGCTGGAACTTAAAACGACGGCCGCGTTCAGTGACCTTGCTGGGCCCGCCGATGGATGCCAGCTCATCGCCGCGAATGACCGAAATGTGGGCATTCAGTTTACCGTCAGGCCCGGACGGCGGGAGCTCAGCCCCGGGCACGTCCAGGGCTGCGAATAGGCCCTGGACGATGGCGTTTGGGACTGACAGCAGGATCCAGCCGCTCTTGGAGGCCTCCAGCCGCCCTGACAGCACCGTGACATTGGCCGGTGCGTCCCCTTGCTTTTCGAGCTGGGCTTGTCCGATCCTCATGTCGGGCTCACAAGATAGAAAACGGCGCCGATTATTTATCAGGCGCCGGGTTATCTGGGCCGCCTCAATGCTTCCCAGTGGCCGCGGCGAGTATACGCGGGCAATTCTTTCAGGGTCCAGCAGAAACAGGGGCTTTGGCGCGACGGACTGCATCAAAAAGCTGTTTGGCGGACTCTTGCGGAAGCCCGTAGCGTGCCGCCCGGTTGTAGGCGACCTCGTCCGGGACATAGCCCATCAACCCGTCACCGGTAATATCTGCACCCTGTGAAAGCTGGTTGCGAACATCTTCCGGCAGGAGCTTGAACATCTCTTGCTGCATGGGCTGCGGCGCGTTCGCGAAGCCCTGCAGCAGTGATCCCTGAATCGAATCCTGCAGGCCAGGCTTCGCTTCGGGTGCTCCGAACTGGTTGCCAACCAGCCCACGAACAAAGTCTTGCGCACCCTCACCCATCACCCCGGAGTGTGCTGCAGCACCGCCAGCCGTCAACAGACCTAGGATCGTGGCCAGCCACTTCCCGGCCCCTTCGCCGCCGCCGAGCATCGCGATCGTGCTCAGGCCGAGCCCCAGGCCGATCAGCAACTTCTCGGGCGTGCTCATCTGATCGTACCAGGCTTGGGCCTGCTCAGGTGAGGCTCCGGTCTCCTTCGCAATGTTTGAGACAGCCTTGACTTGCGTCTGCGTGGCCTCAGGCGAATTAACGTCGTTCAGGGCCTGCTGCAGCTCTCCGTTCTGGCCAGCACTCTGGACAGTCTGGACAGCGGCCTCCATTGACGGCTGGGCCGCAGCGCCAGGGCCTGTACTCCCGGGCGCTGCGGTGGCCGCCTGCTGGGTTTCCCCGGCAGTATTCGCAGGCAAGGGTTGAGGTGCGGCTGCTGCTGAGGCTGCAGCGGGGGCTTCGGCGGGCGCGTTCGGCGGTGACGATAGGCCGTAGTACGACTTCGGCAGATATGCTGCGTTGAGCCCCGCATCAGCCGCCTGGTAGCCCTTACCGAGCAGCCCGGAATTGCGCCAGTTCGACAGCAGGGTTTGCGGTACGCTTTTGAGTTTCGAGAGCGCCAGCGCGCCACCGCCGGGCCAGCCGACGTTCGCGACATCTGCTGCCAATTCGCCTGCCGCCTCCGACGTATCTCCGGCGAATTGTGCGATGTCCGGCAGGACACTGCCCGGCGACTCAGCACGCATCCTGGCAATATCTTTGGAGCGCTCCTGGACGACGTGGGGCGGGGCGCCTTTGCCGGGATCGCCGGCCCCGAACATTCCGGAGAGGGCGCGGGACGCGTCTGCCGTCCCGGCGCGGCCCATGTTTCTGAGGTTCCCCTGGAAAGCCTCTCTCGCTTCTGTGCCGCCAAGTAATTGGGCGACTGGCCCACCAATCGCGGCAAGGCCGTTCGACAGGCCGTAGGTACCAGCGCCGATCCCGACACGCGCGACGTTTGGTGGGAAGGCCAAGGCACCGCGAATCGCGCCGCCAGCCCCGTCTGCCAGCATTTGCGCCCAGAGCGGGAGCTCTTTCGGCGGCGTAGTGGGGTGACCGAACCCCGGGACCATTCCTGTCTGCGGCTGCTGTGGTTTTTGTTTCAGCTCATCCAGGACCGTCGGCTGCGGGCCCAGCTGGCGCGTGTCGAAGCTCCGTGCGTGGTTATCGACAGGTAGTTTTGGGCCCGGCCCTGCAGGAATCGGTCGTCCCTGAAGATCCACTGAGGGTGCTGGCAGGCCGCGGAAAAGCTGCTGCAGCGCCGGGTTTGGCGACGCAGTCTGCGCGGCTCCGGCGGCCGCCGGGAGTTTGGCTGCTGGAGTCCCAATGGGTTTTGAGGCGAGCGGCGGTTTGGGAAGCGCGCCGGTCAGTGGGGTCGGTGTCGTAATCGACGGAAGCGGCATTGGTGCGTCCTGCAGGGCCGCTCATACCATACTGGCTTTACGGCAGTCCTTCCATGCGATTACCGACCCTCGATCCTGTAGCCAGATCCTGGCGTTGAACCCCAGGGAGATGAGGTCGGACGCCGTCCACAAACTATGCCGCCTGTCCTCGGGTCCGGCCGGGTCGGCCTGCGGCGGCTCCAGCTCATTGATAATCACCAAACGATGCGGCTTGAGGGCCTGGCAATACCCGATGACCTTGAAGGCCTCATCCTTCGACAGGCTGCAGGGGCCGTTGACCCACAAGATCGTGTCGTAATCCGGCAGCATGTAACCCGGCAGGAACTGGTACCAGCCGTGGATAATGTCGTGCAGCCAGCGATGCGTCTGCCGAAGCAGAAAGCATCGCTGCCGTGAGCAGTCAATGACGTCTGTCTCGATGCAGTTGTAGCGCAGCACCTTGGCATAGGCGAACTGCGTTGAGCATGCGCCCATGTAAAGGAGGCGTGAGCCATGCCAGACGCCAGGCACGACCTGTTCGACAAACGCAGCCGGCGGGATGGCTGGGTCGTGTTCGGGAGTGATTCTCAGCGGCGGTTTAGGCTCGTGCCGCTGCCACTTCTTTTTACCCGCCGGTCGTTCGACCACGTGGAATTACCTTGAAACATAGAGACTCGGGTTCGCGAAGGCCGCATCTCTCATTGCGAGAATGACCACTCGATCCCCCGGGGCCACGACAAACGGGGGCGGTTGCAGAAGGGTCAATCGCAGGGTCTCTGGATCCCAGCTGGCGGAAATCGCTGTCGCCACGGCATTGTTGTTCGAGGCATCGAACAGTAGGACGGTGCGCTGGTTGAATGAGTCAGCAAAGCTGTTGGTCCCGGCACCGATGACGAACGTCTTGGCGTCTACGACCGTTGTCACAGTCGTATCGACGAGGATAAGCGTTCTGACCATCGCCAGAATGACGTGCAACAGCGTGCGATCCGACGTCGTGAAACCGTCCAGTCCTTCCGGAATGTCGTCGGACTGCAGGAGCGTGAGGACAGGGACCAGCATGGTGGGCTTTCTACTGATGGACCCAGGGTCCGGTCGGGCTGTAGAGCGTGTCACGCACTGCAAGAATGACGACCCGGTCGTTGACGGCGAGCGCGAACGGCGGCTCCTGGCGAAGTCTGACCTGGCGCAATGCAGCGTCCCAACTTTCGACGGTATTGCCGCTGATCTTGTCACCGTCTGTCGTGTCGTAGGTGAGCACAATCCGGCCGTACATGGCGTCTGCGTACGTGTTCTCGCCGCCAGTCAGTATGACCGTGCGAGAGTTGACCACCGATTCGACCAGTGCATCGACCATGACCAGTCGGCTGTCGTCCGAGACCCAGGAACCTGCCCCGTGAATGTCGGCCAGGCGCTCCTGCACAGCTGCGGCAATTGCTGCGGCGTCCGCCGCCTGATCACCTGACAATGGGTAGGCATACGACGTCGTTCCGCTACCGCCCAGGACGACTTGTTGCCGGTCGAGCAGCGCGTCGTCAGACGCTCTGTAAATGCCGATCTTGCGAATGCCGGTGTCACCCGTGGCGACGCCGATGCGATGCTCGCCTTTGTCGTTTGTCGACTCGACGCTAGGCCCCGTGGTCTCCTGGATCGTGTCACTACCGATCGCGAAGACTTTGAGATAGATCGGAACGCCGGTGTAGCTGGATACGACAACATGCTGGACAGCGCCAGCGCCGGGAGACAGCAATGTCAGGAACGGGGTGATCGTCACGTCAGGTCCCTAGCAGCTGCCGAAACCAGGTTCTTAGCGCCTCCGGCGCTTGTTACATGTCGACGACGACCAGGAGGACCTGGACAGGCTCCGTGGAACTGGCGTTCAGACGTACCTTCTCATCAGCGGCGCCTTCAAACCAGCCTAGCGGGTTGTAAGGGAGCACCAGCTGCGGTAGCCCTGTCGCACCGCTTGCGTCGAGCACAACTGGGGTAGCAGCTGCGCCGAGAACATCGTCCGATGCGAGTTTAAGCGCTACGTTGACAGCCTCGCCCAGCGGCATAATCAATGCTGCGAGGACCCGTGCCTTTTTCCCGGCCGCCGGCGTGTACAAGTCCGAGTCGCCGGAGGCGGCGACCACGGACGACACGCGGGTGGCAATGGCGGCGACAGCGCCTGAGTAGATTCCGGCAAAGTCAATACCGGCGGCCACTTTACCAATCAGGTTGGTCCCGGCCGGCGTTGCCGGAAGCGTGGCTACATCGACGTCGCCGATGTTGTTGGTGCCGGCCGGAATCGCCGGCAGCGACGAGACTCCGACAGTGCCGATGGCGTTCGCACCGGCCGGAAGTGCCGGGAGTGAGGCCACGTCGACATTGCCGATGTTGTTGTCACCGGATGGCAGGGCTGTTGCCACGGCCACCGGGATATTACTGGGCGCCGTGATCGGCATCGGGTTGGCGGAACTGACATCCCCACCGTCCGCGCCCGAGGCACCCAGGGCCAATTTGACGCGGGAGAGATGGGCGCCGCTGATCTCTTCCGTGGCCAGGACTTCGCCTACACCGGGAGCCGTGATGTTATTCGCCATTGTCTGCTTTCTCCTAAAGCGATCAGCCGCCGACCTCTGTCGGCGATCAGCTGGGCGTCACAATAGCAAAATGGCGTCCAGCTCGACTACAGGCTCCCGTAAAACTGGCTAGGCCGCGGACGTCGTCGCCAAATCCTCCTGCGGCATCGGTATAGCCTCCGGCGGCGGTGTGGGCTCCAGTGGCTGTGTTGGCTCCGCAGGGCCCGGTGCTGGTTCGATATCAGGCGGCTTGGCGGAGAATGTGATTGCCCGCTGCCCGTCCCGCAACGTAATCGGGTGGTCGTTGAAGCAGCCGCGTCGCATAGCGAGTTCTGCATCGATCTCGGCATTCCGCTGCGCCCGCTGTGCAATCTCCCTGGTATTCTCGGCTTGCTCGGCGATCAGATCCCTGATCTGCATCAGCAGCAATTGAATCGCCAGGTCCGGTTTGACGAGCTGAATTGCTGCCTGCTCCGGGGCGTTTTTTTCCTGCGAACTCATTTCAGAAGCCTCGTGCGGGTAATGCTGACGTGCATGTGCTGCGACTTATTGAACATTACCGCTGAGACAGAGTCCAGCGAACGGCGAAAGGCGGGGTAGATACCCCGCCTTTCTGATGTAGCGTAGCCTGCACTGCGACACTTGATGCGATGCGGGTGTTCCCGTCCAGTGTTAACCAGGCATTTTCACCAGATCGCCGTTATCGTCGACGGTATACAGCCACTCCCCGCCGTCGGACGCCACGAACCGCAGCCGGTAGCATTGCACTTCCGCGATCTGGATACCGCCCACCATGGCTGGCTCCAGGGGCTGCGTATCAAGCGCCTGCTGGGTTTTGATCCACAGAATCTTCTGACCCGTGTGGGTCATGAACATCCAGCCCTTAACGAGCTTGTCGGTTCCGACCCACAGAACCGCCCCTAGAACGCTGACGATCTGGAAGTAAAGCTTCTGGACCAGCGAATCGAAATTGGTGATAGCCCCGCTGTTGTTGACTTCGACGGGCCCGGGTGTCCCGTTCTCCCGCATGACCTTGTTCGTAGACATCGTAGTATCTCCTGTGACTGAAAATTGGTAGGCATCGTCTGTGCTGGATCGCGATCCTACAGGTGCGTGTCGGTTGCAACAATAGGGCTTATAGACCAGTCCAGAGCAGACGACGGGACGATCCGCCGCCAC
>Ga0196970_1001873_pt1 | contig 12303 bp, 18 predicted proteins | sample S1v_513CmetaG_FD_148672 | JGI IMG/M metagenome (GOLD analysis project Ga0196970, IMG submission 148672) | Soil microbial communities from Anza Borrego desert, Southern California, United States - S1+v_5-13C | ecosystem: Environmental > Terrestrial > Soil > Desert | place: USA: California... | reverse complement strand
CTGATCTCATCCAGACATCGTCGCTGTACGGGCCCGCCGCGGCGGGCCCGTCCCTTGAGAGGCGCTCATGTGGGATTCCATGATCATCGGCGCCGGGCCGGCAGGACTGACGGCGGCGATATACCTCGCGCGGTATCGCAGGCGCTTCCTCGTGATGCACGACGAGCGCAGCCGCGCGCGCTGGATTCCCAGGACGCGCAATCACCCGGGCTTCCCAGCCGGCGTCAAGGGAACCGCCCTCCTGTCACTTATGGAGCAACAGGCCAAGCGATACGGAGCCGAAATCAGACGGGGGCGAGCCGACACGATCAAGACGATCCCCGGCGGCTTTGCCGTGTCGGGAACCGGATTTGCCGAAGAGGCGCGTACAGTGTTGCTGGCGCTCGGCGTCAGTGACCTGCGCCCCTCCATACCGGGCATCGAGGACGCCATACGACGAGGTCTGGTGAGGATCTGCCCGATCTGCGACGGCTATGAGGTCGCCGACACAAGAGTGGCGGTCCTTACCGACAGCGACCTTGGCGCCGCTGAGGCACTCTTCCTACGAACCTGGACCGACCGGTTGACCGTCCTCCTCACCGGATCCGCCGAAGCGATCGGCCCGAAACGGCGCGCCGAACTCGCAGCCGAAGGAATCCAGCTCGTCTCGGCCGCGGTCGAGGATATCGTCTTGCGCCCACGAACCGTGGAACTGCGGTCCAGGCCCGAACCGGGGCTGACGTTTGACCACCTGTACACAGCCTTCGGCGTTCAACCACGCAATGCTCTGGCCGCCGGCGTAGGCGCCCCGACCAACTCCGAAGGCTACTTGCTGGCCGGCCAGTTGCACCAGGAGACCGCCGTCCGGGGGCTCTACGTCGCAGGGGACGCCGTTCGCGGGCTGAATCAGATCAGCGTGGCCCAGGCCGAAGCGGCGATTGCGGCGACTTCGATTCACAACCTGCTCAGGGAACTGGAGCGTGAGCCGGAGTTCGCCGGGGCGTGAATTCTTCGTGACCTCGCCCCGACCGACCTCGCCTGCCGCGGGAATTTGGCGTACAATGGCGAGATCGCCGATATCCTTCGGCGACTGAGAGACACGGCCCATCCTGGACCGCGCCTCCCGCCAGCATCGGGAGTCCGCCATGTCCTATTTTTGTTATCTCGAATCGGCCGACGGTTCGCGGCCTCACCTCGAAGCCCTCGCCGTACCCAGCGCCCGGGAGGCGCTTCAACTCGCCTCTGCCATCCTGGCCAGGCACGAAAGCGCTGTCCGGGCCGAAGTCCGGGGTGAGAACGACGATCTGATCGGAGAGGTCAGCCGGACCGCCTGAAGAAGGCCCGTCAGTCGGGGCATATGCCGGCAATAAGACCGTGTTGCAGCGCCTGCCTTGCGTTCAGGTACGCTTCGGTCGCCGCCATTGCCTCCAGTTCCTCCAGGCTAAGGCTGGAACCGTGGATCAACTCTTTGAACCCCTCGCGCTCGAGCTCGATGCCCGCGTCGAACTGGGCAATGGCTCGTTCCGCCTGAAGTCGAGCTTCTCTCAAAGGTCCCACAAGCGTGATCGCGGCGCTCAGCTTGCGGCCATGGATGAGCAGACGCGTGTCCCCGGTCAGCCAGCGGTCACGCGCGGGGGCGGCGGCCATGATGGTGACTCCCGCCGAGTAGACGGCAGTCTTGCCGAGGAAAAGCAGGCGCCGCCCCTGGCGGGCGCAATCGCGCAGTTCAAGAGCCAGCCGTCTCCCAAGTTCCGCGTCCCCGCCGGTCGTGGTCAGTTCGACCACAAGGGCGTCTGCCTCATCGCATCCGCGGAGCTGGTCCAGAAATGCTTCGAGCATGGCTTCTCCGACCTCGCCGTTGAGGCGAATGTTGGGTCGCGAGAGTTCGGCGGGTGGAATGGCGGTCGCCATGGACGGTCAGACTCGTGAAGAACGGGACCGGCTGGGAGCCGGCCCCGCTCGGATCCTGTAACGACGTCGGAACGTCTATTGCTTCTGGTCCTGCCGCTGCTTGTTGCCTTGCTGCTGCTGGCGCTGGTTGTCGCCGCGTTGCTCCTGACGACCGCCAGCCTGTCGTTGCTGGCGCTGGTTCTCTTCCTGGCGTTGGTTGTTGGCCATGGTGGTCTCCAATGCTGCACCCCGGAGGGGCTACTTGGGACAACCACCGGCGGACGACCCCTGTTCCAAGGGCAGCGCGTTCAGGTGAGACGGGTGTGCTCGAGCGTCGACGGCTCGGGTTTGGGCAGGCCGCGGGCGCCATAGGTCGCCATCAGCTCGTCTTTCCGCGACCGCAACCGGTCGCCCAAGGCGTCCATGTCCAGCCCGGCGCGCCGGGCTTGTGAGAACATGCCCTCCATCCGTTTCTCCTCCTCCTCGACGTGGTGCTGTATCTGCTCGGACAGGACTTTGACCTTCGCCTCATAGAACTCCTCGTCGGGCGAACCGGCTTCGATCTCGGCGATCAGCACCTTGGCCCCGTCATGTTCGACGTAAGCTTCCTTCAGCAGGTCGTCCTCAACAGCGCCCTCGCAGGCGGGATAGAAGATCTCCTCTTCGATCTGTGCATGGATGGTCAGTTCCAGGCATATCTGGTCCGCGAGCGTGCGCTTGCGGTCTGCGCTACGCGCCTTCTCGAACTGTGCGAACAGTTCCTCCACGGTTCGGTGGTCCTGCTTCAGCAGGGCGATCGCGTCCGGCAGCTTCTGGCCCACGGCAGCCTCCTCGTTCTTGCGCCGGCTTGCAAACGCGGCCTCGAACCCGCCGTTCCGCCAGATCCACATGTTGAGACACGTTCGCAATGCCGCCAGGAGGCGACCCGACGGAACGCTCGCCCAGCGCAGCCGTTCTTCGGCAACACGCGGAGTAACGCCATGCCTTCCGAGTACGAGAACGTCACCGTGCGCCGAGAGCCCGACACCATCGTGACAGAGCATCAGGTCGCCCGGCGCGACGATTCCAGTTGGGCCCTGTGGGTGGCTGGTATCGCGGTGTTCCTGGCGGTCCTGGTCATCGCCATCTTCATGATCAATCGGAATAACGGACCGGCGGAAGCCGATGCCGCCGCCCTTGCCGCGGAAGCGGAAGCCGCGCGGATGCAGGCCGAGCAGGCGATCGCCGACGCCAACCAGGCGCGGATCGACGCCGCTACAACGGCCTTGAGCGCCAACAACCAGGCAGCGAACAGCGCCGCCGCCAACGCGGCCATCGCCGCCCAGGCCGCCGCCGATCGGGCTGACGCCGCCGCGCGGGCCGCCAGCACTCCGCCGACGGTGATCGTGCAGTCGCCGCCGCCGACGGCGCCGACGCCGGACACTGCATCCGAGCCCCTGCCCCCGCCGCCGACGGAATAAGGTCGGTGGCGGCTCGGCCCGGAGGCGCCTCCTATTCGTCTTCGCACTGGACCTTGGCAACCGCTGCGCGGGCCCATCCGAGACGGCCCCAGGCGCGCGCCTCGGCTTCTCCGCTGAGGAAATCCGCCAGGGCCGCGCGCTCCTGCGGCGTCGCCGGCTGAACCACACCGCCTCGGACCTCCGGCTCGGGAGCCAACGGCTGGATCAGCGCCGGATCGCACGTTGCGGGGGCTGCGGGGACCGGGGCATCAGGCGCCTGGTGCGAGCGCGTCGCGCAGGCGCTCAGCAGGCACGAGGCGGCGAGCAAGACAGCCATTCGCGTCATGATCTACGGTCTCCGTGACAATGTGTTGGATAGCGGTGGCCGAGCGCCGCGCCTGCGCCACCTGCGCCGCACAGGACTTCTCGGCTCTCGCGAGAGCCGCCGTCGCGCGTTGTCTCTCGCCCTGCCGCAGCCTCTCGGCTTCGGCGAAGGATCCCTGCCACCCCGCGGCGGCCGCCTTCCAGGCGTCGCGTTCGACGCTCAGGCGCGCCACCTTCGCGGTCTCGGCCGCTCGCCCCGCCGCCGTCGCCAGCCAGAGCCCGGCGAAGACGACTGCCGCCGCGCTTGCCACGGGTCCTGCTAGCCGGGAGCGCAGAGCGTTCCAGATCGGCGCCGGGATCACGGGTAGGCCTCGCGCGGAAGCTCGAAGTGAGGTCCGTCTCGAAACCGCTTCCAGTCGCCTCCCCACACAAGGGGGATTCCCAGGTCGGCGGCGGCGGCCTTCATGGCCTGCGCCAATTGGTGATAGAGGGGCCAATCCCAGCGGATCTGACCGCCGACACGCGCGGCAAGATCCACCGCGTGGCCGGTCAGGTGGCGCGAGTTCAGGGTGCGCGAGGCGCCTGCCTCCACCAGCTTGCGTTGCCGGGCGGGTGTTCGCACGCCTTCGGTGACCGTGAAATCGACCCCCGACAGGTCCGCCGCGCATCGCACGACCCGCGCAAGGTCGGCATGCACTCCGGACAGGTTCCGTTCCGCCCGCGCGTCCAGCGTCATGGCGTCCTCCTGTGCTTTCTTGTGAAGAGGCCCTTGCGGCCTCAGGTGTTCGAGACGCTGCCGATCTCGAGTTCGCCCACCGCGCCTCGAGCGCGGAGGGTGGGCGTCGGGCGCCGCTGATAGAAGAGGGTTCCGAGACCGATGAGCGCCAGGGCTCCTATCAGGGCTGCTCCGAGAATGGCGATTCGGCGCGCGTCCGTGGCAGCGGACCAGGGGCCCCATGCGAGCACGCCGGTCAGCCAGGCGGCGTAGAGGCTGAGCACCGGCGTATACAGGACGGCGGCCCAGTCACGAGCTGCATCGGCGGCGGCTTTCAGGACGGGGACGGAGATCCGCATCAGGCGGTCCCCACCCGTCGCCGAGCCGGGGTGCGCGGCGCAGCCGGCGGCGTGTCGGAGCCGCTGTCGGCGCGAACCCAGCGGAGGGCTGCGTTCAGATCTCGCAACTGCTCCAGCACGACCTCCATCCTCGCCTCGACTCGCGCGACCTGAACACGGATTTCGCCGACAACGGCGATCTCGGCCTCCAAGGTGGCGACACGTTCGCCAAGCGCCTTGACCGTCGTCTTGAGACCGCCCCAGGCGACCAGCCAACCGCCAAGGTTTAGCAACACGGTCACCCCCATCCCGCCGAACGCGATCCAGACCGGCGCGCTCATCGGACGAGCCGATCGAAACCGCTCCAACCTCCGGCTTGGCCGCCCCAGCCCTGGGTCCGAGGACCGAAGCCCCATCCCGCAGACTGATAGCCGCCTGCCAGGCCGCCGTAGCTCTGATCGTACGCGGAGGTCTGCTGAGGGCCGTGGCCGGCCCAGCCGCCTTGCATCCAGTGACCCTTGGATCGGCGGAACCGCACGTCGGCCAAGGCGCGAGGCGCATAGCCGCCAGCCGACGCCGGCGTCATGCCTCCGGAGTGGAGCGCCGGCATTGGGGCCACCTCGGACGACCAAGCCTGCGGCCGGACAGGATTGACGACGGTCGGATCCGGGGCGGGGGCCCGACCCCAGCCCGCCTGTCGCTCACCGTAAGAGGGGCCGAAGCCGAAGCCGCCGGGCGCCGGCTTGGGTGCAAAATAGTTCATCATCATGGTTGTCCTTGCTGAGGTTCTGGTCGGACGTCTGATCAACCCATCCCCGAAGCCGGCAGTCCGGGAATGGGGATCGCACTGAATGCGAACTTCGCCCACTCAAGCGGGTCATAGCTGCGCGTTTCGCTGCGGCCGGTGGAGTTCATCGGCCACGGCGTGGCGTTGAGGACGCCCATCTGCAGCTGCGCCTGCTGCATCGGCCAGTTCTGCTGGCGCAGCCACTCCTGGTACTGCGCATCGAGCGCGGCCTGTGCGTACTGCTGCGACTGGGCGCCGAACTGGTTGAGCAGGCCCGCGTCGGCGGCGCTCATCTGCTGTTGCTGCTGGCCGAACTGTCCCAGCGCATTGGCGGCCGAGAGGCCGAGCTGGGCGCCCTGCAGGCCGGCGGACTGGTTGCTCATCGCCGCCTGCAGCTGCCTCCCGAGATCCGCCTGGGCGGCCGCCTGGGCCGACTGGAAGCCCGACGAGTAGATGTTGTTCAGGCCGTCCGACGCCTGGCGGGCGAAGGCCTCGTTGGTCAGGCTGTCGGCCACGCCGTGGCGCGAGCCGCCGAAGGCGCCCTGGCGCGTCAGTTCCCCGGCCTGGGTGTTGATCGCCATCTCGCGGCTGCGGTCCAGCCCCTCGAGGTAACCGCCCGCCACGGTGTCCAGGTAGGGGTTCATGTAGCCCGACAGGTCCATGCCGGCGGTCGAACCGCCCTGCACGGTCATGGGCGTGTAGCCGCCGGCGGCGCGGGCCGCGGCGATGGCTGCCTCCAGCGTCGCTTGCCCGGCTCCCACGTTCTGCTGCGCCATGGCCCAGGCCTGTTGCTGCAGCGGGTCGGGGCCGGCCGACAGCTGACCGCCGTACGGCGTGGCGGGATTGTCGGCGATGTCGAGGATGCCGCCGGTCAGGCGGTCGTACTGCTGCAGGGCCCAGGGATTGAGGGTCTGGGTGTTCTTCGTCTTGGTGGTGGATTTGCTGCTCATGGCGGCTCCGTCGGTTGAAGGGACGCGGACCGTCACAGGTCCTTGGCCAGGGCGACGAAGACCGGGCGGTAGTCCTTCAGGACCCGCTCCCAGCCGCGCCGGCCGTGAAGGGTGATGCGCTGGCAGCCCAGGGCGCGCGCGAACGCGCTGGCCGCGCGCTCCATCTCCAGCAGTTCGTCGAGTTCGCCGCCGGCCAGCCAGACGTGGTAGTCGGCCCGTTGCGGGTGTCGGACCAGTTCGCCAACGGCCGCGCTGCGCCGGCCGGGCCAGAAATGGAATTCGCCGGCCTGCACACCGGCCCAGACATCATCGAGGCTGTGCGACCCATCGAGGGCGGCCTCGAGCCAGGCGGCGCAACGCAGCCACTCGCCGCGCAGATCGGTCATGCGCGGCTCCTTCGGCAGAGGGTATCAAGGTAGGCCGCTCGCCGAGACGCCGCGTCAGCGGGTCAGGCGATGCGGAGTCCCGATGGACAAACGACGGCGCGTTTCAGGGCCGGATCAACCAGACTGGGCGCGAGTAGAGGGCGGCCGCCGCATACAGCAACACGACCACCGTCACCGCCACCCGGACGCTCCGCGAGACGAACGACTGCTTCAGCGCCGAACCTCAGCGTAGACTCCGTTTAGGTCAGACCCTAACCCACAGATGTCGTCGGAATACCGCTCGATGACCCGTTTGCCCGCGCCGTGGTCAGCGACCACGACGACCCCGATCATGTCCGCCGCCCTTTTGGCATCCACGCTGTGCGTGGGCTCGTCGTAGGGCACGACCTTCGCCACGATCACGCCCTGGATAAGCGGCCCCCTCGCCACGATCGTGCAGGTGGTCGCCTGGGACCCTTCAGGCGCTTCCCCCCGAAGCCAGACGCGCCATTCCCGGCCTTCACGCGAAATCCGCATCAGGCCTTCCGGCGACGGCCGTCGGAACTCACCCGCGTCGGTGTCGTAGACGGAGCTTGAGGTGTCTTCCGCGTTCAAGGTGAACTGCGGATAGGCCGACCCCTCTGCGGGCGGCGGAGCTTCAGAGGCCGCAGCCGGCCCCGGAGACGCCTTGACCGGCGACGAGGGTCGATCACCAGCAGGTGAACACCCCGCCGGGACCATGAGAAGCGCCGCCGCAGCGAATGTCACAGCTCTCATACAAACCTCCAGAGTAGCTTCCAGCCTACCATCGTTCGTTATTTGTTCCAGTCCTTTTGTCGTTGACGGCGCCCCCCCTGCTCCATAGCGGCGGAGCATCGTCGAGCATGCTAAGCGCGGCATCCAGTTCCCGCTCGTAGCGGGGCGCCGTCGGTGGGTAAGCCGTGGCGCGACTGGCGTACAGTCGCCGCAGAATTTCCGCTTCGGTGGCATTCGGTCCCGCAGCGCTGATGGCTCTCACGACGAGACCGGTCGACGGTCCGTGTTGTACGGCCGTCGACCAGATGGCCTCCTGTAGGGCCAGAGAACGCTGGCGCACGTCGACTCCCGTCTCATCGAGAATCCGCTGCACCTGCGGCTGGTAGTGCGTCCGGTCGATGTAGTCGTGCTGCGCGAGGGCGAACCGCTCCGGCTCACGCGCCGCCACCCGCCGCCATGCCTCCGCATAGGCCGGATCCGTCGGCTGGAGTCCGCTGAAGGTTTCGCTCCACGGCAGGCCTTCCGCCTTAAGGAACGCCTGCGGCTGCTTCATGTTCGTAGCGAGTTGGTAGCTGCCGTAGGAGATCCCACCCGGGTCGCCCTTGCCCGACGACACCGTGCCCGGACCTTTTCCACTCGTCTCCTCCTGGCTCGACAGCGAACCGAGGTGACGGTTTCGCCCAAGGTTGTCCAGCGACAGCGGCCCCTCGGCGCCCGGCGGAGCCTCAAGGGGGTCCCGCCGCGGTCCATCCAGGCCCGTTGACCCAAGCAGCAGTGAGTACCTCCGGCCGAACGGATCAGGCTGGACCGGGGTTCGGTCGCCAAGGGGCGGCGGCGAGGGCCGCGGCGAACTGCCCGACCGTGGCCGTGTCTGTGGCTGCGGCTGCGGCTGGCGCCGCTCGTCCCGCGGCGCGGCCGGTCTCGCGCTCTGCGCTGCCGGACGTGCCGGTTTCGTTGCGAAGGCCGCCGGCGCCGTGGACAGGAGCGGGCGAGCCCTGCTGTTTCGGTTCAGCTCTCCCGTAGCCGCGACGATGTCGGCCAGCGTGCGCAGGGGCGTCATCCGCGCTGCGGCGTTGAGCCAGCGCGGGTCGATGTTGAAGGCCATGAGTCGTCCTTGTCTACTGAAGAGGTTCAGACCGCCGCCGTGGCCAGCACCCCGTCGTCGCCCACGGTCACGCGCCATCGGGCGCCGTCGGGGCTGGTGAGGATAAGGGCGGCGCGGGGGCCGGGGTCGAGGTCCCGGCCGTGCTTCAGCGTGCGCCGGTCGGCGGCCTCGACCAGGCCGCGCAGGGTCTGCTGGTCGCCGGCGTCATAGGCGCGGGGGGCGCGCGGCAGGGTCAGGCTCATCGACGGCCTCCGGGCTTGAGGTCGAGGCGCAGCACGCCGACGCGGCTGTCGGCCGACGCAGCGAACTCCACCTGGGTCTCGACCTGGCGGGCGGTGAAGCGCACGTCGACCGGCGCGCCCGACACGGGATAGGGCCCGTGCTCGCTCTCCGGCAGGTTGGGGAAGGCGCGGACGAAGAAGCGCACGGCGCTTTCGCCCAGGCTCTTCTCGTCGCCGACGAAGCCCGACACCTTCACCACCCTGTCGCCGGGGGCCAGCTCCACCGGGGCGGAGCGGGCATAGGGGATCGCCCCGCCCCAGTTCCAGTCGGTCTCGTGCTCCCAGGCGACGCCGGCCGCATCAATCAGGATCGGGCGCTGGAACACGCCGGCGGGGGCGCCGCAGGTGCGGGCCAGCTCGCCCACCGCCCACTTGTCGGTGCGGTAGCTCCAGGCGACGTAGCGGTCGTTCTCGGCCGAGTTCGCGGACGGATAGTGCCACCAGATCTCGCCGTGCTCGGTGTTGTGCCAGGCGCTGACCTTGGACGCCTGCTGCTCGTTCAGGTCGCCGAACACGTGGTCGGCCACCTCGCAGGGCAGGTCGTCCACTGCCCCGCCGTTGAAGACGAAGAAGGCGCCCTTCCCCATCCACACCGCCCGCGTGTCCAGCGACACCGCCGCCCCCTTGGCGATCAGGCCGCAGTCGGCGCCCACGCGCTGGAAGCCGTAGACGGCGACCCCGCCCAGGTACTGGGCCTGCCACACGTCCACGTCCGAGAAGACCAGGGTCGCGCCGCGCACGCGCCGGCCGCACATCAGGGTCCCCGGCGTCTGCAGGTCCAGGTCGCCGGCCTGGTTGGTCGGGTCCGGCGTCCAGACGGCCTCGTCGGCCTGGTCGCACCAGGCGACGTTGCGGTCGCGTAAGCCCAGGATGAAGTTCTCGGCCGTCACCACCAGGCCGTTGCAGCCCTCGGGCGCCCCCGCGATCGGCTGCGCCTTCTGGGCCGTGTCCAGGGTCCACAGGTACAGCCGGCCGTCCTGCTCGCTGCAGGCGACGAGGTATTGCCCCCAGGTGTCCAGGGTCCAGACCGAGGCCGGGGTGATGGTGGCGCTGTCGGGGCGGCGCGTGCCGTAGGCGCCGGCGCCGTAGACGCCCTCGCCATAGCCGCCGCCGGTGAAGGCGTCCTCCTGTCCCGCGGTGAAGCCCACGGGCGTGATGTCGTGCACGGCGCCCGACGGCGTCATCACGTACAGCCCCGTGTGCGTGCCGATGCCGATCCAGCGCTGGTTGGCGTTGTCGCGCCAGGTGAGGATCGCGCGCGCCGCGCCGGCCACGGTCTGTTCGGACCGCGGGCGCCAGCCGCCGACGGGCTGCAGGTCAGGCCCGTTGGGCCAGCGCACCAGGTTCGACAGCCGCCAGCGGCCGCGCGCCTGGCGCGCCGTGCCGTTGGCGAAGACCCCGGGCGGGATCTCCAGGTCCACATAGGCCATGAATCACCAGCCGATCGCGAACCACTGGAAGCCGAGCGAGCTCGAGCCGTCCATCTGGTTGACGTAGAAGCTGATCGTGCCGCCGAAGGACCCGATGTACTGGACCACCACGTTGCGATTGAAGCTGCCGTCCGTGTTCTTGATGATCGCCATGGCCGAGGCCACCACGCCCGACGGGAGGCTGACCGGCACGTTGACGTTGACCTGGGCGTCGGTGCTTGGGGTGCTGGTCGATCCCCACATCACATAGATGTCGCCGAGCTTCACGTAGCTGGAGCCGCGGGTGCTGGTGTCGATCCCGAGCAGCGCCAGCGCCTGGGCCGCGGTCAGGTCCTCCGGCGCCCCCGGGTTGGCGCTGACGCGGCCCTTCAGCCGGCCGGACGCCATGTCGGCCAGCTTCGCATTGGTCGCCGCGCCATTGGCCAGCTTGGCTTCCGTGACCGCGTCGGTCTTCAGCTGGGCGGTATCCACGGCGCCGCTGGCCAGGGACAGGGTCGCGGTGACGTCGGCCGAGCCGTTGAACGTCGGGGTGGCGCCCGAGACCGCCCCGGCGAACTCGATCTTTCGCGGAGTCGTCCACCGGTCCGCCGTCGTGGCGCTCCCGTTGTCGGTCAGGTCGTAGGTCGCGCCGGCGATGCGCACGTAGAGGCCGCCGCCATCGCTCCAGAGGTCGCCGTTCACCGGCGCTGCCGGCGCTGCGCCCGCGGGGATGCGCAGGCTGGCCTGGCCGGCGTGCGATGGCTGGCAGATGACGATGCGGCTTGGTGCGAAGGCGGCCGAGCCGAACTGGTAGGCCAGGCTGCCGCCCAACGCCATGCCCAGGTTGTTGTTGCTGATCCAGTAGAGGCCGCTGTCCTCGTCCCCGCTGAACGCCAGGGCTGGTGCGCCCGCGGTGCCTTCGGCCAGGGTCAGGGGGCCCGTCATCGGCAGGCGCGCCCCGCCGGCGTCCGCGCCCGAACGCGGCAGGATCACGGCGTCCAGCGTGTCGAAGTTCTGGTTCAGCTTGCCGCCCCAGTCATCCGCGGAGGCGCCCTGTTCGGGCTTCACCAGGTCAAAGCGGTCGGTGATGGTGTCGGCCATGGAGGCTCCCGTGCGCTGGCGACCGCCGCCGCCCTGCCCTAGGGTCCCGCGCGGTCGAATGGATTGGGGTAAGTCGGGTTGGACGCGCCGCTGAAGCCGGAGCTGTCGCGGTTCGTCGAAGGATCGGCGGAGCGCTCCACCCTGTGGGTGGCGTTCTCGTCGCGGGGCGTACCCGCAGGGAAGTTCTCGATGACGGGCCTGCTCGCGGCCCTCCCGGGCGACAAGCTGTTCCTCAACTGCCAAGAGGACTCCTGGTACCTCGACGTGGAGGCGGCCATCCACGCGCGCATCGGCGAGACCCTGGCGCAGCGCCGCTACGACCGGCTGCTGTTCACGGGCACGTCCATGGGCGGGGCCGCGGCGTTGATGTTCGCTCCGCGCCACGCGCCCGACCGGGTGCTGGCCTTCGCCGCGAACACCGTGGTGCACGAGCCGCTGACCCACAGCGCGCTCAACCTTTCAGGGCCGCTGCGCGACCTGACCGCCGACATCGACGACGAGCTCGCGCGGCGGACGACGGTGGTCCTCGGCATCCAGGATCCGGCGGACGTGCACACCTGGCTGCGCCTGCGCCGGCTGCGGCCGGCCTTCGACCTGAAGCCGATGCTGTCGGGCCACGACACCGCCGGCATCCTCGGCTACGCCGGAGCCCTGGCGGGCCTGATGCAGGCTTTCCACGCCGGGGAGCCGATCCGCCTGCCGCCCGCCTTGCGGCCGTCCAAGGCTGACATCGCCCTGGGGCTGCGCACCCGCGCCGCCACGCTGGCCGCCTGGGCCGATCCGCGCCCGCAGACCTGGGCCGAGATCGCCGCCCTGCCCGCACCGTGGCGGCAGCAGGCCTGGCGCAAACTGGTCGAACACGCC
>Ga0196970_1001872_pt1 | contig 12309 bp, 13 predicted proteins | sample S1v_513CmetaG_FD_148672 | JGI IMG/M metagenome (GOLD analysis project Ga0196970, IMG submission 148672) | Soil microbial communities from Anza Borrego desert, Southern California, United States - S1+v_5-13C | ecosystem: Environmental > Terrestrial > Soil > Desert | place: USA: California... | reverse complement strand
AACGAGGAAGTCAGAATGGACAATGGATGAGGGTGCTCCTGAAGACTCGATACTCATTAAAGCTCACCGTACCGAGAACGTTCCCGGGACGCACAACGTGAGGTACACCTCGGCGATAGACGACATTGAGATCATTCATACGGCCCACACTCGTGAAGGCTTTGCACGGGGTGCTGTCCTGGCAGCTGAGTATATCCACAACAGGAAGGGCGTTTTTACGATGAACGATGTGTTGGGATTTAATCGCTAGCTGCAAAAATTACCTTATATCATGATTATACAACCAGAAAGCCTTGAGAAAGGGGCATAATCAGGCAGGTTCCGAGTGCGCACCAAAGGCCGACCGGTGGCCGACCAAAGGTGGGATATCCCAGGTGCCTTTATGCTTTTAATAATAATTATCAGAGCCGCCCTTTGGGCGGCTCTGATAATTATTTCAGGTGAGTATCGAAGTAATCTGTGATCTTTTGCATGAGGTGTACCCTGTCTTTTCCCCGCACGTTGTGGGCGTGGCCGGGATAGATAAAGTAGTCCACCTGCACACCTTCGTTTACAGCTTCTTTAAGAAACTTAACTGAGTGTTGCCATACCACCACATCATCATCTGTACCATGTATCAATAGTAGTTTGCCTTTCAGGTTCTTCACTTTTGTCAGCAGGTTAGACTGAGCATAGCCTTTAGGGTTTTTCTCAGGGGTATCCATATACCTCTCGGTGTACATTACTTCGTACATGCTCCAGTCCATAACCGGACCGCCTGCGACAGCCGCTTTGAATACTCCGGGGTGTTTGAGCATGAGAGAGGTAGTCATAAACCCACCATAACTCCATCCGTGTACACCCATACGGTTCCTGTCTACATAGCTAAGTGATCTCAGATACTCTACCCCTTTGAGCTGGTCAGCCATTTCCACAGTCCCGGCCTGCCTGAATATTGCTTGCTCGAACTTCCTGCCGCGGTTGGCGCTACCACGACCATCCATAGTAAACACTATGTAACCCTGCTGGGCCATATACTCATACCAAAGATTCCCGCTTTCAGGAAAAGTGTTCTTTATCAGTTGTACGTGGGGGCCATTGTACAGATAAACAATTACCGGGTATTTTCTATACTCATTGAAATCTGTGGGTAATATCAGCTTGCCGTATAAAGGGGTACCGTCATCCGCGGTAAGTTTTACGTTGCGTACTTCTGGTCTGTTGTAATCAACAAGCGTGTTCTTCGCCTCCTTCAGGATTTTGACATAATCTCCGCTAGTCGATCTGACCTGGCTGATCTTCGGTACAAGCGCAGAGGAAAACACATCAAAAATGTAGTCACCATCCTCACTTGAGATAACTGTATGTACTCCGGGCTCTTTGTCCAGTCGCCTCATGTTTCCATTGTTCCAGTCTACCGCATACGCATGTTTCTCCAGAGGTGTTTCCTTAGCTGCAGTAATGATAACTTCCTCTCTGCGCTCATTCCAACCGACGATCTCGTTAACGTCATAGCTGCCTTTTGTCAACTGCCTTATCTGTTCACCATTGGTATTATACAAGTAAAGGTGCTGGTATCCATCTTTCAGGCTCCACCAGATGAAGCGGGTGTTACTACCAGGAAGAAACTCAAGCTGATGCTGGGGTTCCACATAAGTACTACTGGTCTCCTCAAACAATGTCCTGACTTTTCTGCCAGTCTGAGCATCATATTTATTCAGGGTCAGGTGTTTCTGATCCCTGTTGAGAATACCAATGTATATATGCTCTTCATCAGGACTCCAGGTAACAGAGGTGAGGTACTGATCCTTTGGCTCGCCAGTGTCAATGACCACTGTTTCACGAGTCTTGGGATTATACACCCTTAAAGTCACCTGGTGGGAAGTACCACCTGCCATAGGGTACTTGATCATATCTACAGTTGCTGGAGTCGTGTTCCACTTTACGACGGGATAATCATCTACCATAGTCTGATCCATGTGGTAGTAGGCCAGGTACGTTCCCTTTGGTGAAAAGAAAATACCACCGGTAATCCCGAATTCATTCCGGTGAACAGACTGGCCGCTGATTATATTCTCGTTTGACTCTTTTGTTACCTGTAACACCTGCTTGTCCTTAGTGACCATCCAGAGGTTGTTCTTAACGGTATATGCCACCTGCATGCTCTTATCTACCGTGACGTGTTCCGCTTTCTCAGGTAATGTCACCCAGTTGCTCCACGTAAATCCTCTTCCCGTAAGCACTCCACGGTCCAGACTTCTGCCGTTATTAAAGTAAACATAATCGTGATCTATCCACCCAAATATTGGTAAACCCTTCAGGCTATCACGTCCATAAAGAGTTTTGTTCAGCTTTTGCAGCGTTTCCATTGTGTCCGTTGTGCCGGATGGAAAGACAGTTCTAACCAGATATTCATTTTTCCCGTCTTTTACTACCTGATACAGTGCATGCGACCCAGGCTGCCATGCAGGCTGCTTGATACTCTGGAGGGCCAGCGTAGTGGCCATGCCATTGGTGGCTTCGGCCATAGTAAAATTCTTCTTCTGGGCGTAAACAGCACTACCCAACAGGCTAAAGCCTGCTACGAAGAGGCACAATTTTTTATTGTATATCATTGGAGAACATTGACTTATTAGGATGTAACAAACTTAAGACTTAAGTATCTAATATTCTATACAACCAAAAGGGGGAATTCAGCGCACCCAATGCTGTTTTTCCATAAAGTAACTTTATTGCAACTATGCATCGGATCCTTGTCATTTCACTTTTTCTTTTTCTGCCTTATGTGACTCACGCGCAGTTCGAATACTTCAATAGCGAAGCGTTCTGGCGCAAGTTTGTTCTTCATAAGCAAGGTGAGAAGTTTACCTACAATGCGGCTGATACGGTAATCCTTGTGGCCAGTAACCGAGTTATGGATACCTCTACATTCCGATTCCTTCCGGAACTACGTGATGGGAAAACGGTCCACTACTTTTTGGTGTACAGCGATCAGGGACAATGGCATGTCCAGCCAGTTGACGGACTTCGTGAAGGCGTACAGTGCCTCAAAGGTAACAACAGGGATTGGGTGGTATACACGGAAGGCATGGGAAAGTTCTTTACCTCAGATGTAGAGCGCGGTATGCACCTTTCAGCACAGTATGGAGTGAATGTGCTACTGCTGGACTATCCCAGTATTACTACCCAGCGGAAGCGTCTTGGCAATTACTATTTCGCAAAGCAGAATGCAGCGATAGCACATAAAGACTTCATTTACGTACTTGATACCCTGAAGGAGCTTCGACTACAGTGGCAGTTAGGCACTGGCTCAGTGAACCTCTTTTTCCACAGCATGGGTAACATCATGATGCGGCAAATAGTAAAGAATGACAAGCTTGGTCAGATCAATGACGCAGTGTGGGTCGATAATCTTATTCTAAACGCGCCGTGTGTACCAGCCCGTGGACACAAGAAGTGGGTTGATAAGATTAGCTTTGCTAAGAGGACGTATATTCACTATAACCCTAAGGACTTCACTCTTGGTGGGGCATATCTGCTGAGTAAGAGACATCAGTTAGGTATGAAAGTGAGAAAATCGATTAGCGACAAAGCTACCTACATCAACTTCAACAGTCTTGTAGACAAAGGACACAGTAATTTCTTAAACCTAAAGGGAAGAAACAAAATACCTGACGCTGCTTACAATCATTACAATATTCTCTTCCATGGCAAAGGCTTACCGTTGGAGGATACTACTCTTTACCAACCTTCAGCCTATAAAAACATTGGATTCGATATTCTACCCTCAGAAAGCAAAGATGTGGTAAACCACCATTAGCGCATTAATCGTAAAACCTTTTCGACGTCCTCAGGAGTATCTATACAGTGGCTCTCAAAGTCGGTAAGGGCGCATTTGATCTTAAAACCATGCTCCAGCCACCTGAGTTGTTCCAGACTCTCAGCCTGTTCCAAAGATGATACTGAAAGTTTCGTTATTGCCATCAGTACATCTTTTCTGTAGGCATACATACCAACATGCCTGTAGTAATTGTGATGAAGGTGCCAGTCTTTCTCTTCTACTCCTTTAATGTAAGGTATCACCATTCGGCTGAAGTATAGTGCCTCCATGCTTGTATTAAGAACTACCTTCACCTCCCCTTTGTCGAACAACAATTCGCTATCAGTGACTGGTATTATTAACGTGGCCAGTTCAGTGTCGCCATCTGCCAAAGTTTCAGCTAGCGTATCTATCTGGATCGGATCGATAAACGGTTCATCACCCTGAATGTTTATTACATAGTCAAAGTCGTCCCCCAATTTTACTAAGACCTCTTTACACCTGTCCGTTCCGCTAGGATGGTTCTCTGCTGTCATTACCGCCTCTCCACCAAAGGACTGTACATGTGCGAATATCCGCTCATCGTCAGTGGCAACCACCACTCTGTTTAGTGACTTGCTTTTTGATGCCTGCTCATACACCCGCTGAATCATACTTTTCCCTTGTATGTCTATCAGAGGCTTACCAGGGTACCGCGTAGAGGCATAACGCGCAGGTATTATACCAACTATCATGATATCTTATCTTCTACTATTAACGATTCTCTGCTGGTAAAAAAGAATGGATCGGCCTGGTTTCTCAGCCGCAGATAGTGCTTGTACTTTTCTGTAAAGTTCATCCGTTCTTCCACCGTCTCCACATACATCCCATTCAGACCCATCATCAGTTCGACTATTTCCCTCACCGCAGAGTTATTGCCGTCGCAACCAGTGAGGTAGTCGGCATACTTGTGTTGTACCACGTAATCGAGGAGCAACGGATTGCCAGGCCTTGATACCATAAAGCGCACACCTGCCTTTGCAGCTACTGAGAGATCCAGTACATCATCAAACATGAATGCTATTTCCTCCGGCTTCAGGTTATATGTTTTGCAAATATGGGTAAGCGCTTCTGGTTTATACTTTATTCCGCTATACACGGCGTGGAACCGCTCCCTTCTAGCAAGTGTATGGGCTGCCCTATTATTCTCACCTGAGATTACACATACAACAGGAAGGAACCCTGTCCTGAGATAGTGGTTAAACCTCATCAGGTTTGTACCCATTGCATCTACCTCATTGAACGGGCTTGATCCATGTTCATCCTTCTGACCATTATTAAAAACACCATCCCAGTCGAAAACGTAAGCCTTTATCTTAGAAAGCTTTTGCTGAATGTCAACTGGTTTGGTAAGAAACGTGCCTTTAAACCGTACCGATACATCAATAGGTGAATCCCACATGGTTGCAAGAAATAAAAAAAAGAGGCTGATTAAAGCCTCTTTCAAAAGTATAAATATTTACTTAAAGAGTCTCGAGGTCCTGGATGTCGAGCATTCCTATAGGTTTTCCATTCTCTGTAATAAGGATAGTGTCAACACTTGTTTTCTTAAACATCAAATGAGCATCATTTAGCAATGCGTTTCCGTCTATGCTGATTGGAGCCTTGTATTCCATGTCACCCATCTTCTTATCAAGGATATGCTCACCGTCATTCTGAAGCAGCCTTCTGATATCTCCGTCGGTGAATACCCCCTTAAGGGTACCGTTGCTTTCCACCACCGTTACGGCACCAAAGCCAAACTCTGTCATCTTCACTATTGCGTCCTTCAGGTTCATGTCGGCTTTTACGATCGGGTTAACGCCGTTGGCGGCCTCCTTCACCTTAACCGTCATGAGTCTGGTATCCTGCAGGAACTGGTCTGTACCCAGGGTGGTCATATTATTATCCGTCAAAGCCTTCAAGACTTTTAGCGGAACAGTAATAGTGTGCACTCCGATATTAATCGCATTCCGTACGTGCTCAGCATGACGTACAGAGCTGAACATGATCTTGCTGTCGTATCCGTAGTGGTTCACGGCATTCACACATTGCTCCACCAGTGCCAGGGCGTCATGCCCCTGATCCTGTAGCCTGCCAACCAGCGGACAAACATAGGTAGCGCCTGCGTGCATAGCCATATAGGCCTGCTGTAATGTATATACCAGGTGAACATTCACCAGGAAGCCTTCCTTCCTCAGCATGTAGCATGCACGAACACCTTCCAATGACACAGGTATCTTAAACACTGTTCTTTTCGGATCCAGACCGAGATCTAGCTGGCGTCTGGCTTCTTTTACTACATCTTCTGCGGTGTTGCCGAGTGCTTCTATCTGCAAGACAGGCACCATCTTGGACAGCAGCAGAATTGTACCGTCTATATCAGTGATACCTTCACGTTGCATGAAAGTAGGCGTGGTAGTAAGGCCGTTTAAAAAGCCAAGTTTGAAACCTTCTTCAATCTCTTTAAGATTGGCGGAATCGAGGTATAGTTCCATAATGTGTGTAAATACTAAATTCTAAATACTAAATTCTAAAGCCTAAATACTAAAGTCTAAATACTAATTTCTAATCTCTAAATACTAAAAGCCAGCAAAGGTATAAAGACAAACTCTATTTAACTAGAGGCAGAGGACTTAGTGAGTATAGCTCCAAATATCCTCATAAGTTCAGTAGCTTCCTGACTAAGTCTCTTCTGCTGAACAACAAGCTCTTCATTGTTAGAAATATCCAGGAGGGATAACCAGAAAATACTTTCCTTAGCTTCTTTCCGACTAATTTTAATTCTCATTAAAAAGTCCTTCTTTCCAAGTGCTTCAATCGCCTCAATATAATTCGCACCAATGGAGCCTGAACTCCTAACTAATTGCCTAACATCCTCCTGATTCGCAATTGTCATCTTCAGGCACTTCACGAACTTTCTAACTTCCAACGCAAATATCCTGGTCCTCTCCTCTAAATCATAAACCTTGTTTCTTTCCACTCTATTGGTAGCTAGAACTTCCATTCTTCTGCTTTCTGGTCCATAGGATTTAGATATCAGGATTTAGGATTTTCTATACTTTACTTCTATAGCATGCAGTTCCAGTATTGGCTTCATGAATTCCTCAAGGTCATACACACAGAGCTGACTGGCTGCGTCGCAGAGCGCCTTTTCTGGTTCCGGATGCGTCTCTATGAATACACCATCTACTCCGCTGGCCACCCCTGCCCTGCTTAGCACTGGCAGAAACTCCCTTGCTCCGCCTTTTGCGTCTGCACTAGGAATACCGTACTTTCTGATAGAGTGTGTTATGTCAAACACTACAGGATACCCCAGTTGACCCATATGGTAGAATGCTCTTGGGTCTACCACCAGGTCATTATAGCCCATGGTGTACCCACGCTCCGTAAGGATGATCTGATCATTGCCTGAGCCTACAACCTTACCAACTGGGTGCTTCATGTTCTCAGGTGCCAGGAACTGACCGTGCTTTATATTGATCACCTTGCCTGTTTTTGCTGCAGCTACTAATAAGCCAGACTGCATACAGAGGTAAGCTGGTATCTGCAATACATCACATACTTCAGCTGCAGGTGCTGCCTGGTCTGGATAATGGACGTCGGTAAGGACAGGGAAGCCAAACTGCTCCTTTACTTTTGCAAGTATCTTTATCCCCTTTGCCAGTCCTGGCCCATCATAATACTTCAGGCTGCTACGGTTGTCCTTATTAAAGGATGATTTATAGATGATTGATATCTTCAAGCGCTCTCCCACTTCCTTCAACATTTCTGCCGTCTTCATCATTATCAGCTCATCCTCTATCACACATGGTCCTGATATCAGGAACAACTCATCCGCGCCACAGGAAAAATTACCTACTGCTACTTTCTTTTTACTCATAATTACATGCGCCTGTACAGGTCTTTAATAGTTTCAATGGTTATTACTTCCTTCCAGCCGGGACCAACAGCATGGTTCCACATATGAGGGAGGTTATACGCTACGTTTGCCATCGCAGTTATCTGCTCCTCTGTCCAATTCTTGCTTAAACCCTGTGGCAACTCAATGTTGTGCTTCCTGAGCATCTCCCGAAATTCTATCAGCCCTACCGGGTAGTAGTCCTCCAGGTGCTGGAAGGCTACACAGTTAGCATAGCAGTGTTTCTCACCCAGAATCTTCGACAATCCATACGAAAGTGCATGACAAACACCCACCTCTGAATAGGTTAAGCTAAGTCCACCCATTAATGAAGCTACCATCAGTTTGTCATCATTCTCAGGTGTGTGACCTGAATTCTCACCTAAATAGATATCCTGACACAACTTCAGTGCCTGCTCAGCATAGGCATGGCTAAATGCATTATTCAGCATTCCATTCTCTGATTCGACACAGTGGATGTAAGTATCCATGCCTGTATAAAACCATTTATCAGTAGGCACTGAAGCAATAAGTTCGGGATCCAGGATCACCTGGTTAAATACCGTCCAGTCGCACTTCAGCCCCAGCTTCTTCTCAGGTCCCGTAAGCACAGCCGTCATAGAGACCTCAGCGCCTGTACCTGAAATAGTGGGCACACCAAGATGGTAAATACCCGGCTTCTTTATCAGGTTAAGTCCCTGGTACAGGGTAGACGAACCCTCATTGGTGAACATCAGGGATGCAGCTTTAGCTATATCCATTATGCTGCCGCCACCTATACCTATAATTCCGGATGGCAACCCGTTTGACGCCAGTATTTCATCTCTCAAACTATCTATCAGCTCTGTAGTAGGTTCGTGCGGGTCTACATCTATAAACCTCACCACATCTCCTGCTTTAACAGGCAATCTACCCTCCAGTTCCTTTCCTTTGAAGTAGTTGTCTACTATGAATAGGAAGAAATTGTCATTCTCCTTCCGTACAGGTTCCAGGATACCGTCCATGGTGTCGAAGCTCCCGCGGCCGTAAACTACTTTCTCTATATTCTTGAAATTCTTATGCATTTGCTGTCGCCATCGCCTTTTTAACACACGCTGATATATTACTTGCCAGTTCCTTTACCTGCTCTTCAGTCCAGGTACACTTTATGCCGAAGGAGATCAGTCTTCCTATCACCTCCTGGCTCTTCGGTAGCTCCAGCTTCGCATAGTCCTGCGGAGCTCCCAACACTTCTATTGGCAGTTTAGCGGCTGTTCTCATTTCCTTTACATGGTCCCATTGGTTAATAAAGTGGTACATGTTCAGGAACCAGTAGTCAAAACCTACAACACCGGCCCTATTGAATTCTTCCACTGTCCGCTGCGCCGACTCTGTATCTGGCATCAGGATGTTCAGGAATGTAGCAGAGTCTCCAGCGGGATCAGCAATTCGGGCAAAGCCGATGCCTTCTGTCTTAGACAGCATCTCTGTGAGCATTTGTTTGTACTTCCTGTTTATCTCCTTTATCCCGGGCACCTTTCTTGTCTGTGCCAGACCTACTGCCGCATTCAGCTCCCCTATCCTGTAGTTGAAGCCAAGTACCGGGTGCTGTTCCATGCCGCGTTTAGCGCCAATATGGTTATGTCCGTGGTCGGAGTAGCAGTCTGCTATCTTATACGTGGTCTCATCGTTGGTCACAAGCACACCACCTTCTCCTGCAGTCGCGATTTTAAAGAAGTCGAAAGAATAACTTCCTGCTTTACCAAACAGGCCTGTGTAGGTCCCTTTGTATGATGATGCAAAAGCCTGTCCTGCATCCTCTACCAATATCAGGTTGTTCTTATTGATCACCTCCATTATTGGGTCCATGTCTGCCATTGCCCCGCACATATGCACCAGGCAAACGCCTTTTGTTTTCGGAGTTATTGCTCGCTGTATTCCCTCTGCGCTGAGACAAAGAGTTTCGTCCAGCTCTGCAAACACGGGCAGGGCACCTACGAACAAAACAGCCTCAATAGTAGCAATAAAGGTGAACGGCGGTACAATAACCTCATCTCCTGCACCTATACCAGCTGCTGCAAGTGCAGTAGCCACTGCTGTGGACCCGCTTGACATTGCATGAGCATATTTAGCGCCTGTGATCTTCTTTACTTCTTCTTCAAACTCTTCAGCCTTCCAGTGACCATTCCGCTGGGCATCATGACCATACCGGAAAAGTATCCCGGTTTCCAGTACATCATTTACCTCCTTACGCTCCTCCGCGCCAAATAGTTCAGTTCCTGGCATATATTCAATTTTTAGAGTGCAAAACTAACTCTTTATATAATAGACTGCATGAGATGCGCCTGCCCACCACTCCTGCCACTAGATACCCCCCGAGCGAAAATGGTTTGTGCCCGTCCCTAAAGATGTAGTAAGGTATTTTCTCCTTCCCTTTTCACTCTGCGCCGGTTTGATTCGCCAGCACTTACAAAGGTAGAAACCTACCAAAATGATACAAGAACCACCTTATTAGAAGGAATAATAATGATATTATGCAGCCCCCCTAGCCATTGCGAGGGTGATTTGTGCCAGGTGAAGCCTGCTTTTTCCACCGTTTCAACAGGAAATTCAGTGAGACTGACACGATGAAGCTCACAACGGCCCCAAGCGCGGCCAGTACGGCTGTACGGACAAGGTCTTCAAGATGGAGATTGCCGCAGATACTGAGCAAAGTGCCACCGACGGTGGCGGTTCGCGTTCCCTTGTTTATCAGGTATATGTCTTCCATATCAAAGTAGATTTAATAATTATTCGCCCTGAGTTGTCACCTGACTCACGGCTGTGAGTACCCCACCCGCTACGGTCATATAGCCTGCGATGGTGACCAGCACAGCGGGTAATGCAACTGGGGAGGTAACAATGGCAGCACCGACGGCAGCGATAGTCAAACCAGCGGTTCTCAGAGTCTTAAAGAATTTTGGCGTGGGCGATTTTGCCCGTTTAATGAGGTTCATCTTTTTAATTATGAATTATGATTGTAAATTATGAATGGCATACTCTATGAACGGATAATGAGGTATACGGGCTCGAGCCTCTCCAGACTGGTGTAGTATAGCTTCCGGAGCTCTGCCATGGCTAATCTGGATTTGGTGCCTTTGCCCGGGGCTGTATGTTCTGTTACCGGAGCTATGCAGCCTTTCAATTCCTTCAGTGCGCAGTTAGCCGGATGAATGAGTATATAACTTCTGCCTTTCACGCCAAGAAGTATCAGATGACTGCCATACTTTTTACTGTATCGGTCCTTTAGTTCGTAGCGGCCTTCCGGAATGCAGGATATCTGCTTTATATTATTCTTCCAGGGTAATTCAATGGTGCGGCAGACGAGCTGCGCACCATTGAAAAGATTACCATTGACTCCTGTAGGGAAGTATTTCCTTTCCAGTATCAATTCCATTACTGTACATCTACATTTAGAAGTGTAATAGCATTGCCCGCACCATTCTTCAACGGGTAGTTCACGCCGTTCACTTCCTGAGAGAACTGGATAGCGACCACAATGAACATCGGACTAGTGCTGTTTGGCGTCAACTCATGTGTGAGTGTAGTGGCCAACACAGCATTTGAATCCAAGGGGTTCAATGCAGTGCTTTGCATATCCTGGTTAAAAGTATCCGCTGCGAAGTCCATTTCAGCAGCTACTGATACGAACTTGTAGTGGGTAGCACCAAGTGGTGCAACGATAACATCGGCAGGGACGATGGCAGGTACCGTTACTTCAACCTCCCCAGTCGTCCGATCGATACTTGAAGATACCGTCGCATACAGAACAGACCTGAGGCTGCTCAGGGCATTGAACTCATATCCCTTCATCAGCGTGAGATCACCGGCTGCGACAGTTCGTTGTCCGCGAAGGCTGGTGGTATCGGACTTAAGGACCTGGAAGAGCTGCGACGTTAACCTGTTTCCAGAAGCACTGTCAGCACCGTTCATGAAAAGGGACCTGAAGGTTTCCCTAAACAGTTTTGCTGAACTCGCGACGTTAGTGAACTCAGCCATGTTTTCCCTGGTACGCTGAAAGGCTGGATCTGTAGCGATGCGCCCTTTCTCTATCCCTCCCCTTTCGCGTAGAATGTATGCGTCACCTCTTTTATAAAATGTAAGGTCATCTAATGTGCCTTTGATCTTAATTATTCCGGCTTGTTTTGCCATTGTTTCTGGTTTTAAATTTTAATGAACTCTGATGTTTCCGGCACATCTGATTGCCGTGTTTCCAGTGTAAAAGCTGCAGCGATTAAGAAACTGATGCAAAGGTGTTTCGGCGCGGAAAAATCTGCAACACAGGTGTACCGAACGTGCTGTTTGTGGCGGATTATACCGTTTTTATCGTTTTATCTACGATATGCGGTTTTTACCTTTGATAAGCAGATTTTCCCGTTGTGCGGAAGTCAAAGAATCATTAACCCATACACAATATCAAAGGATCAAAAGGCATGAAAGTCATCCTGTATATTCCGGTGATGTTGACCCACTATTCCGGGATGTTGACCCACCCCTTAAGGAAGTAATAGTAATAAGAGCTTAATGCGGGTTAAAAATACAAAGGTTAGGTGTTTGTACCTGTCTTTTTTCT
>Ga0196970_1001871_pt1 | contig 12316 bp, 9 predicted proteins | sample S1v_513CmetaG_FD_148672 | JGI IMG/M metagenome (GOLD analysis project Ga0196970, IMG submission 148672) | Soil microbial communities from Anza Borrego desert, Southern California, United States - S1+v_5-13C | ecosystem: Environmental > Terrestrial > Soil > Desert | place: USA: California... | reverse complement strand
CAGCATGACCAGGTTGATGCTGGTCTTGCGGCCGCGCAGGACGGTCAGCGAGATGTTGTACAGGAAGACCAGTGCCACGATGACGATGCCCACCTTGGTCGGCAGCGGCTGTTCGAGGAACTCGCGTCCCATCGTTGCCAGCATGTCATTGCCGGTGTATTCGGCCAGCTTGGCATACGGGACGGCGAGATAGCCGACGATGGTCGCCGCGCCGGCGATCAGGAACACCCAGAAGGTGGCCAGCGCCAGCTTGGGGCTGTGCAGCTCGCGCTCCGATTCCTCGGGAATGAGGTAGTAGGCAGCGCCCATGAAGCCGAACAGCAGCCACACGATGAGCAGGTTGGTGTGGACCATGCGGGCCACGTTGAATGGGATCGCCGGGAACAGGAAGTCCCCCACGACATACTGCAGGCCCATGATCAGGCCGAACAGGATCTGCCCGAGGAAGAGGCCGATCGCCGCGATGAAATAAGGCTTCGCGACCGCCTGTGATTTGAATTGCATTATTTTCTCCGCTTGTTGCTGTGGACTGGTTTCGATCAGCCTTCGATGTTCGGCGGCCACTTGCTGGTGTTGATTTCCGAGCTGTACTTCAGGAAGTTCACCAGGTCGTCGAGCTGCTGGTCATTCAGATTGAACTGGGGCATCTGCCGGCGGCCGGGAGCGCCGGTCGGCTGGATCTTCATCCAGGCCTTGATGAAATCGCCGCCGCGGCGCGTGTACACGTTGGCGAGTTCAGGTGCGAAGTAAGCACCCTCGCCCATCAGCGTGTGGCAGCCGATGCAGTTGCGCGTTTCCCAAATATGCTTGCCGCGCACGACGGATTCCGTCAGGTTTTCGCGGTTGTCGCGTTTGGGCAGCGTCTGCATGGTGTCGAAGGTCATTGCCAGGAATAGCAGGAAGAAGAACACCGCGCCGCCATAGAAGATGTTCCTGGCTGCGGATTTGGTGAAGGAAGCGCTCATGTCAGGGTAGTCCTATGTCTGAACCGGAAAGGATTTCGGCGCGTTGCACGTGCCGACGGTGCAAATCATACATTCGAGATGCATCTTTAAGAAAGAGGGAAATTGCCTCTTTGTGGCTTAAAGTTGGAAAATTTGCAGACCTTGATTCAAGTTAAGGACAGGGTTGCCGGGCTCGGGTCCCATAATCATGTGAGGCTGTTCTTGCCGCCCGGGCGTACACTACACCGACCCCACTGCAGCAGGAGCGCCCTCTTACATGGCAACGGAAACCAGCATGCCCAAGCCGATCCGCGTCGCCGTCGTCGAAGACGATGCACGCACCCTTTCCCGGCTGTGCAGCGCAATCGAGCACGAATCCGGTTTCGTGCTCGCGCAGTCCTTCAGCTGCGGGCTGCCGGCCATCGCCTGGCTGCGCAACAATCCTGTCGACATCCTCCTGACCGACCTCGGCCTGCCCGACACCTCCGGCATCGAGGTGATCCGCGCGTGCGTGGAGCACCAGGCACAGTGCGACATCATGGTGATCACCATGTTCGGCGACGAGAAGAACGTGCTGACCTCGATCGAAAGCGGAGCGATGGGATATATCCTCAAGGGCATCGATGAGATGGATGTCGGACGCGCCATGCGCGACCTGCGCGCCGGCGGATCGCCGATGACGCCCCTGATCGCGCGCAAGGTGCTGACCCGCGCGCGGCGCGGCGATCCTTCGGCTGCCGGGCAGGATGGCAGCCAGCAGGCGCCTTCCGTCTCGCTGACGAACCGGGAGGCGGAGATCCTCAACCTGATCGCGCGCGGCTACACCTATGAAGAGGTATCCAAGCTGCTTTCGGTCTCCTTGTCGACGGTGCAGACCCACATCAAGAACACCTACGGCAAACTGGCGGTGAAGTCGCGCGCCGAAGCGGTGTACGAAGCCAACAGGATGGGACTGCTCCGGTCCGGCGCGTTCTAGATGCGCAGTCGCACGATGCACTTCGCATGGATTTTTGCGCTCGTTAACCTGCTCTTCGTCCCCGCCTTCGGTACGACGGTCATCCGGGATGCGGAAGTCATCGTCGAAAAGGCCGGCGTGCCTGGCCGGCCGGTCTCCGTCAAGCTGCCCTTCAACTGGGACACCGCGCAAGGTGGCGTGGACGGCAAGGCCCGTGTGCTGATCCGCTTCCCGGCGGACGATCCACACGCGCCGCTCGGCATTCTCTTCTCGCGCCTCGGCAATGCCTACGAAGTCCGCCTGAATGGCGTGCTGCTTGGGGCAAAAGGCAGCGGCAACGATTCCCATGAGGATTACTCCAAGCAGCCGCAATTCTTCAAGGTGCCGGAAGGGGTGCTGCAGGAGAAAAATGAGCTATCGATCCTCGTGCACGCACAGGGAGGCCGGCGCGCCGGGGTGAGCATTCCCGTCATCGGCCCGGCCGAAGAGGTGCACAGGCAATACGAGGATGCCTACCGCTGGCGGGTCAGCGGCTTCCTGGCCCTGTCCATCGTCAGTGCGGTGCTCGGCGGGATTGCCCTGCTGCTCTGGCTGCGCCAGCGCGAGCCGCTGTACGTGTATTACGGCGTCGGGGAAATCCTGTGGGCGGTGCTGGTCAGCGACACCCTTGCCGAACGCACCCTGCTGCCGTGGCCGTGGTGGGGCATCGTGGTGTTCTCCGCCTATGCGCTGGCCGCCGCGCTCATCTCGAAGTTTTCGCTCATCTTTGTCGATCGCCATGCCGGCCCGATGAAGACGTTCGGCGACTGGCATGCCTGGCTGACCATCCCCGCGGTGGCCGCCTCCTTCCTGCTGCGCATGCCGGCCCTGCTGTCGGTATGGCTCGGGATCACGCTTCTGGTCTGCATCGGCACCGCCCTGATCGCAGTGGTGGAGGGTATCAGGAGCCGGGAGCTGGAAAAGCGCGTGCTCGCCGTCGCCGTCATCGCCACCTGCATCGCGGCGACGCGCGACATGCTCTACTTCCGGGTCTTTCCCGGCTTCGGCGGCGTTCCGTGGGTGCGCTATGCCTGGGTCGCCTTCGGCGTGACGCTGGCCTGGACGATTGCCGAGCGCCTGCGCAAGTCGGCCCAGGCCATCGCCAGCATGAACCAGGATCTGGCGCACCGTCTCGCGGAAGGGGAGGCAAAGCTGGCCGCCACCTACGCGGCGCAGGCGGAGACGCAACGCAACCAGGCCATCATCGAGGAGCGGCAGCGCCTGACGCGCGACATGCATGACGGCCTCGGCAGCCAGCTCCTCGGCGCGCTGCAGCTTTCGCAGAATCCCGAGATTGCGCGGGATGTCATCACCGCGCACCTGCGCGAGGCGCTGGACCACCTGAAACTCACCGTCGACGCGATGCAGGATATCGAAGGCGACATTGCCTCGCTGCTGGGTGCACTGCGCTACCGCCTCAGCGAGCGGCTTGACGCTGCCGGCATCCGGCTGGCGTGGTCGGTCGATCCCCTGCCCGCCGTCGGCGGCTGGACGCTGCAGCAGTCGCGCGACCTGCAAATGATCCTGTTTGAAGCATTCTCGAACCTGCTTGCGCATTCGGGCGCATCGAACGCGAGCCTCCGCGCGGAGTACCTTGGCAGCGAGCACGCCATCCGCGTCCAGCTCTCCGACGACGGCAAGGGCTTCAACCCGGCGTCGCAGGATGGCCCGGGCGGACATGGCCTGAGCAATATGCGCTCGCGCTCGGCGCGCCTGGGCGCGGCGCTGGATATCCAGAGCTCCCCGACCGGCACCAGCGTCAACCTGCTCCTGCCCCTTCCCCCTGTCTGAAGCACTGCCGCGGGCATCCGCTCCGCTGTTGCCTCACATGAACATGTGAGGCGGGGAAACATTGAGCCGTTTATCCTTCGGCATATTCCGCCAATGGACACTGGAGCCGAACCTCATGAAACCAAACCTGTTTTCGATGCTGGCGCTGCTCGTGCTGGCGGCGTGCGGCGGCCAAGGCGGCGAGAGTATGGCGCCGGCAGCCTCCGAGCGGCAAGCGGCGCCGCTGAATATGCAGGCCGAGCGACGCCTGGCCAACACGACGGACAGCAGCAATGCGCTGACGGACGGCGGCTTCGAGAACGGCGACAATGGCTGGACCGCGTCCGACGCGGTGCTTGTCCTCGGCTCATCATCGGCCCGCACCGGCACCGGATATGCGTGGCTCGGCGGCTACAACTCGGCAAACGATGTCCTCTACCAGTCGGTCAGCATTCCGGCCAGTGCAACAAGCAGCTATCTGCAATTCTGGTACGTGATCAAGACCAGGGAGCTCTCGGCGTTCAGCGCGCCGGATACGATGAAGGTGGAGGTGTACGATGCCTCCGGCGCGAGCAAGCTCGCCACCCTTGCCACCCTGTCCAACCTCGATGTCTCGTATGCCTGGAAACAGAGCGCGCAATACGATCTCTCCGCTTACAAGGGCAGGACTGTGCGGGTGAAGTTCACGGCCACGACCGACGGGTCGAATTCCACCGACTTCCTGCTGGATGACATTGTCGTGCATGCGCCCGCCGCATCTTCCGGCCCCGTCGTATCCGGCAGCGTGGCAACGTTCAGCGGCAACCGGTCGAACTACACGATTGCCCGGACGACATCCGGCTTCAGCGTGACGGACAAGTCGCTCGGCGTGCCCACCAACCTTTCCTTCCCCACTGTGGACACCCTGAAGTTTGCCGACGTGACAATCAATCTGAAGGTCGGGACCAAGGCGGCAAGCATTTCCGCATCGGACCTCAACTCGCTGCTCGAACTTTACATCGCCTACTTCAACCGTGTGCCGGATGCGGATGGCATGAGTTACTGGATCGACCAGCTCAAGGCCGGCGCGTCGCTGTCGCAGATCGGACAATCCTTCTACAGCGCGGCGGTGCAGTACTCGTCGCTGACCGGCTATACGGCCAACATGAGCAATGCCGATTTCGTACGGCTGATCTACAAGAATGTGCTCGGCCGGCCCACGCCGGATGCGGATGGTCTGAACTACTGGTCCACCGCGCTGGCGGACGGCTCGCAGACGCGCGGCACGCTGGTCAAGACGATGCTGGAGTCGGCCCACTCGTTCAAGGGCAACACCACCTTTGGCTGGGTTGCGGACCTGCTCGACAACAAGGTCGCCGTTGCGACCTACTTCGCCGTGCAGCAGGGCATCACGTACAACTCCCCGTCCGATTCGATTTCAAAGGGCATGCAGATCGCCTCCGCGGTCACGCAATCCGACACTGCGGCCGCCAAGGGTCTGGTGCCGACCGCCGACCCCGCGCTCAACCTGAAACCGGAGAGCTCGACGGTCACGTGCACGCCGCCGCAAGTCCTGGTGAATGGCGTGTGCACGACCGTATCCGAGACGCGCATCCGGCCCGGCTTCATGTTCGAAGTCGCCTACAGCCCTGCCGTGTCGACCTATTACCTGCAGTTCGGCTACGTCGGCACGGGCAGCAATAGCCACGACACGCTCGGCAGCGCATCGGTGACGGCGGAAGAAGCGGCGGAAGATCCCGAGGATCTGCCTGCGGCGCTCGATGCGGCGACGAAGGCCATTGCGGAGTTCAATGCAATCATCGATCGCCTGTGGGACGCCAAGACCTACCCGCCGCATAACACCATGGTGTCGATTTTCCGCGGCGCGGTACAGAAGGCGTTGGCAGAAGAAGATGCAAGCGTGGCCGGTCCCTATGCGGTCTCCAAGTTTGTGGAGGCCGGCTATCCTGCCGCATCGGGTGGTTCCAGCAATCCCGATACCGGTTCGGGCCCCAAGTCGCCGTGCAAGGAACAATACGCGGGCCCGCTGGACGATCCGCAGGTCTATACCTTCTGCCAGAACGCCTACGGAAATTCCTGCATCGACAGGGAAAACGGAACGTCCTTGTATCGGCAGCAAACGACAGTTGTGTGCGGCATCCTCGGCAACTGGCTCAAGACCCTGGGCGACAGCCGGAGCGCGCAGCAGTACTGCTCTTACTGCAACCCGGCCAACATTCCCTGACCGCTGGCATTGTCGTTCGAAGGCCCTGCTAAAACGCAGGGCCTTTGCATTTCCGGGCCAAGGAAACTGAAAGCGACGTCATGCCAGCGCGAGATGCTGCTGTTGCTCGGGCAGGAACTCGCGGATGTCGCGCGGCTTGCGGCGGCGCGGGTGCCGGATTTCGTCGCGGCGCAATTCGCGTGCCGCGCGCCAGAGGACCATGTCGTCTTCATAGGTGCGCAGTAACCGCGTCTTTTCCCATGCCACGCGGCGATGGGTGATGAAATCCCACAGAACCGGAGTCAGTCCTTCGAGCCTGCCTTCCGCCTGCAGCTTGAGCGCCACGCCCATCACTTCGCCCGCATGCGGCACGTCTTCCGGGAAGTGGATGGAGTTGGCCCAGGCGCGCACGTCGCAGAAGTCGAGGACTTGTCCGCGAATGGGTTTTTGCCAATGGTCGGGGTGCGCGCCCTGGTTGGGCCAGCGGCCCGCGCCTACCGGTGTGCCTGCTTTGAACATCGTGCCCTCCTTCGGATCGCATACTGTTCATGCATACAGTATAGCGCGGTTTTGGCCTTTGTTCATGCGGGTTTCAAGCGATTCAGGTGGTCTTTCCCGCGTGCAAAAATACATACCACGGTGCTGGCATGAGGAATGAGACGAGACTCACGACATAAATTTTCACATACTCTCCATAAGACCGTGTTTTTTAAAGTTTTTTAATTGTATACTCGCGACATAACTAACGACTTTATCCTCAAAAGTGCGTCCGAGAAACGATTCCGGCCAACAAGCATTGATTTCCGCGCTGCGGCGTGGCCCTTCCGGCGTTGCCGACCTGGCAAAGACAGCCGGGGTGACTTCGCGGACGGTTCAGCGCTGGCTGGGCGAACGCGAGGACATCTGTTCAGCCGGCGCCACATCCCGTACCCGCTATGCGCTGCAACGGCCCTTGCGCGGCCGGATCGAGCAGCACCCGCTGTACCGGATTGATGAACGCGGCGCCGTGGCGGAAGCCGGAAGCCTGACCCCTGTCTATCCCGAAGGCGCCCTCTGCAGCCTGCAATCGCTGGAGTGGCCGGTCGACGGCGCGTCGCTCGACGGCTGGTGGGAGGGCCTGCCCTATCCCTTGTACGACATGCGCCCGCAGGGCTTCCTGGGCCGGACGTTCGCGCGTCGGTTCCACAGGGCGCTGGAGATCCCGGAAGATCCGCGTCGATGGAGCGACGACGATGTCCTGATCATCCTTACGCGGGAAGGATGGGACACCAGCGGCAACCTGATCCTCGGCGAATCCGCCTTGCAGCGCTGGCAGGAAGAACTGATGACGCCCGAGCCGGCGATCCCGGAAGACGAACACCTGAACGCCTATCTCGCGCTGGCGCAGGCGGTGGGCGCACTCGGCGTCGCGGGCGGCAGCGCGGGAGGCGAGTTCCCGAAATTCCCCGCCATCCGCAGTCTCCCGGGCGCGGCCACCGAACATGTCATCGTCAAGTTTTCCGGGGAGGTCTTGCCGGGTGCGACGCAACGTTGGTCAGACCTGCTCGTGTGCGAGCACCTGGCATCCGTCCGCATCGCAGCCATGCCCGGCGTGTCCGCTGCCCGCACCCGGCTCCTGCAGGGCCGGAACCGCACCTTCCTCGAATCCGAGCGCTTTGATCGTGCCGGCCGGTTTGGCCGTACGCCGCTGGTCAGCCTCGAATCGCTCAACGGACACCTGCTTGGAACAGGCGGCGAAGACTGGCGCGTGCCGGTGCGCCGGCTGGTGCAGATGAAACTGCTCGACAAGGATGGACTGGACGCAGTACTGCGCATGTGGTGGTTCGGAAAGCTGATCGCCAACAGCGACATGCACATGGGGAACCTGAGCTTCGTCCCCTGCACGGGCAAGTTCCGCGTCGCACCCGCCTACGACATGCTGCCGATGGCATATGCGCCGCTGCCCGGGGGTGAGGTGCCTGCGGTGACGCCGCAGTTTGCAATGCCGGCCCCTGCGGAGCAGGACGCATGGCTCGATGCCTGTGCAGGCGCGATTGCTTTTTGGGATGATGCGGCGGCCGATGCGCGTATCAGCGCACCGTTCCGCGCGATGTGCGGCGAGAACGCCGCCTTGCTGGAGACAATCCGGAAGAAAGTGGTGCCGGCGTAGGACCGGCACCTGCTGGCATCAGGCGATCACTTGCCCGGCAGCTTGCCCTGCACGCCTTCGACGTAGAAATCCATCTTGTTCAGCGCGTCGTCATTCAGGGCGCCCTTGTCGAGGCGGACCTTGCCTTCGTTGTCCTTCAACGGAGCGTCGAACGGGGTGATCTTGCCGGAAACGATATCCTTCTCGGCGGCGGCGACCAGCTTCTTCACGTCGTCGGGCACGCTGGCATTGATCGATTCCAGCTTCACGAAGCCATCCTTGATGCCGCCCCAGACGCCGCTGGTCTTCCACTTGCCATCCACCACCGCTTGCGCCGACTTGGTGTAGTAGTCGCCCCAGTGGTGGGTCACGGCGGCGAGTTGTGCCTTCGGGCCGAACTTCTTCATGTCCGAGTGGTAGCCGACTGCAAACTTGCCCTTCTCTTCCGCGGCCTGCACGGCGGCGTGGGAGTCGGTGTGATGGGTGACGATGTCGGCGCCCTGGCCCATCAGGGTGATGGCGGCATCGCGTTCCTTGCCCGGATCGAACCAGCTGTTGACCCAGATCACGCGCACTTCGGCCTTCGGGTTCACGCTGCGCATGCCGCGGGTGAAGGCGTTGATGCCTTGCAGGACTTCCGGGATCGGGAACGCGCCGACGTAACCGGCAACATTCGACTTGGTCATCTTGCCGGCGAGGACGCCGGCGAGGTAGCGGGCTTCATAGAAGCGCGCGTTGGCGGTGGCGACGTTCGGCGCGGTCTTGTAGCCGGTGAGGTGGACGAACTTCACGTCCGGGAATTGCCTGGCCACCTTCAGCGTCGGGTTCATGTAGCCGAACGAGGTCGTGAAGATGAGCTTGTTGCCCTGTTGCGCGAGGTCGCGGATCACGCGCTCGGCGTCGGCGCCTTCCGGCACGCTTTCGACGAAGCGCGTCTTGACCTTGTTGCCGAGGGCCTGCTCCATTTGCTTGCGGCCCAGGTCGTGCTGGTAGGTCCAGCCGGCTTCACCGATGGGGCTGACATAGACGAAACCCACGTTGAGCGGCGCAGGGTCCGCGGCAAATGCCATTGCGGGCAGTACGGCAATCGCGGCCAGTGCGCCGCGGATGAAGCTTTTCGACATGGTATTCCTCTACTGTTGACTCCCACTGGTTGATCAATGGACCCGAATCGCGCCGAGTGGGAACAACAGCGGGATTGTCCGGACGACGGGTCGCCGTGCGTCGATGTCCAAATTGCTTCGGGCGGCAATATATCACCAACCCAGCCTCATTGCGGGTGAAAATTCTTCCCCAGCGAAGCCGGCATATTCAGCTTGATCCAGTTTGCATTGGTGGAGATCAGCACCAGCACCACGATGGTGGCGAGGTAAGGCATCATCGACAGCCACTGCGAGGCGATCGACACACCCAGCCCCTGTGCATGGAAGGTCATCATGGTCACGCCGCCGAACAGGTAGGCGCCGACCAGCACCCGTGCCGGACGCCAGGTGGCAAAGGTGGTGAGCGCCAGCGCGATCCAGCCGCGTCCGGCCACCATGCCCTCGACCCACATCGGCGTATAGACCAGCGACATGAATGCCCCCGCGAGTCCGCAGCAGGCGCCGCCGAACAGCAGGGCCGCCATGCGGATCAGGCGCACGTTGTAGCCGAGCGCGTGGGCCGACGACGGCGACTCGCCCACCGCGCGCAGCACGAGGCCGGAACGGCTGCGATAGAGGAACCAGATGATGCCGGCAACCAGCAGCAGCGACAGGTAGACCATCGGATGCTGCCGGAACAGCGCGGTGCCGAGGAAGGGAATGTCGGCCAGGTAGGGAATCGCGAACTTCGGGTTTTCCAGGCTGTGGCCCACGTAGCTGATGCCAATGTAGGCCGAGGCGCCGCCGCCGAACAGCGACAGCGCAAGCCCGGTCGCATACTGGTTGGTGCCCAGCCACACCGTCAGCAGCGCAAAGAAGCCGGCCAGCAGCATGCCTGCGCAGGCGGCGGTCACGAAGCCGAGCGCAACGCTTTCGGTATGCACCGCGGTGGCAAAGCCGACGATGGCGGCGACCAGCATCATGCCTTCCGCTCCCAGGTTCACGACGCCGGATTTTTCGTTGATCAGCAAACCGAGCGCGGCCAGCATCAGCGGTGTGCCTGCATTGATCGAGGCGGCGACCAGTGGCGCAAAGGATTCCATTATTTTCTCCAGCTCAGTTTGTAGTGGATCAGCACGTCGCAGGCCAGCAGCGAGAACAGCAGGATGCCCTGAAACACGCCGGTGATGGAGTTCGGCATGCCCAGGCGCGACTGCGACAGCTCGCCGCCGATATAGAACAGCGCCATGATGAAGCTCGAGAACAGCACGCCGACCGGATGCAGGCGGCCGACGTAAGCCACGATGATGGCGGCGAAGCCGTAGCCGGGCGATACCGAGGGCGTGAGCTGGCCGATCGGGCCGAGCACTTCGGCGGTGCCGGCCATGCCTGCCAGCGCGCCGCACAGCAGCATCGAGGTCCACAAGGCCTTGCGCGAGGAAAAGCCGGCGTAGCGCCCGGCGGCCGGCGCCATGCCGCCCACCTGCAGGCGGTAGCCGGCGAAGCTGCGCGACAGGAACACCCAGCCGAGCGCGGAGGCGGCGACCGCCATCGCGAAGCCGGCATGCAGGCGCGTGCCCTCGATGATGTTGGGCAGTAGATAACCATCGGACAGCATGCGCGACTGCGGGAAGTTGAAGCCTTCCGGATCGCGCAGCGGGCCGTGCACCACGTAGCTGAGCAGCAGCTGCGCCACATAGACCAGCATCAGCGACACCAGGATTTCACTGGCATTGAAGCGGTCGCGCAGGAAGGCGGTGATCGCCGCCCACGCCATGCCGCCCGCCATGCCGGCCAGCAGCACGAGCGCGATCATCATGGCGCCGCCGCCTTCGCCCTGGTCGAAGTACAGGCCGACTGCGCCACCGGTCATCGCACCGACAACGAGCTGCCCTTCGGCGCCGATATTGAACACGTTGGCGCGGAAGCAGACCGCCAGGCCGACGGCGATCAGCAGCAGCGGCGCCACCTTCACGCCCACTTCCGCCCATCCCTGCAAGTCGCGGATCGGTTCGATGAAGAACACCGCAAGTCCGGTCAGCGGATTCTTGCCCAGCGCGAGGAACAGGATCGCGCCGCACAGCACGGTCAGCAGCACGGCGAACACCGGCGACAGCCACGACATCAGCGCGGACGGGCTGGGCCGCTTTTCCATCTTAAGCATTGGCCACCTCCTGCGGCGCCGGTTGTTTTTCATCCCACAGTCCGCTCATCCACTGGCCGATCAGGTCGACCGTGGCCTGCGAGCGCTTGATCGAGGGCGACAGCCTGCCCTTGGCCATCACGACGAGGCGGTCGGAGATTTCAAAGAGTTCGTCGAGTTCTTCGGACACCACCAGCAGTGCGCAGCCGGCATCGCGCAGGGCCACCAGCTCGGCACGGATCTGCGCCGCCGCGCCCACGTCCACGCCCCAGGTCGGCTGGGCCACGATCAATACCTTCGGCTCGCGCATGACTTCGCGGCCGACGATGTACTTCTGCAGGTTGCCGCCGGACAGGCTGCCGGCCGTCGCATGCGGCCCCGGCGCCTTGACCTTGAAGCGCTTGATGATGGCGGCGGCGAGCGCGTGGATCGCTCCGAAGCGGATCAGGCCGTGACGAACGCTATGCGCATCCTGGTGCGACAGCAGGATGTTGTGCGCCAGCGAGAGGTCGGGCACGGCGCCGCGCCCGAGGCGCTCTTCCGGCACGAAGCCGAGACCGCGCTTGCGGCGGCGCGCGGCGTTCATGCGGCCCACCGGCTCGCCGTTGAGAACAATGGCGTCGGGCCGCGCGCGCGGGTCTTCGCCCGACAGCGCCGCCAGCAGTTCCTGCTGGCCGTTGCCCGACACCCCGGCGATGCCGACGATCTCGCCGGCATGCAGATCGAGATTGATGTCCGCCAGCGCGGTGCCGAAGGGATGGCTCTTGGGCAGGGACAGGTCGCGCAGCGAGAGCAGCTTCTCCCCCGGCAGGCGCTCGGCCGCCTTGATCTCGGGCGGCTCGGCGCCGATCATCATGCGCGACAGGCTGGCCGCGGTTTCCTGCGTCGGATCGCAGATGCCGGTCACTTTGCCGGCCCGCATCACCGTGCACTTGTGGCAGAGCGCGCGGATCTCATCGAGCTTGTGGCTGATATAGAGGATGCTGCAGCCTTCCTTGGCAAGCTGCCGCAGCGTGCCGAACAGCTTTTCGACCGCCTGCGGCGTCAGCACG
>Ga0196970_1001870_pt1 | contig 12325 bp, 8 predicted proteins | sample S1v_513CmetaG_FD_148672 | JGI IMG/M metagenome (GOLD analysis project Ga0196970, IMG submission 148672) | Soil microbial communities from Anza Borrego desert, Southern California, United States - S1+v_5-13C | ecosystem: Environmental > Terrestrial > Soil > Desert | place: USA: California... | reverse complement strand
GCAGGCGCAGGTCGCCTTCCAGACCTTCCTGGCGCTCGGCAAGGTGGCCCATGCCCGGATCGACTTTCCGGACGAGGCCTGGAGCGCCTATCGCGACGCGGGCGGCAAGGCGTTTCCGCTGCGTGTGCGGATCGTCGAGGGCCGCACCTACGTCGACGCCGATCTGTCGGGCGAGGGCCGTCTCGTCGCGGGCGACGAGCTCCTGGCGCTGAACGGCACCCCCATGGAGGGCTGGCTCGGGCGGGCCGGTCGACATCTGTCCGCAGACACCCCGTATCTGCTGCACTCGCTGATAGAGTTTTATCTGCCCCGGCTCCTGTGGCTGGAACTCGGCGCGGCCGAGCGGTTCGACCTGCGAGTGCGGAAGCGCGACGGGGAGGCGGTCGCGCTGAGCCTGCCTGCGGTCACGCGCGACCAGTGGATCGTCGCCGAAAAGGCCCAGCCCCCGCGCTTCGAACTCTCCGGCGACGTGCGCGAGGTCCGCCTGCTCGGCGAGGGGTTGGCCTACCTCCGCCCCGGGCCGTTCTACAACGCGGAGAAACCGGAGGCCCTCTGGGACCCGACGGAGTTCCGCGCCTTCATCGACACAGCGTTCGGACAAGTGCTGGACAGCGGCGCCACGGACCTGATCATCGACCTGCGAGACAATCCCGGCGGCGACAACTCGTTCAGCGATCCGATGGTGGCCTGGTTCGCTGACAGGCCGTTCCGCTTCGCCTCCGACTTCCGGATCAAGGTCAGCCCGCAGGCCACGGCGTCAAACCAGGCCCGTCTCGACGCTGAAGGCGGTAGCGAGAACCAGACCTCGAGACAGCTCGCCGCCCTTTACGCCGGCAAGCCTGCCGGATCCGTCGTCCGCTACGACATCCCCATCGTCGCGCCGCGCCAGGACCGTCGCTTCACCGGCCGCGTCTGGATGCTGGTGAACCGGCGCTCCTACTCCAACACGGTGACGGTCGCCGCCCTGGCGCAGGACTATGGCTTCGCCACCATCATCGGCGAGCCCACCTCCGACCTGGCCACCACCTACGGCGCCATGGAGCAGTTCACCCTGCCGCGCACCGGCATCGTCGTCGGCTTTCCCAAGGCGCACATCATTCGCCCCAACGGTTCGCTGAAAGCGGCCGGCGTGACGCCGGACATCCCGATCGAGACTCCCGTCGTTCCGCCTGCGACAGACGTGGTGCTGGCGCGCGCGGCGGAAATCGTGTCGAAGCAGCGACCTCGTTGATCCGTCCCGGCCGGGAGTCGCGTCGCTGCCCGGACTTTCATGGCGGCGCGACGCGGACGCGGGTTGCGGCGTTATCACGGCGGTTGGTCGCTTAACGCTTTCTCCATCGCGGGGGAGCGACACTGCGGTCCAACAATGGGCTCGGAAGAATTCGGCCGATGGCGGGTAGTATCAGAGCGTTGCTGAGCAACCGGCGGGTGCGGGGCGGAGCCCTGGCTGCGGCCGTGTTCGGCCTGATGCTGGCCGGGCAGGGGCTCGCATCCTCCACGGCCGGACTGGTCAAGGTCCGCTTCGGCGGCGACCACAAGGCGACCCGCGTCGTGGTCGAGCTCAACGGCTCGGCCACCGGCAAGGTGGTGAGCGACGATCCCTCCAGTGTCGTGCTGGACCTGCGCGGCGTGGGCGCCCAGGACATGGAAGGCAAGGGCCAGGGCCTGGTCCGCGCCTGGTCCGCCGACCAGCGGGCGGGCGCCGCCCGGGTCAAGCTCGACCTCACCCGTCCCGCCGCCGTGAAGCGCCGCTTCCTGCTGCCGCCGGGCGACGGAGTGAAGGTCTACCGCTACGTCATAGATCTTGAAGCGACCGGCGCGCCGCCGGCGCCGACCACCCGCGTGGCAGGGCGCGACAAGCCCGACATGATGCAGGCCGTGGCCCGCCCGAAGCGGGACAAGCGGGTCATCGTCGTGGACGCCGGCCACGGCGGCAACGATCCCGGCACCCACGGGGCCCTCCACAGCGAGAAGACCATCACCCTCGCAGCCGCCCGCGAACTGAAGGCGCGGCTGGAGCGGACCGGCCGCTACAAGGTCGTGCTGACGCGCAACAGCGACAGCTACGTGGTGCGCGACACCCGCGTGGCGATCGCGCGGCGCGCCGACGCGGACCTGTTCATTTCCCTGCACGCCGACGCGGGACCGGATGCCAGCCTGCGCGGGGCCAGCGTCTACACCCTGTCGCAGAAGGGCGCCGATCGCGCCGCCCGCCGCTTCATGAGCCGCGGCGACTGGTTCAGCAGCGAGGGCGCCGAGCACGACCCGGCCGTGACCCGCATCCTGATGGACCTGACCCAGCGCGCCACGCTGAACCGCTCGTCGGTCTTCGCCAAGGTCCTGCTCGACAACATCGCCGACCGCACGGCCCTGCTGCGCCGCAGCCATCGCGACGCGGGGTTCGAGGTGCTGCTGGCGCCCGACGTCCCGGCCGTGCTGCTGGAGATGGGCTTCATGAGCAATCCCGACGACGAGCGGGTGCTGGCCGACCCGAAGCGCCGCGGCAAGCTGATGGACGGGGTGGCCGAGGCGGTGGACGCCTACTTCGAGGCCCGCACCGAATACGCCTCCTTCGCCGCCGGTCTCTGAGCCCGAGACTGTGACCTCACGGGCCTTTGCGCAGGCCCTCCGAGTCGGTAAGACGGCTGCCGGGGCGCGAGGCGCTCGACGGGAGGAGTGCGCGTGAAGTCTGCCGAACGCTGGTTCGCCATGGCGGGCGTCGCCGTTCTGAGCGCCGTCGCGATCGCGGGGTTCGCGGTCGCCATCTACGCGGCCTGGCTGTTCCACGACCTCCCCGACGCCGGCGAACTGGCCGAGTACCGTCCGCCCACGGCTACCCGCGTGTTCGCTTGGGACGGCACCCTCATCGGCGAGTTCTCCACCGAACGCCGCATCTTCGTTCCCTATGACGAGATCCCGCCGGTGGTGGTGCAGGCCTTCCTGGCGGCCGAAGACCGCAACTTCTTCCAGCACGGCGGCATCGACGTGGGCGGGCTTGGCCGCGCCATGGCCAAGAACGTGCTGAACGCCGTGCGCGGCCGCCGCCTCGAGGGCGGCTCGACCATCACCCAGCAGGTCGCCAAGAACGTCATGCTGACCAACGACGCCACCATCGGCCGCAAGCTGAAGGAGGCGATCCTGGCGCGGCGGCTCGAGGCGACGCTGGACAAGCGCCAGATCCTCGAACTGTACCTGAACGAGATCTTCCTCGGCTATCGCAGCTACGGCGTGGCCTCGGCGTCCTACAACTACTTCGGCAAGCCGATGGAGCGCCTGACCATCGCGGAGGCGGCCTATCTCGCCGCCCTGCCGAAGGGCCCGCGCAACTACCACCCGACCCGCTTCAAGAAGCGCGCGATCGAGCGGCGAAACTGGATCATCGGCCAGATGGTCGAGAGCGGCGCCATCACCCGCCAGCAGGCGACCGCGGCCATGCAGGAGGACCTGGTGGTGGAGCTGGCCCCCGCGCGCGCCCGCTATCGCGACGCCGACTACTTCGTGGAGGAGGTGCGCCGGCGCGGCATCGGCCTGTTCGGCCGCAAGCGTCTGACCGAGAGCGGCTACTATCTGCGCACCACGCTGGACCCGACCATGCAGACCGCGGCGCGCAAGGCGCTGATGGATGGGCTGGAAGCCTACGACCGCCGCCATGGCTGGCGCGGCGGCTGGGGCAACGTGCAGATCGCCGAGGGATGGCAGCGCGAGGCGGCGAAGAAGTCGGCGCCGGCCGAGCGCCGGGCCTGGCGCGCCGCCGTCATCGAGTCGCCCGACGGCCAGGTCCGCCTGACCGAGGGCGGCATCGGCCGCATCGTCTCCGAGGATCTCGCCTGGGCGCGTGCCGGCAAGGGCCTCAAGCGCGGCGACCTCGTCTTCGTCGAGCCGGCAGGCTCGGCCGGCGCCTATCGCCTGCGCCAGGTGCCGGCGGTGAACGGCGCGCTGGTCGCCATCGACCCCTGGACCGGCCGTGTGCAGGCCATGGTGGGGGGCTATTCCTTCTCGCTCTCGAACTTCAACCGGGCCACCCAGGCGAACCGCCAACCCGGCTCGACCTTCAAGCCGTTCGTCTACGCCACGGCGCTGGAAGGCGAGTTCACGCCGGCCAGCATCGTCATGGACGCCCCGATTTCCTTCGCCGGCGGTCCCGGGGGCAAGCGCTGGACGCCCGAGAACTACAGCCGCCAGTACTACGGCGCCCAGACCATCCGTAAGGGCCTGGAACTCTCGCGCAACGTCATGACCGTGCGGCTGGCCCAGAAGGTCGGCATGCGCAACATCGTCGAGAACGCGATCAAGTACGGCATCGTCACCCGGATGGATCCGGTGCTGTCCATGGCGCTCGGGGCCGGCGAGACGACGCCCTACAAGCTGACGGCCGCCTTCTCGATCTTCCCCAACGGCGGCCGGCGCATCAATCCGCACCTGATCGAACTGGTGCAGGATCGGGAAGGCGACGTGGTCTACCGCGCCGACGCGCGCCGCTGCCCGGGCTGCCGCCGCAGCTTCGTCGGCGGCGAGAGCCCGCGCCTGAACCCCGAAGGCGAACAGGTCCTCGACCCGATCGTGGCCTACCAGATCACCTCCATGCTGGAAGGCGTGGTCCAGCGCGGCACGGCCACCCAGGCCCGCGTGCTGAACCGGCCGGTCGCCGGCAAGACCGGGACCACGAACGAGTACCGCTCGGCCTGGTTCGTCGGCTTCACGCCGGACCTGGTGGTCGGCGTCTTCATCGGCTTCGACGACAACCGCTCGCTGGGGCAGGGCGAGGCGGGGGCGGTCACCGCCGTACCCATCTTTGTGAACTTCATGACCGAAGCGCTGAAGGACACGCCGGCCAAGCCGTTCCGCAAGCCGAAGGACGCCAAGTACATCATGGTGCGCGGCATCGAGGAGGCCTTCCGGCCAGGCACCGAGCCCAAGGCGCCGGTGCTCGATCCGGCCACGGCCGCCGCCCGCGCCGCCGCCCGCGCCACCCAGGGGCCGCGCCCCTACAACGAGGTGTGGCGCGACGGGCAGATCTCGGGGGCCACCAACGCCGCCGAAGCCACCCGCCCGACGCCGCCGCCTCCGCCGCCGACCGAGTGACGCACGACCCGGCGCGCCGTTGCCTTCGACGGCGTTCCGCCCTATCTGCCCGGCTCCAATTCGGAGAATGACCCATGCGCCCGGATGTCGAGGCCCTCGCGGCCGACATCGAGCAGTCCGTCGGACTGCTCAGGAGGAGACTTTGACTGGGAGCCTGCGCTCCGGAAGCTCGACGAGCTGAACGCCCGGGTCGAGGACCCGACCCTGTGGAACGATCCTGAACAGGCCCAGGCCGTCTCGCGCGAGCGCTCGCGCCTGGCCGGCCAGGTCGAGTTGGTGCAACAGCTCGAGAGGGACGCCGCCGAGGCGGTGGAGTACGCCGAACTCGCCGACATGGAAGGCGACGAGGCCAGCCTGGAAGAGGCGCGCGCCAGCCTGCGCGCCCTGAAGGACAAGGCCGCCCGGGCCGAGCTCGAGGCGCTGCTGTCCGGCGAGGCCGATGGCAACGACGCCTATCTGGAAGTGAACTCGGGCGCCGGGGGCACCGAGTCCAACGACTGGGCCGGCATGCTGCTGCGCATGTACACCCGCTGGGCCCACGCCCACGGCTACCAGACTGAACTGATCGAAGAGACCGGCGGCGAACAGGCCGGCATCAAGTCGGCGACCATCGTGGTCAAGGGCCCCAACGCCTACGGCTGGCTGAAGAGCGAGTCGGGCGTGCACCGCCTCGTGCGCATCAGCCCCTACGACTCCAGCGCCCGCCGGCACACCAGCTTCGCCTCGATCGGGGTGTCGCCGGTGATCGACGACACCATCGTCATCGACATCAACCCGGCCGACGTGCGCACCGACACCTACCGCGCCTCAGGCTCGGGCGGCCAGCACGTCAACAAGACCGACTCCGCCATCCGCCTGACCCACATCCCGACCAACACGGTCGTGGCCTGCCAGGCCGGCCGCTCGCAGCACCAGAATCGCGACGAGGCCTGGAAGATGCTGCGCGCGCGCCTGTACGAACTGGAGTTGCAGAAGCGCGAGGCCGCCGCCCAGGCGCTGGCGGACGCGAAGAGCGACATCGGCTGGGGCCACCAGATTCGCTCCTACGTGCTGCAGCCCTACCAGATGGTCAAAGACCTGCGCACCAACGTCGAGACCTCCGACACCCAAGGGGTGCTGGACGGCGACCTCGACCAGTTCATGGGCGCGGCCCTGGCCCAGCGGGTCGGGGACACTCGGGACGGCGAAGCGGCGTAAGCGCCCCTCGGGCCTGTCTGGACGCAAAAAAGGGACGCCCCGCTCGGGCGTCCCTTTTCTCATGGCCGCGCGACCGCCCCCGAGGCCGGAGGGGGCGGAGCGTCGGCGTGTATGCGACCGAAGCCGGCGTCTCAGGCGGCGCCGGGCTTCAGTTCGATCAGCTGGGCCGTGTCGTGCTGGACCGGCTGCGGCGCGGCCTGCGGGACCGGCGCAGGCGCGAAGGCCGGAGCCTGGGCGACCTGCTGCTGCACCGGCTGCGGGGCGGGAGCCGCCACGGGGGGCGGGCTCGGGACCGGCGAGGGTTGCGGCGCGCTGTAGGACGGGGCGGCGAAGCCGACCGGCTGCTGCGGCGTCGGAGCGGCGGCCTGGTCGGCCTTGCGCGCCTGCAGGCAGCGGCCCTGGAAGTAGGCGCCGACGTCGATCGACAGCTGCTCGTGGGTGATGTCGCCGTCCACGTAGGCGGTGCCCATCAGCTTGACCTGCTTGCCGCTGACCGATCCGACCACGCGGCCGCGGACCTCGACGAAGTCGCCCGACACGCTGCCTTCGACGTTGCCGGTCTCGCCGACCGTAAGGCGGCCCACCTTCACGTCGCCGCGAACGGCGCCGTCGATGTGCAGGTCGCCCGCGCCAGTGATGTTGCCTTCGAAGGTCAGATCCGAGGACAGCAGGGACGTGGTCTTGCCGGGTACGGTCCGCGGCGCCGCCTGGGCGGCCACCGGCGTCGTGCCGCGGGTCAGGTCGGGCAGGTCGTCGGGGATCGGGACGGGCTGGGCTTCGGGCTTGGGCGTCTTAGTTTTGTTGAACATAGTCTCCGGCCTTTACGAAACGAGCGGGGTTCTGGGGGCGGCCGTTCATCCACACCTCGTAGTGCAGGTGAACGCCGGTGGAGCGGCCCGTCGAGCCCATGGCGGCGATGCGGTGGCCCACGGCCACGCGCTCGCCCGGGCGGACGGAGATGATCTGCAGGTGGGCGTACCGGGTCTTGAAGCCGCCGCCGTGGTCGATCTCGACCGTGTTGCCGTAGCCGCTGCGGACGCCGGCGAACGACACGACGCCGGGCGCGGTGGCGTAGATCGGCGTCATGAAGGGGCCGGCGAAGTCCAGACCCATGTGCAGGGCCGGACGCCGGTTGAACGGATCGAACCGCAGGCCGAAACCGCTGGTGGTGCGCACCGCCCGCGCCGGCCGGTCGAACGGCAGGTTCTCGGCCGCGTCGGCAAGGCTGCGCATCTCGGTCAGGTTGTCGGCCGCGTTCTTGATGCGGGCGGCGAAGGCCTCGTCCACGTCCAGCACGGCGGCCAGGGCGCGCACGTCCTTGGCCTCGATCAGCGGACCGCCCAGGCCCACGCCCGTGGCGTTGACGTAGGCGGCGGGGTTCAGCCCGGCCAGGCGGAAGGCCAGGCGCAGGCGCTCGGCGCGGGTCTTGGCGAAGGTCTCGGCCCGGGCGATCAGGCGTTCCTGATCGAGGCGGACGGCGAGCACGCGCTCCAGCGGCGGGCGGTTCGCGTTCACCGGCGGCAGGGATGGAGCCAGGACGCGCTGGGCGCCCGGCACGTCGTGGAATGAGCCCAGCACCAGGCCGAGGGCCGCATGGCGCTTCTCGACCGTACGGGCCAGGTCGTCGACCGAGCCGGCGGTGGTCTGCAGCTGCACCACGGCGGTATCGAGACGGGCCTGACGGTCCGCCATGAGGCGCTCGTAGCGCGCCCGGGTCCGGGAAACCTCCCGGTCGATGCTCGTGTTGGTGAAGGCGGTGACGGCCATCGACGCGGTGGAGAGAATCGTCCACGCTCCGACCGCACAGGCTGTAGCGGCCAGCAGCATCTGCTTGCGCGCGGTGAGGATGTACCCCCGCGTCTCTCCGTTCGCACGGAGATAGATGTGTCTTTCGGGAAACAGTCTGTCTAGCCAATGGCGCAATCGCGCCACACGTCTAGTGTTCATCGACCCGGACCCCACCCTAGTTCCCGAAAGTTATGCCTTACGCACGGGAAGGCGCGCAAGGGTGTCAACACACTGTTAAGTATGTTTCGGGACCCGTTTCACCTGTGACGATGCTGGACCCGGGCGAGTTCCCCTCTTGGGGGTATTCGCGGTCGGCAGGCCCGCTCCGACACTTATTCTTTCCGCCATGAGTACAGCGGAATGGTTTTGAAGTTGCTAAAGGCCAAGTCGCAAGGGCCAGGGCCCGATTCATCCGGCCGATCGAGGCTGTGGATAAGGGATCATCCGGAGAACATCACTGTGCCGCCACGGGACAGCAGCGCCAGAACTTAAGGCTTTAGTAAGAATCGCGTCCGGCCGTGCAACCTCCGCACCCGGGCGGAGGGGTGACGAGGTCATGGATGCGGCCAGCGGCCGCAGCTTCACAATTCGGAGAGCGTCCCCGCCTTCAGGGCTCGCGCTGCCTCCAGCACCGCCTCGACATGTCCCGGCACGCGCACCTTGCGCCAGATGCGGCGGATCACACCCTCACCGTCGATCAGGAAGGTCGAGCGGTCGATGCCCATGTACTGGCGCCCATACAGGCTCTTCTCCACCCAGGCGCCGTAGCGCTCGATGACGTCGCTTTCGGCGTCCGAGCCGAGCTCGACGGTCAGGCCGTGCTTGGCGCGGAATTTCCCGTGCTTGGCGGCGGTGTCTTTCGAGACACCGATCACGACCGCGCCCGCGCCCTCGAACTCTCCCTTGGCCTGCGAGAATCCGATGCTCTCGGTGGTGCAGCCGGGCGTGTCGTCCTTCGGATAGAAGAACAGCACTACCGCCTTGCCGCGGAGATCCGCCAGCCGGGTCCGGCCGGTGTCGGTGGGCAGGTCGAAATCGGGGGCGAGGGAGCCGGGCTGCAGGTCGGTCATGAGATCCTCTGTCGTGCGTTGAGGTCCTGGTCCTTCGACAGGCTCGGACGAGGACCTCGGGAGTGGGCGGCCTCTTCAGTAGCCCTCATCCTGAGCCTGTCGAAGGACGAGGGCGGCCCCGCAAGGTCAGACCGGCTTCACCAGCACGATCTTCTTCTTCCCCGCCGCCAGCTTCAGCACCCCGTCCGCGTTGAGGTCGCTGCTGGTGACCAGTTGCATGCCGTCCTGGATGGCCACGTCGTTGAGGCGCAATCCACCGCCCTGGGCGAGGCGTCGCGCCTCGCTGTTGGAGGCGGCGAGGCCGGCGCGGGCGGTCAGCGCCGCGATCGGCACGCCCTCGGCGAGCTCCGACGCCGGCAGTTCGAACGTCGGCAGGTCGGCCGACAAGGCCCCCTGCTCGAACGCCTTCTCCGCCGTCCCCCGGGCCGTGCGGGCCGCCTCGGCGCCGTGCAGCAGGGCGGTGGCTTCGTCCGCCAGCACCTTCTTGGCGTCGTTGATCTGCGCGCCCGGCAGGCTCTCCAGGCGCTGCACCTCGTCCAGCGGCAGGTCCGTGAACAGGCGCAGGAAGCGCCCCACGTCAGCGTCCTCGGTGTTCCGCCAGAACTGCCAGTAGTCGTACGGGCTGAGCTGGTCGGCGTTCAGCCACACGGCGCCCGCGGCGGTCTTGCCCATCTTGGCGCCCGACGAGGTCGTCAGCAGCGGCGTGGTCAGGCCGAAGGCGGCCTTCTGGTCGACCCGGCGGGTCAGCTCGACGCCGTTGAGGATGTTCCCCCACTGGTCCGACCCGCCCATCTGCAGCGCGCAGCCGAAGCGGCGATTCAGCTCCAGGAAATCCACCGCCTGCATCAGCATGTAGTTGAACTCGAGGAAGGTCATCGGCTGCTCGCGCTCAAGCCGCAGCTTCACCGAGTCGAACGCGAGCATCCGATTGACGGTGAAGTGCGTGCCGTACTCTCGCAGGAACTGGACGTAGCCGAACTTCGACAGCCACTCGTCGTTGTCGACCATGATCGCGCCGGTCGGGCTGTCGCCGAAGGTCAGGAACTTCTCGAAGACGGTCTTGATGCTCGCGATGTTGGCCTGGATCGTCTCGTCGGAGAGCAGCTTGCGGCTCTCGTCCTTGCCGGTCGGATCGCCCACCTTGGTGGTGCCGCCGCCCATCAGCACGATGGGGCGATGCCCCGCCTGCTGCAGCCGGCGCAGCATCATGATCTGGATCAGGCTGCCCACGTGCAGCGAGGGCGCGGTGGCGTCGAAGCCGATGTAGCCGGTGACCACGCCAGAAGCGGCGGCCTCGTCCAGTTCGGCCGGGTGGGTGATCTGGTGGATGTAGCCCCGCGCCTGCAGTGTCTGCAGGAACTGGGACTTGAAACTGGTCTGGTCGGTCATGGCGGGTCCTGGATCGTAGGCGCCGGTGACCGTCTTTCCTGGACATGCCGCCGGCGTGAGGCGCGGGCGGATGGGTCGGAACTGATCGACGGCCGCTCGCTAGAAGGGCGAGCGGTAATAGCGTCCGAAGCGGGGCGAAGGCGCGATCATGGGCTGTCCGTATCCTCCGCCATTGACCGCCGTCAAGCGGGCGCTATCGAGGGGCGCATGCTGCTGGCCCTGACGCCACACCCCGACACGCCGCCCGAGGCGATCGCCGCCGTGGAGGCCGAGGTCGCGCGCGACCCGTCGGGCAAGCTTGGGCTGCGCTACGTCGTGCGCGGCGATACCCGTCGCCTGCTCAGACTGCCCGTTCAGCCGCAGGGCCGCGCCGACGACCTCTGGAAGCACACCTGCTTCGAGGCCTTCGTGCAGCGCACCGATGGGGCGGGCTATTACGAGTTCAACCTGTCGCCGTCGACCCGGTGGGCGGCCTACGGCTTCGGCGCCTATCGCAGCGGCATGGGCCGGGCGGACGAGGCCGGTCTCCTCGACCTGGTCCAGCAGGACCGCGGCGACTATGAACTGACCGCCTCCCTCGACCTTTCCGGTCTACCCGGTCTGGATGCCGAGGCGCCCTGGCGGGTCGCCCTCACGGCGGTGATCGAGGAGACCGGCGGGCGCAAGTCCTACTGGTCACTCGCCCACGCACCGGGCAAACCGGACTTCCATCATCCCGACGCGTTCGCGCACGGCCTTCCCGCAGCGGAGCACCCATGAACTTCGGCATCGACCGCCTGCTCGCCGACCCCACGCTCCGCGCGCCGCTGAGGGGCCGCCGCGTCGCCCTTCTCGCGCACCCGGCCTCGGTGACCGCTGACCTGACCCACTCGCTGGATGCGCTGGCCGCGGCCGGCCTGAACGTCAGCGCCGCCTTCGGGCCCCAGCACGGCCTGCGCGGGGACAAGCAGGACAACATGGTGGAGAGCCCGGACTTCAACGACCCGGCGCTCGGCGTCCCGGTGTTCAGCCTCTACGGCGAGGTGCGCCGCCCGACCGGCCAGTCGATGCATACCTTCGACGTCCTGCTGGTGGACCTGCAGGACCTGGGCTGCCGCATCTACACCTTCATCACCACCCTGCTGTACGTGCTGGAGGCCGCGGCCGAGCACGGCAAGGAGGTCTGGGTGCTGGACCGTCCCAACCCCGCCGGCCGGCCGGTCGAGGGCCTGACCCTGCGACCGGGCTGGGAGAGCTTCGTGGGCGCCGGGCCCATCCCAATGCGCCACGGCCTGACGCTCGGCGAACTGGGCCGCTGGTTCATCGACCACTTCAGGCTGGACGTGCCCTACAGGGTCGTCGAGATGGAGGGCTATCGTCCCGACGAGGGGCCGGGCTTCGGCTGGCCGCTGGGGGAGCGCAGCTGGATCAACCCCAGTCCCAATGCGCCCAACCTGTCGATGGCGCGCGCCTACGCCGGCACGGTGATGCTGGAGGGGACGACCCTGTCCGAAGGCCGGGGCACGACCCGGCCCCTGGAGCTGTTCGGTGCGCCGGACATCGAGGCGCGGCGGGTGATCGAGGAGATGCGGGCCTTCGCGCCCCAGTGGCTGCAGGGCTGCCGCCTGCGCGAGATCTGGTTCGAGCCGACCTTCCACAAGCACGTCGGCAAGCTGTGCAACGGCGTGCAGATTCACGTCGAGGACCCGAGCTACGACCACCAGGCGTTCCGCCCCTGGCGGCTGCAGGCCCTGGCCTTCAAGGCGATCCGGCGGCTGTACCCGGAGTACGAGCTCTGGCGCGATTTCCCCTACGAGTAC
>Ga0196970_1001869_pt1 | contig 12347 bp, 12 predicted proteins | sample S1v_513CmetaG_FD_148672 | JGI IMG/M metagenome (GOLD analysis project Ga0196970, IMG submission 148672) | Soil microbial communities from Anza Borrego desert, Southern California, United States - S1+v_5-13C | ecosystem: Environmental > Terrestrial > Soil > Desert | place: USA: California... | reverse complement strand
CGTCACCTTCAGCGCACGGAAGTGCGTGAAGCGGAGGAATACTTCAGTAAGGGACAGAAGGGGTCATCCGCGATGCCCCACAAGCGCAACCCGGTGACCTGTGAGCAGATCAGTGGATTGGCCCGAGTTGTGCGGTCGAATGCTCAAGCGGCATTGGAAAACATCGCCCTGTGGCATGAACGCGATATATCGCATTCCTCGGTGGAACGGGTCATCTTGCCGGACTCGACCATCCTGGTTGACTACCTCTTAGCGAAGACCGCAAACCTGGTGGACTCGATGTTTGTCTATCCGCAGCGAATGCTTGCAAACCTGGAAAGCACGGGCGGATTGGTGTTCAGCGGTCAGTTGCTGCTCGACCTGGTTGAATCCGGCATCTTGCGAGAGGACGCATACCGGATGGTCCAGAGGCACGCCATGCGTGCCTGGAAAGAGGGACTGAACTTCAGGGAGCAGATCTTCGCCGATCCAGAGATCACGTCGCGGGTATCACGCGAGAAGCTCGACCATGCATTCAGCTTGGACCGCCAGCTCCGAAACGTGGACAAGATCTTCCGACGCGTCTTCGGGAAAGCTGCGCGGAACTCCGGAACCCGCAATGTGAAAACCCGAGCGGCGGCGAAAACAGTCTCATTAAAACGAAAGCCGGTCAGGAAGAAGTAGGCGAGTTCTGTTCTGCGAAGTGAGGAGTTCTCGCTGATCCAGTGAAATCTCCCCACTTCGCCTACTGTTCCAACTGCCCGACCAACACGCCCTCTCGATTAGTGCTCAATGCACCAACTTGTCTTGGGGAGTTCGTCCCGTCGTGAGGTTAGTTTCGGGACGCACTAACGGCAGGCCCCTCTCTCGCCAGGCGAAGAACCCGCCCTTGAGCGGACGCACGTTGGCTATGCCCATCTTTTTGAGGTCAAGCGCCACCCGGGCGCTGGTCGCTTCGTTTGGTCAAGTGCAGTAGAGAATGATTTCGCGATCCCGCGGAATCTCCTCATGACGCTCCTCGAATTCCTTTGGCTCTATGCGCAAAGCTCCAGGAATGATTCTCGGGTCTGGCAGGTAATCCATAGGATGGCGTAGATCGACGACTGCGACGTTCTCTCCTCGTTCCATCATGGCGCTGAGATCGTCGACGGAGATACGCTCCATCTGAAGCTGGTGGGCGAGACGTTTTCTCACGGCGAACTTGTAACCCGCATAGCCGACCCCCAGCAGTACAGCCAAGGCAATCGCCCCGTAGATGCCCAGCGACTTGGCGTGTCGTAGCGCAAGTTCGAACTGTTCTGAAAACGCGAAGCCCAGGCCCGAGTACACGGCCGCCCAGAGTGCAGCACCCACAACGTCAAAGAAGAAGAACCTCGGGTAACTCACATGCACCACACCGGTCAGCGGAAGTATCGTCCGGTTCATCCCAGGCAGGAACTTGGTCACGAGCAGGGACTTGAGGCCATGGGTCGCGAGAAAACCTTCAGCTCGGCGAACACACGAATCGGGTTGAAGGGAAATGCGGCAGAGATACCGGAGTATGCGCCCGCCATGCCGCTTGCCGAGCTCGTACCAGACGCTGTCGCTGATGACGGTGGCCAGGATGGCGAGCATCAGGACGTTGCTATATCTCAGCTCACCGAAGGCAGACAGAGCTCCAGCGGCTAGAAGGGCGGGCGTGGCAGGTAGTGGGACTCCAAGCCGGTTGGCCAGGATCCATCCAAAAAACACGAGATAGCCGTTCCACATCAGTGAGTTGGCGTCGTTCACCTTCTGCCCGCCATCCGGATCGGGTTGGTGCCCGATCTCAGAAAAGTCTTCGCTCACATTGGATGCGCCAGACGGAGTTCATCGCAGGCGCTTACGCTGGCTATCTCAGGCGGCTTTTTGCACGGTCGATCTCTCGGCACGATCGGTTCGATGAAACATTCGATCCACGGCCAGAGCACCAGGTCCGGCCAGCACGAAGGCGACGTTCGTGGCAAAGAGAGTTAATGCAAATTCGACACCTGACGGCAGGAAGAAGCCGCCTCTCAGGTGCACAAAGAAGATCGCGCCAACCATGACCATCGCGAGGAGGCCAGCGGCGATTCGGGTCCCGAGACCCAGAATGAGCGCCAGTCCACCAAGAAACTCGATTAAAGCGACAGCCGGTGCCACGATGGTGGCCAGAGGGATCCCTGCTTGCGAGAACCCCTGCGTCGTCGCGCCGATCCCGAACGTAAACAGCTTCTGAGCACCGTGCGCTGCAAAAACAGCACCGACGACCACTCGAGCTATGGCGATGCCCCAATCTGCATGTTGTCCGATTTTCATGTCTCATCTCCCAAAGCCGAGTACATCCTGTCGTAAAGGATGTCGTCTGGCCGACTATGGGCGCAAAGAAATCACCCAAGCTTCGAGGCTGGCAAGTTGCAGGGGTAATAGACCCAGACACTCGGGTTATCGAAGGTCTTGCTTGAGCATCGCGTACATCCGCACGTCTTCGTAGCGTCCCTTAATGAACTCTCTACCGCGGAGGATGCCCTCGAAGCGCATGCCCGCTTTCTCCATTACGCGTGCAGAGCCGATGTTCTCCAGTTTGCAAAACGCCTCGACGCGGTTCAGTCCCAAGTCGCGCAAAGCGAACGAGAGCATCGCCTTGACGGCCTCGGTCGTGTAACCCTGGTTCCAATACGGGCGAGCGATGGCGAAGCCCATTTCGGCGCGTGCATGGTTGGGAACGTATGCAGTCAGGCCAACTGTTCCGATGACGCGCCGGTCCCTATTGTGCACGATCGCCCAAATGAATGAGCGTCCGGAGCGATGCTGCTCGGCAACGAACGCCAGGAAAACGCGCGTGTCATTCAGGTTTTCGTGCGGTTCCCACAATGTATGGTTCGCAACTTCCGGGTCGCGGGCGTACGAGAAGACATCGATTTCGTCGGTGGGTCGCAGGGCGCGAAGAAGCAGGCGCTCAGTAACGATCTCAGGAATGTAGCGGACCATCTCCGGCTGCATCGGTGATCTCACAATCGATTGATTATCGAAGCGACGTACCCAGCCCCAAAACCATTGTCGATATTCACCACAGTAACGTTAGATGCGCAGGAATTCAGCATCCCCAGCAGCGCAGCTAAACCCTGAAAAGCAGCCCCATATCCCACGCTGGTCGGCACGGCAATGACGGGGACCCCGACCAGGCCGCCAACGACGCTAGGAAGAGCACCTTCCATTCCGGCCACCACGATCACGACCCGCGCACCTGTAAGCGCGTCGCGGTTAGCCAGCAGCCGATGAATGCCAGCGACGCCAACGTCATAGACGTGCTGGACATCATTGCCCATGATCTGTGCTGTTACGAGAGCCTCTTCAGCAACCGGAATGTCACTGGTTCCGGCAGAAACCACGACGACACGACCTTTACCGTAGATCTTCCCGTCCTGCTGGAGAACAATGGCGCGCGCCAGTTCCTTGTATTCTGCAGCGCCAACCCTGGATTTAACGGCCTCATACTGCTCCTGACTGGCGCGGGTCGCCAGTATGTTCCGGCCATGCTGAGCCAGTCGCGAAAAGATCTCCCCCAGGTGGTCTGGGGTCTTTCCCTGCCCAAAAATGACTTCGGGCATGCCAGCACGCAAGACGCGATGATGATCGACCTTGGCGAACCCGAGATCCTCGAAAGGAAGATGACGAAGCTGCTGCACGGCGTCATCTGGAGAGACTGTGCCGTCCTTGACTTGAATAAAGAGATCACGAATGGCTTCAGCGTTCATAGTTTCAGTGTCAGGTTATCACTACACGCAGGCGCAATGGATCAGCGGAATGTAGGACGGGGTACGACTGCCTCAGAAAGGAACTCAGATGAGTGTTCGTCTTCTCGGCTGGCGGAGGCGTCGGATGGTCACGAAGTAGAGCGTGCGGGCGGTTCCAGGCTTATCAAGGTTTCGCAGGAACAGCGCGCGAATGAACCGCTTGGCCACTCGACCGCTGACGTAGGCGTCGTAGATCTGACTGCCCAGCAACCTTCCTAGCCACTGGGTAACGAAGTCGAAGCGCGCACCTGGCCAACCCACTCCTTCGTGCAAGAGCTGCGGCCGCTCTCGATAATTTCGACAGTTCGTCTCGTAATCCCTATGCAGGACGAGGAAGTCGATCATCTGCAAATACTCACGCTGAGAGCGCAACCCGACCGTATCGATGGGCTCGCGCGGCTCTGAATAGAGTCCGTACAAGTCGATCTCTTTCACCGGGGCCCGTCCGGGATAGAGCGCGCGAGAGCCGAAATAGGCAAGCGCCTCTTCAAGGACGCGGGTGTAGAACCTGTCCTCGTCACTGGTTGAAGCGCGATCGAGGCCGTCCGATGGTGGGTCTTCTGTCGCTTCCGCAGCTCTATCCTGAGCCGGGTGGTTTTCAGATTCAGCCATCGAGCCACGCGCGACGAGGTGGAGAAAACGCGCAGCCTCTTCAGCGCCGTTGACTAACGTGTACTCGCGCACGAACACGGAATTCAAGCTGGGCACGTAACACGTACCGTTTGCGTGGAAGCGAGACAGGATAGCACGGACTTCATCGTCCTCGGCGCCACGATTCAGCAGCAGGCGTCGGATCCGCTGAGGCGAAACCTGAGAATACACCTCTGGCAATTGATCAACCAGAAAGCCGGGCTGAGTACCTGTCGTGGGAGAATAGGCGTCGATGTTGAGGAACCGGAGCAGCGCTGAAATCATGTTGAAAAAGCTAGGCGCGAGGTCAGGTCGCGTCGTGCGTTCCTGCTTCCATCGCTCGATACATAGGCGGTAGCTCTCGTATTTCTCCAGCGGCGTTGAGTTGAAGACGCAAACGACTTCGTCGGACACTCTCACGGCTTCGACTCTCTCAAATGGCTCACCAGCGGCTTTCCAGTAAAGGGGATCGACATTCTGAAGGATGGTAAGAATACGATCGTCCGGACGTCTTTGACGCAGCAACGCCGGAAGGTGAATTGGAGCTAAATGCGATTCGCCGAACAGCACCACGACAACGGCTTCCGGATGCCGTTTTCTTATGTCGTCGATTAGTGCGGCAGCGTGGCGGTCGCGCGCGCTGATTTTGCGGAGGTTATTTCGAGGAAGACAGTCCAGGCCATAGACACGCTCGGCTTGGCGGCGTCCGCTCTCCAACACACGGTAAAAGGGCTCCCACTGGTAGCCCCAGTCGAGATCGAATCGAATACGTTCCCGCAACTCGTTTGAGTCGATCTCACCGGCAACCCATTCGTCGATCGTGTGCTGATCGCGCGCAAAAACGAATTCCAGCCCCAGAACCACTTGACGACCCGAAGCTGATAGTTGCTCAATCAGCTCAGTGGCAAAGTGCTGAGAAGCCGGCAGGGCGTGATAGTCGGCGATGAGTAATACGTCAGCGGTATGACAGTCTGCGCCGACTTCCGCCGTTGTAAGCACCGAGTCGTAGGTTTGATATGCCTCCGTGAACTCCCGCAGATACTTGCGCCGGAGATGCGGGTCCGTCGAACGTATCTGCCGCTCGACGCTCTCGAGTGCATGCCATTGCGCCAGACTGCGGCGAAATCGAAGAAGGTTAGGGCTGGCCATCTTACCGGTAGATCTCCGCACACCTGCGGGATTGCGGCCTCATTACTTGACGCGCATGGCCGCACTTCCTATGCTCGTTCCGGGGAACGTTGAGAAGTTACTTGCTTTGATGCCATCTGCTATGAATCGAGAGCCGCACAACCTGACCTTGGCCACCACCGGCGCGAGCGGCTCAGTGTTCCTGAAGCAGATGCTCACGATCCTTGCAGCCGACGAGCGGGTGACGACTGTGAACTTCATAGCGTCGGATAACGCTTTGCGCGTGATGGCCGAGGAACTGGGCCTGTCTGGCCGCCAGAAGCTGATGTCTCAGCTACTGGGAACGGAGTGCCCCAGGATCGTTCAGCAGAACAACAACGACATTGGCGCGAACGTCGCCAGCGGCTCCTACCCGAGCGACGGCATGATTGTGTTGCCTTGCAGCATGGGCACTCTGGCCCGCATCGCGAATGGGATCGCCGAGCACCTAATTGAACGCGCCGCAGATGTGTGCCTCAAAGAACGCAGGCCGCTGGTGCTTTGCTGCCGGGAGACACCGCTGAACAAAGTTCATATCAGGAACATGGGGCTTGCGGCCGACGCGGGCGCGACCGTCTACCCGCTGATTCCTACTTTCTACAACCGCCCCGCTTCTCTCGAAGAGATGGCTCGCGAGTACTGCAACCGCGTGCTGGCGCACATCGGACTGCCTCAGTCCGGCGCTTATCACTGGAAGGCATAGAAGGCGTGCTGCACTGCAATGCACATTGATTTACGGCTTTGGCTCATGCCGCTAAGAAGTGAAAGATTCCGTTGCTCGGACCACCGTTTTTCGTTGCACAACCGAGCCCAATTCAGGACAAAAGCGCGTCGAGAATGACGTAAAACACTGACTCTTGTTGACTAAGATGGCAATGGTCGTGCGTGGCGGGAACGCTCGAAGCGGATGCGGATCCCGCATAAACACTGGATTTGACACGTTTACCAACTATGCATTAGTTTGGGGTTACACCGGAAAGGAGGTGGTCCAGTGACAAAAAGTGACAGTCCTGCTAGACCGATAGGTGAGGTGGCTGAGGCTTAGAGCGAGTCGCTCTAGTCTTATCCTGCAAGCTCAGGTGTCAATGGAGTTTGCCGGGGCCACAACTGATATCAAGGTCCGGTTCGCGCCGTCATTTGCGCGATGGAGATATTGATATCGGCGTTCCCGAAGCGCTCACCGCCCGGGAACAAGAGTGACCGCCTCAGGCCAATCCCAACAGACTACCGAAACGGCCCGCACAACGCCCATGACGGGGGCGGCGGGCCGTTTTAATTTGCGCCCCGAACCTACTCTCCCGAATCCAACCATTTTTGGATCCATCTGGAATATTCGTTTCCCCTGCTTTCAGGCTCATCATTCCCAAATTGGAACAACGAGGAACACAAATCTGCAACTTAAGTGCAATTGACCGGCAATCCAGAGTAGTTATTCTTTCGTAATCTAGCCGTAGCAGGCTGGCCGGCGCAGCCTCGAGTCCCCGAAACCAGACGCCGTGAGCACCAGCACAAATAACCCTGCTTCCCAAACCGGAGGACCGCAGGATGAGAATTCGCCATCAACGCGGCGGAACGTTAGTGGAGGCGGCAATTGTCCTGCCGCTTTTATTCATGTTCCTATTCGCCATTATCGAGTTTGGGCGCGCGTTCAACATGTACCAGACGATGACGAACGCAGCGCGTGAAGGCGCGCGTTTCGGCGTGGCTCCGTGCCAGTCAGGAGATACCGAACAGGAAGCCTGTTTCTTTGAGGGCGAGCGGTTTGACTCCGGGTATTTACCCGCGATGACCACCGTGACCCGATTCGTGAATCAGTATCTCGCTGCAGCGAACATGCAAAGTGTCTCCACAGTAGTGGTGAATCGCCCTACACCGGTGCCGCAAACTTTCACAGTCAACGGCGTGTCGCACACACGGTCTTACCACTACTTAACAGTGGATATCACCGCCAGTTACGACTGGCTCTTCTTTCCGTTCCCCGACTTGGCACTGCACGCAAACTCGGTGATGAAATATGAAGATGACTTGGAGCCGTAAGAATCGGAACCAGCCCCGGCAGAGCGGCACGCAAATTCTGGAGTTCGCACTTGTGTTGCCTTTTCTGGTGTTGCTCGCAATGGGCATTATCGAAGGCGGATGGTTCATTCGCATCCACCAGGTGGTTAGCAATGCTGCCCGTGAAGGCGCCCGAGTCGCTACGGCCCCGAACAACAACCAGTTTACCGACGCAGGTACACACCACAATGTACTAGGCGAAAAGGCCGCGTGCGATTACCTGAATCAGAACAAGAACGTATTCCCTGGTTGGACGGGCGGTAGCTGCGCCGAAACCTTCTCGATCAGCGTTGAAGACGTGCAGCCAGGCGACCCGGACCAGATTACGGTCACAGATCCAGACGGTGCCACTGTTGTTCTTTCTTCGACACGGGCTGTCGTGGAATACCAATACGAAATGCGGTACCTGCCATTAGCCGCGTTCTTCAGCTGGAGCGACTCGCCACTGGTTCTCAGAGGCCGAGCCCAGTTCCGCAATCTCTATTAAGACGAAGAGGTCACGCATGAACATGGGAATCAACCGTTCCACTACCCGCGGCGAACGAGGTCTCACACTGCCGTTAGTTGCGCTGATGATTGTTGTCTTATTCATGCTGGCAGCTCTGGCCATTGATGTCGGTGTTGCCTTCACGGCGCGTACAAGGGCGCAGCACGCCGCCGACGCTGCCGCGCTGGCGGGCGCATACATGTGGTCGAAGCGCTCAGACCTGACTGGCGCGGAGCTTGTCGATGCCGCGTTCAGGGACGGTTCTGCGTTGGGTAATACTTACAATGTGCTTGGCCATCAGGTGCAAATCAACACGTCCGCTTCATCGTACGAGTCATGCCTGACCGCAGTGAACATCATTTGTGTTGATGAAGCCAAGCGGCGTGTGACAGCGGTTGTCCAGGTTCCGGTACAGACCTATTTTGGTCGCTTCTTCACCGACCTGCTGAATGTTCGGGCAGTGGCAAACGCCGAGGCCGCTCCGAGCGCAACAGGCGACGCCTGCATCAAGCCAATTTTCATATCGAACGATGCGATTAGCACTCTCCCTCTAACGCCAACCGGGCCCGGAGGCAAAGCCACTGATGAGGACTACAAAAACAAGTGTCAGCAGGCGTATGACAATAACCAAGTCATCTTCAAGAGGGATGGCGATGGGAAGTGGCAACTTACGGATCAAGCGCTAGGCTATATCGCACAGCAGAAAAACTTCGTCTCTAACATCTCAGATCCAACGGCTTGTTTCGGTTCAGCTGGTTGTCCGCTCCCGATCCTCACGAAAGAAGGAAGTCCGAACCCGAGCCAGGTTGGCATTGTCGATTTCAGTGAAGGCGAGGGCAACGGTGCGTACGACGGAGCACTTGTAGCGTGCACTATGGGTGGCTGCCTGCAGGAGTGCCCTTCGGCTAAGCCAATGTTCAAGTGCAGCGATTCTGATATCGGACTGAAAACCGGCATAACAGGCGGACAACTGGACGATCTGCTGCCCGTAATCGACTATGCGAAAGACACGTACAATGGCGCGGCGGACTACTCCAACGGCACCGATACGAGTCGATCCATCGTAAGCGTCGTTGTTTGGGATTGCAGGCAGACGCTAAGCAATGGCACACAATCAAGCGCCACGATCGCGGGTATCGCGAAAATTTTCATGAACAAGATGGACGTTTCGGGCGCCAAGAACACGAACGTAAACGCTTTTCTGGTCAGTGCGGGCCCCTGTGGTTCAGCCAGCGGCCCTGCTACTGGTGGTGGCCCGGTGCCGGTTCGTCTGGTCAACGTGAACGAGTAGGCTTCTCCCTCCCCTCACGAGCACGGCTGCGGCCGTGCTTTTTTTGCAGCATGTGGCGCGCCGCCCCAACGCGGTCTCGGATGAGACGGCATCATGAAGCACTGGACCAACCTACAACCAAGGTACCAAGTGCAACTGTGAGCTGCATTTGACACTCAAACCTAAGTAGCCGTACTGTGGGCGCAATCTGTGCGGCAGGCGCAATCGCGTTTGCCTGGGAATCTCATTCACCGCCGTTACGATGCCCCTCCGGCAGTAACTCGCAACGAAGCCTTCTGTGGCTCGGAGTTTGATCAGATGACCACCCGCAAACCACGCATGATGAGACCTGTTGGTCCCGCCGGTAGATCGGAATGTGGCGCGACTCTTGTGGAGGCGGCACTCACTCTGATTGTCTTCTTCGTTTTTCTTTTCGGAATCCTGGAGTTCGGACGCGCCTATAACGTTTATCAAACACTGACGAACGCCGCGCGGGAAGGTGCGCGGTTTGCCGTCGCACCCTGCCCGGCTTTATCCAGCATGGCAGAGTGCCCGTACGGGCAGGGCGTTGTACCGACCCAGGCCGCGATCCAGGCCCAGGTTCAGGCATTCCTCGATGGTGCGCATGTAAAGGATGCGGTCATCAACGTGTCACAGAACGTTGCAGGGTCGATCAATGGCGCGCCAACCGAGTTCACAAACGTCAGCGTGACCGCACCGTATTCATTCCTGTTCTTTCCTTTCGGAACAATCAACCTGAAAACCCAGGCGGTGATGCGCAATGAAAACAATTAGGCATCTCGGCAATCGTCAAAGTGGGACGCAGGTGGCCGAATTGGCAGTAGTGCTGCCGCTGATGCTCTTGCTGGCGTTGATCGTCGCCGAGGGCGCAGGGTTCATTCGCATGCACGAGGTTCTAAATAACGCTGCGCGAGAAGGAGCACGCATCGCCTCGCTCCCGGAGAACGCGCCTAACCCGGACAATAATCCCGTCCCGGGCATCCAGCAGGCTGTCAGCACCTATGCGTGCAACAACGGCGTTCAGCTTACCGGAACCGGCTTGCCGGCATGCGCAGGCGGTGTCGCCGTCTCGGTAACCTGCACGGGGGCCACGATCGGCGTTGCTCAGAACATTTACGTGCCGAGCGGGAGCAGCGGTTTTCAAGCCTCCCGAGTAACGGTTCAGTGTTCGTACCCACTTACGTATCTGCCCGCCGTTCCGTGGTTCGGCATATCGAACCAGATAGGGCTGACCGGCGCGGCAGAGTTTCAGGAGTTTTAGGCTGCTGCTTTGACGGCGCCGACCGCGGAGGAGAAAGTGAAAAACCGCAAACGCAATGCAAGCATGTTCGCGACAAAGAAGCAGAGAGGCATCACGATCGTATTGGTCGCGGTCTTTATCGTCGTCTTATTCGCCTTTGCGGCACTCGCAGTCGATCTCGGAGTCCTTTACACGGCGCGAACCAGCGCGCAACACGCGGCCGATGCTGCGGCGCTTGCCGGGGCCTACACGTTCCTGACGCCCGGTGTAATTCAGCCTACAGCGGCTACAACCGCGGCTATCACCGTCGCGGGGCAGAATAGCATTCTGGGGCAGCCAGTGGTCATCACGGCAGCGAATGTTCTGGTCGACGAGCCGAAGCGTCGCGTGACTGTGACGGTACCCCGAACTGGTGCGAATGGTATCGAAACGTTTTTCGCGAAGGTGATCGGCTGGACTTCTGTTGACGTCCAAACGCGAGCCACAGCAGAGGCTGCACAGGAAGGGTCGGCCTCGCGCTGCCTGAAGCCGGTATTCATTCCGAACACGATTCTGGCTGACCCCGCAGTATTCGATCCGCCGGAGACAACCTGCACCCAAGCACCCGCGAACAGGCAAGTGATTTTCGATCCGGCAACGAAGGAATTCAGCCCGTGGTTCCTGGCCAACGCTGCCTCGAAGTACGGCATACAGATGAAAGTTCGTCCATCAAACCCCGAAACTGCGCTAGCACCTGGTCAGTTCTACTCGCTTGATTTTGGCACTGGTGCTGATACTTATCGGTGCGCGTGGGGCCAATGTCTAAACTACTGCGAGGTCGACACAACAGCCGTTGTCTGCGGCGAGCCATATCCGCTCAAAACAGGCAACATGGTCGGACCCACGAAGCAAGGGGTGGGCGACCTTGTCGGTGACCCAAAGGACACATACGGGGTAAGGGACAGCAGCACGGGACTATATACGTTCTATCTAGGTGGTGACACCAGCAAGCCATCGTCAACCAGTCGCGCTGTGGTCGTTGCGCCGGTGTGGGATAACTGCAGCCAATCCATATCGCCGGGGTATCACGGCCAAGAGGTGACTGTTGCAGGGTTCCTCACGATGTTCGTAGAGGGCACCGATGGGCAGGATGTGGTCGCTCGTCTTCTGAGCGCGACGGAGTGCCCTGCTCCCGGCGGAGGCTCAGGCGGTGGAACTGGAGGCGGGAATCCCGTTACCGGCCCCCTCGGTATCCCCGTTCGACTAGTACAGACACCGACGACGTAGCCGAACCGAACTTCGGAACACCCGTCTCGTTGATACTTGATTGGGGAGAGAACCAGTGCGCCGGTTCAGGGCTGTTTCGCGGCGAGCGCTTTCCTGAGTACACGCACAGTGTTGGGACGCATGCCGAGTGAGTCAAGTTCCTCGCTGCGCGCCCACCGGACGTCGCTTGCGTCGCTTCCGGCTTGGATTTGGCCTCCCACCGGCCGACAGAGGAAATCGATCAACACGTAGTGGTACTGCGTCCGACCGCTGGCATCGCTGTAGATCGAGTCGAAGACTTCGACGACTTTGCCTGCATCGACGACTAGGCCGGTCTCCTCCAGGGCTTCACGCGCCGCCGCTTGACGTAGCGTCTCTCCCAGTTCAACTACTCCACCCGGGATGGACCATTCGCCCTTGAGCGGCTCTGCGTTCCGCCGGATGACAATGACATGCTCG
>Ga0196970_1001868_pt1 | contig 12348 bp, 12 predicted proteins | sample S1v_513CmetaG_FD_148672 | JGI IMG/M metagenome (GOLD analysis project Ga0196970, IMG submission 148672) | Soil microbial communities from Anza Borrego desert, Southern California, United States - S1+v_5-13C | ecosystem: Environmental > Terrestrial > Soil > Desert | place: USA: California... | reverse complement strand
ACGAACCGCTCTAGCTGGGCCACGGCCTCATCGGCGATGTCGGGCAGCGGGCGCCAGAGGGCGACGTCAGATCCGTAGCCCCGCTCCAGCTTGAGCAGGCTGAGGGCCCGGGAGTAGGCCGCCTTGTCGCCGATTTCGCCCGGGACGGCCTCCAGGGCTGCGAAGGCGCTGGCCGCCTGGACGTAGTTGTTGAACTCGGCGATCCAACGGGTGTAGCGCGGGTCCATGTCGCCCATGAGCGCTTCGGTGGCGTGGCCGCCGGCGTAGTAAAAGTAGCCGGCCCGTCCTCCGCCCCAGAGGTAGTTGTAGAAAATCAGCTCGTCGTGGTAGATGGTGGCCGCCAGCTTGTAGCGGGACTCGGGCGAAGAGTCGGCAGTCAGGGCCTGGAGCGCGGCGGCCTTCTCACGCTGTGCCTTCACACCGGGCCAGAATGCCAGGCCCCGGTCCTCCAGCGGCGACGGTTCGCTGCTGTGCGTCAGTACCTGATCGAGGTCGGCGATCGCCTCGGCATAGCGGCCCGTGCGCAGCTTTCGCACGGCGATGCTGTAGTCGATGGCGACTTTCAGCTCAGGCACGTCGAGCTGCGCCAGTTCTTCCTCGGTCAGGTGGGCATCCAGTATCCAGGCGATGCGACCCCGGGCGTGGTAGCCCATTTCGCCGTCGGGCAGGGTGGTGGCGAGCAGAAGCGCTTTGAGGGCCTCCGAATACTGCCCTGTGACTTCGTAGGAGCGGCCCAGGCGGTACGCGGCGTCGTCGGCGCCCGGGTGGCGGGCAAAGTCGCGCAGGTAGGCGGTCCAGCCGGGGATCTCCCGGTCCGGGTCGTACTGGCGGTTGCCGTGCTCCCAGGGTTCCGGGAAGTCGGCGCCGGGGGTTCGGCGGTCCCACTGGAAGTAGGGTTTGCCCCGCACCGCTTCGTATGCCTTGATGCCCCGGGCGAGGAAGCTGTCGGGGTAGGTCTTGGCCATTTCCGATTCCCAGCGCCAGTTGGACCAGAAGGAGTTAATCCGGAAGGCGCCGTCCTGTTCGATGGCCTGCACGAGGTCGGCGTGGCGCCCCAGGCGGGAGAGCAGTTCCTGGCGCACCGCCGGGTCATGCTCCCGGTCGACCCAGCTTTCCAGGGCGCTCGTGAGCGTGCCATTCCAGGCGCTGGCCCGGATCAGGCTCAGGCGCGCGGGCTGGCCGAGCTGCTCGTAGGCGTTGATCGCCTCTCGCTGGAACCCGGGGCTGGCCAGCAGATGATGGGGGAGCTCGGCCTGGGCATAGGCCTTGACCACTTCGGCCAGGAAGGCAGCGTCCTCCTGGGTACTCTGGGAGAGCGCGTTCCAGGCAGAACTGCGGCAGACATCCGATGCGTGCGTCAGCAAGACGCCTTTCACCTCGTCGGTGCTGTACAGCCCCTTGAGTGCCGCGGTCATACCGCCGTTGAAGCACCGGTCGGCGGCCAGTTCGGCGCTGACCAGCGCTTTGGCCCCGGAGGTCGGGCCAAGGGCGACCAGCAGGTCGGCTGCGAACGCGTTCAGCCCCTCCGGCCCCGGCATTTGCTCGGCCAACGTGGCCAGCACCCGGTCCGGCTCCTTGAGCAGTTCAGCCCGAGCGGGGCCACCTCCCGACGACTCATACTGGGCCTTCGCCTCCGCCCACAGGTCATCGAAGTCGGCCTTGCGTCCGCTCTCCGTCAGTTCGTATGTCTGGTTCAGGTGCTGGACGACCCGCTGGCCCAACTGCGACTGCCAGACCGCCCAGCCGGCGGTTCCCACAATTCCTGTGAACAGCAGCCCGGAGAGAGCCCACCAGCGCTTCTTCATCGATGAAGTCATCTCCACATATCGATCATCAACAAATCAGACGGTTACAGGAAAGAACCAGTTGCGTTGATTCTTTCCCTACCCGCAATGCGTGCACTGGGATATGATCATACCGGAAAGAGGGGGTCGTCACATGGAAAAGCTCGTGTCATACATCAAAGCTGAACTCCGCCCCCGGCGGGTCACCTCAGACGAAGCGCTCTACGAACACATGGCCTCGCAGTCAAACTACAGCCTGTCCATCATCTACAAGCCGTTTGATGCCACAAAACGCTGGCACTGGGCCGACCACGGCCGCTGCCTGGACTACCTGGAAGTCTGCGGCGGGGGCGACCTGCTCGATATTGGCCCCGGCGACGGCTGGCCTTCGCTGCCGGTGGCCTTCCACGCCCGCAGCGTGACCGGCATTGACGCATCGCCCCGACGGATCGCGGTATGCGAAGAGAACGCCGGGCGGCTGGGGCTGTCCAACTTCCGGGGCGCCGTCTACACCGCCGGCGCGCCGCTGCCCTTCCCCGATGGCCACTTTGACGGCGCCATGGCCGCTAGTTCCATCGAGAATTCGCCGGACCCGCGGGCGTTGCTCCGCGAAATTCGCCGGGTGCTGCGGCCGGGCGGAAAGCTGCGCATCGGCTACGAGGAGCCCTCGCGCTACGATGGACAGCCACCGCAGGAGCTCCACCTCTGGCCACTCGAGGGTGATCGTACCTACCTGTATCTGATCGACCGTCACCTGACCGAAGAGCGGGTCGACCACTACTGCCTGATTCTGAACGGCCGGGTGGAGCGTGTGGAGGAGCCTGCCGACTTCGGGCCGCGGGTCGTTGACGCCATGACCTACAGCCTCTCGCTGCCCGGGTGCAGGACCTGGCTGAAGTGGCTCCACGAGGCCGGCTTCACTTCGGCCCACGCCACCCACGACGGCGGTCGGTACGCGGCCGGCCTGTTTGACCAGATCGACCCGTCCGACCGCCCCACCGAGCTTGCCGGGGTCGAACGTCTCCTGCGCCCTGGCGTTCGGGTCGTATCCGAACTGGAAGCGCCGCCTGAACGGGACCCCATGATCACGGCCATCAAGTAAAAAAGTGAAAAAAGATCAGGCCCGGCGCGAGGAGTATCGCGCCGGGCCTGCGACTTACGGGGTGTGATCAGTCAAGCTGGCGGACAAGGCCGACGACCTTGCCCAGAATCTGAGCGTTGGGAACGATGATGGGGTCCATGTAGCGGTTCTCGGGCTGCAGCCGAATATGGCCCTGCTCCTTGAAGAAACGCTTGACCGTGGCTTCATCTTCAATAAGTGCCACGACGATGTCGCCGTTAACGGCCGACTGCTGACGGCGCACCAGGACAAAATCGCCGTTGAGAATGCCGGCATCGACCATGGAGTCGCCCTGGACGGTGAGGAAGAAGAGGTCCTCTTCATTCGCTCGGACAAAGTCAGCCGGCAGGGGGAAATGGTCTTCGATGTTCTGGTCGGCGAAAATGGGGAGACCGGCAGTGACCCGGCCCACGATGGGCACGTTGACCGTGCGCTTGCGGGGCAGAGAGAAGGATTCGTCGAGCACTTCGATGGCACGGGGCTTGGTGGGGTCGCGGCGGATGAAGCCCTTTTCCTCCAGCCTGGCCATGTGCCCGTGCACGGTGGAGCTGGAGCTAAGGCCGATAGCCTCGCCGATTTCCCGCACGGAAGGCGGGTAGCCCTTCGCACGGATCTCTTCCTTAATGAACTGCAGCACCTGGCGCTGGCGATCGGTCAGCCCGTCCGTCATGCAGTGGCACCTCCTGAAGGGAATCCCGCGAAGGCGTGGGCCTTGGCGAGTCATGTCCAATCACTGGCTAGATTATACCATAGCACCCTTCGCCTGCAAACGCCTGTTCGAAAGAATTTCTAATCGCCTATTGACTCGAACGTCTATTCGTGATATGGTGACTGCGAACAAATGTTTGCAGAGCGTATGTTCGGCTAACGGAGGGATTCACATGCAGGCAACGATGATGCAGCCTTGCGAAGTTCGACTGGTACGGCGGCCCGGTACCCGCCGGCAGCGCAGAGCCCGCACCTTGAAGGCGCTGGCCGTCATTCTGCTGGTCGTTCTCTTCATGTTCGTGGCGCCCCGTGTGGTGGAAATGCTCTCCCCGGCCGACGCGCCGGTGCTGGCGACCCACACGGTCGGCTATGGCGACTCCCTGTGGGCCATCGCCGAACAGTACAACCAGGGCGGCGACGTGCGCGACGCCATTATCGCCATCAAGCGGGTGAACCACCTGACCAGCGCCACGGTCCACCCCGGGCAGGAACTGGTCATCCCAAAGCTTGGCGGCGGCAAGTAACCACTTACATAGACAAAGGAGGCGGAGAATGATGGCCACCCTCGTGCAGTCCAGCTTTCAGGTTTCGCTGCCCCTCGCTCTATATGAACGGATGCACCGCATCCGGCAGCGCTACGGCGCCGCCCTGAAGGCGGCCATCGCCGGCGACTTTTCCCTGTCGCAGGACCTCCGCACCGTTAGCCGGGCCGTGGGCCACCTGCTGGCCACCGAGGCCCGCAAGAGCCCAGAAGAGCGAGGCGGCCTCCGCATGCTGGACATTTCGCTCATGGTCGACTCCTTCTTCCCCGAGTTGCGGGGCTGGAACCAGCACGAAATGCGCCGGCTCCACCAGCGCCGCATGGCTGCGGCAAGCAGGCAGCAGGCTTCGTAAGGGGAGCTACGTCCCGAGCGAAGTCGCAGGAGGTCAATCCCCATGAACGCACATCATATCTTCCGGTTTTGGGACCAGGAGACTCACCCAACCACACTGTCAGCCCTGCGTTCTCTGACCGATGAGCAGTTGGACTGGAAGCCACAGGGTTGGCACTCCTCAGCCCGCGATCTGGCTGTTCACATGTGCAACGTCGAGTGGGTATGGATCTATCGAAATGCCCTTCGGCTTGAATCCTGGGATGCCAGATGGAAGTCCAAAGAGTTTCGTACCTGGCCGGAGCTGCTGGCCTACTGGGAGCACGTTCACGCCGCCAGCACGGATTGGCTCATGAACACCCCCTTGTCCGAGTTGGACAAGCAGTACGCCTTACCGTACGACCAGAGTCCCCGTGCTTCCCTCCACTGGATTGTTAACCACGTCATCGAACACGAGATCCATCACCGCGGACAACTGTTCATGCTGATGCGGATGCAGGGAATCAACCCGCCAGAGATATAGCCCCGTTGCGGGCAGGTGGCAGTACCGGGGGTGTTCACGCACCCTGGTACTGCCTGTTTGCGCGGAGAATCTCCGGCCCCGGGTCAGCCCGGGGCGGATTAAGTCACGGACCCTAGGGCCTGCGCTGGGTTCCGCTGCAATCCCAATCTCTGCTATAATGAAACGGGCCTGGTGCCATAAGTCTCCCGAAAGGATGTGGCTCGGTTCGTGGGCTTGCCAAGGCGGCAGATACCCTGGGGAGCGCTGACCATCTTGGCGGCTGCGACCGCCGCATTTGTACTGGCTGTCTGGTTCCGTATGTCGCTGCAGCCCGGTGCATCAGCCCTGGAACGGCTGATCGCCGAGAAGGCTCCCGCCGAGAATGTCCAGGCGCTGGCGGCTATGCCAGACGGCGACCTGGCCGTCGGCACGTCGCTGGGCGTCATAACCGGGCACGGCTCGAGTTGGACCCGGCTCCCCGGCCTTGAGGCCAGCGTAGCCTCGCTGGTGTCCATGCCCGACGGCGCCTTTCTGGTGGCCGGCCCCGGGACAGGCGTAGCCCGGTTCAAGGACGGCTTCCTGCAGACGCTGCTTGCCGGCGACGCCACGGCGGTGGCGCACCTCGGGGCGGGACGCCTGCTAGCCCTGGCCGGCGGGAGCCTGCACAGCAGTCCTGACACCGGCTCGACCTGGACCAAACTGGCCGATTTCGGTGCCGAGCCCATGCTCGCCCTTGCCGGCCATGGTGAGACCCTGGCAGTCGGGGGACTGCAAGGTACGTTCACCGTAAGCACGGATGGCGGGAAAACGTGGGAAGCGAAGCAGTCGCCGGGCGGAAGCGTCACGGCGCTGCAGTTTGACCCGTCCAAACCAGGCAGGCTCTGGGTGACCGCTGGGGGCGGCGCCTATTATACCGACGACCTGGGCGCCACCTGGCGCCGGAGCAGGCGGAAAGTGACCGACCGGCCGCTGGTCGCTCTTGCCCCTGACCCGGCCGGTGGAGGCACCTTCCGCGGTATTTCGGCCGACGGCCTGCTAATCGACATCACACAATAGTGCGCAACAAGTAGAAGGTGAGTGGGGATGCACTGTCCCGAATGTGAATCGGAACTCAGGCCCCGTGCCCGGTTCTGCCACAAGTGCGGCTGGGACGCCAAGCTGGCGGCTGCCGGCAAGGCCTCATCAACCGCAGCCAACCGGCCGGCCTGGAAGCGCTGGCTCATGTCCGTCACGCTGGTCATTTCGGCAGCGCTCGTGCTGATGCTCGTGCTGGTGCCCCGGACCGATGCGGTCACTACGCTCACGGCTGGCGAACCGGCGCCCGACTTTGACCTCCCGCTCTTGGACGGTGGCCGTGTGAAACTGGCCGACCTGAAGGGCAAGCCGGTGGTCATCAACTTCTGGGCTTCGTGGTGTACGCCGTGCCTCAAGGAGATGCCAGACTTTCAAGCCATCTACGACAAATACAAGGACCAGGGGCTTGAACTATACGGCATCAACGTGGGCGAATCGAAGGTCGCAGTAAACCTGTTCAAAGAGCGAGTAGGCACCAACTTCCCGCTTCTGATCGATGAAGGCGACCAGGCGCAGAACGACTACAAGATTCTGCCGCTGCCGGCCACCTTCTTTATTGACCGTTCTGGAACAATCCGAGCCCTATATCAATCGCAAATGGGCCGTGCCCAGATTGAGGCGGAAGTGCTCCGCCTGCTGGGCTCCTAGAAAGGCAGGGACCCGCGGCATGGAGAACACCAACATCTTCTTCGCATTCGGCGCCGGCGTACTCTCTTTCCTGACACCATGCTGCCTACCCATCTACCCGTCCTTCCTTAGCTACGTGACGGGCGTTTCTATTGACGAGCTCAACACCAGCACCTCAGCCATCCGGTCGCGGGTGCTCAAGCACAGTGCAGCCTTCTTTGTCGGCTTCTCGGCCATCTACGTCGCCATGGGCCTGGGCGCCAGCGCCCTGGGCCAGTTCTTCATTTCGAACAAGACCTGGCTGCCCATCGTTGGCGGCCTCTGGGTCGCGTTCATGGGCCTGGCCATGCTGGGCATCATCCGCATTCCGTTCATGATGCGGGAACACCGGGTCCAGTTTACGTCAAAGCCCCAGGGCTACCTGGGTTCCGTGCTGGTGGGCCTGAGCTACGCCGCCGGCTGGACGCCCTGCGTCGGCCCGATTCTCGGCGTTGTGCTGGGCGTGGCGGCGGCCAATCCCGGCTACGGTGCCCTGCTGCTGCTGGTCTACTCCATCGGCTTTGCCATTCCGTTCGTGGGCCTCGCCTACGCCATCGGTTCGGTGCGGACCCTGACCAAGTACACCGGCCACGTAGAGCGCATCGGCGGCGCCCTGATGGTTGTCACCGGCATTCTCGTTGCCACGGGCCTGATGGAACGCATCAGCGCCTGGTTCAATACCGTCATCGCTTTCCAGGGGTTCTAGTTCCGAGAGGGGGAAGGTGGGTTGGCGTTAGCCAAGTGTCCGGGCTGCGCCGCCGCCCTGCCGGAGGAGTCTAACTTCTGTCCGGAGTGCGGCCGTGCGCTCGGCGATCTGGAACGTCCGCGTGCGGCGGCCCAGGGGAACGGGTGGGTCGAGTTTGTCGACAAGGCGTGGGATTTCTTCGCCTCTACCCGTGTGGCCGTCGTCTTGATTGCACTACTTGCTGTCGCATCGATTCTCGGCTCGTTGGTCGAACAGGAGCATCTCTACCAGGACTGGCGCCCGCCTCAGCTTTACTATCCGGACAGGTACGGTGCATTCTGGGGCAACCTGTATCTCCGGCTCGGCCTGACCCACGCATACACATCGACCTGGTATTCGACCCTGGTGCTCATGGTGGTCGTCAGCCTGATCATCTGCTCCTTCCACCGGCTGGTGCCCCTGCACCGCATGCTGACCCGGCCCCAGGTCTGGAAGCTGCCCCATTTCATCCGCCGGCAGGATGTGGTCCATGAAGCCGCCGGTTCCATCGACGAGATGGAGAAGAAGCTGAAGAAGCGGGGGTACACGGTCCTCCGGGACCGGGAGTGCCTCTACGCCGACCGGGGACGGCTGAGCCGCTATGGGCCCTATATCATCCATATCGGGCTGCTGCTGGTCGCCTTCTCGGCGGTGGGCAAGGCGGTGCCGGCCTGGAACCAGACCCGCGACGTATGGATTCAGGACGGTCAGACCGTCAAGGTGCCCGATACCGACTTCGCCATTACGAACCACAAGTTCACGATGGAACTGTATACGACCGGCATGCCGACCCGGTTTGCCACGGACGCCTCCATCATCCGTGATGGTGAGGAGGTCAAGCGGCAGACCATCGAAGTCAATAAGCCCATGTCGCACGAAGGCTGGGAAGTCTACCAGACTTCGTGGCGCGAAGAGCCCGGCGTTGCCCGGGTAAAGGTGACCAACCAGGGCGGCTTCCCGGTGGCCAACCTGGCCATCGACCTGCGGCAGCCCGAGCAGGAGTACCGCATCACCGATCAGGTGAAAATGGCCATCGTCGCCTATTACCATGACTTTACGTTAGATCCGCAGACGAAGGCGCCTGCCAACGCCAGCTTTGAGATCCGCAATCCGGTGATTATGGCCGACTTCATCGACCAGAAAGGCGAGACCGTGGGGCGGGCTGCCTTGATGGTGCTGAGCAAGGAGAGCAGCTACTTCACCGGACCCTATGCGCTTTCGGTTGAAAACGTCGATACGCGCTGGTATACCGCACTGAAACTGCATAAAGACAAGACCGTGCCGTGGATGTACTTTGGCCTCGGCGTGGTGATGCTCGGGATGATGATCACGTTCTTCCTGTTCCACTGGCAAGTCTGGGTCCGCGAGGAGCAGGGGAAGCTCCTGGTCGGCGCCCGTGCCTATAAAAACAAGTTCGGCCTGAAACAGGACCTGAAGCGGCTATTGGGGATTGTCGACGGGGAGGTTTCCATAAGCGCATGACACAAGAGATGCTAATTGCGGCCAGCGCCTGGCTGCTGGGACTGGCTTTCGTGGGGTACTTGGCGTCGACGCTGCTGTACGGCGCCGGGGTCATTGGGGGACGGATTTCGCATGGGGCCCGGTTTGCCAAGACCGGCGGCTGGGCGACCAATGCGCACCTGGCCGGCGTGGTCTTTCACTTCCTGGCCATTCTGGCCCGGTGGCAGGGTGCCGGCCACTGGCCGACATCGAACATGTATGAGTTTATCGGCTTCATGGCCTTTACCAGCATGCTGGCCTTCCAGGTGATCATCCGGATGTACCGGCTGAACGTGCTGGGCGCCCTGGTGGGCCCGGTGGGCGTCTTCCTGATGGCCTACAGCTACGTCTTTCCGCCCAAGATTCAGCCGCTCGTGCCCGCGCTGAAGTCCTACTGGCTGCCGCTGCACGTCAGCATGGCGGCGTTGGGCGAGGGCTTCTTCGCCGTAGCATTCGGTGCGGCGTTGCTTTACCTGCTCCGGGTGCGGGGCCTGGAACTGGCTGCCCAGGAACGGGAGCAGGTTACGGTTGCTGCCGCCGGCGGCGGTGGTGGCGTGATGGCCGGCGGCAGTGTGGCCGCTTCGAACTGGGAACAGAAGTGGGGCACGCGGGGCCTGGAAGTGCTCTTCTATGCCGTTGCCGTCATGGTCGGCTTTACGATTTTGGCCCTCGTCTTCCGGTATTCGGGCTTCCAGTGGCTCTTCCCGAACTCGACCTACCACCTGCCCCCGATCATCGGGCCGCAAGGGGCGCCCATTGGCGACAAGGGGTACCTGCTCGGCTTCATCCCCATGCCGCTCTTTGATGCGCCTACCTGGATGCGGGGCAAGCATATGAATACGATGCTCTACTCGCTGGTCTTCGGCGGCTTCCTGTACTGGGCGGTCCGGCGGTTTATCGCCAAGGGGCAGCCCATCGGCGATGTGCTGGCCCGGAAGGTGTCCGGCGATCCGGAGCTGCTCGACGAGATCAGCTACCGGGCCGTGGCCATCGGCTACCCGGTCTTTACCCTGGGCGGCCTGATCTTCGCCATGCTGTGGGCCAAGGAGGCCTGGGGCGATTACTGGTTCTGGGATCCGAAGGAGACCTGGGCCCTGATCGCCTGGCTGGTCTACTCGGTCTACCTGCATGTGCGCATTACGCATGGGTGGGAAGGGCGGCGCTCCGCCTGGATCGCCGTGCTCGGCTTCGGCGTCATTCTCTTTACGCTGATTGGCGTCAACCTGCTGATTGTCGGCGTCCATAGCTATGCCGGCGGTGATATGTAAATGGGCCTGCTTTATCTGGTGCGCCATGCGCTGACCCGGCCGGACCCGGCTCGGAACATGGCGGAGTGGGAGCTTGACCCGGCGGGTGCGGCCGATTTGGCCCGCCTGGCGGCGCTGCCGGTATGGGCCGGCGCCGGGCAGCGGATTGTGTGCAGTTCGGAGCCGAAGGCCCGGCTGACAGCCGAGGCGATTCGAGCAGCCTATGGGCTGCCGCCGGTCGCCGCCTATGACGAACTGCGGGAGATCAAGAAGGCCGGTTGGACGGACCGGCACGATGAAGTCATGGCTGATCTGTTCGCCCGTCCCGATGAGCCTGCCTTGCCCGGGTGGGAGACGGCGGCGCAGGCCGGCGCCCGGTTTGGCGGATGCGTGGCACGAATCCTGGCCGAGTCCGCCGGGGCGGATCTGGTTCTGGTCTCCCACGCAACGGTGCTGTCGATCTACGTGGCCGCCTTGCTGGGGCAGGACCGGGTCCAGTATGAGGATTGGCGTTCGATCGGATTCCCGGATTATGCCGTGGTCGATGTGGGCGCCCGGCGGATCATCCAGCCCTTCGCGGCGTGGCGATAGCGGATCGGAAAGGACCAGGGCACGTTGGCGGCCCTGGTCCTGTTTCATGTCGTCGACGGTGACGCCGCGAAAGGGTCGGAAGTATCGCACTTAAGGCGGCGCTGCTTCCCGTGCGCAAGCAGTGCAGGAGTCTAACCAGTGATGCGGAATGATACATAGGTTACGCTTTACACATAGGAGGGGTCTTCCATGATCGCATTCCTGCCTACTTTGCGCCGGCGGTGGGGAGGCGGCCTGCTGTGCCTGCTCATCTTGCTGGCGGCCTTGCTTACGGCCTGCAACAGCGGTACCGGCAGCAGCGAACACCCTGCGAACGCCGCCAAAGCCGCTGCCAAGGTCGATCCGTCTACTGCGGACACCGTGCTTGCGCCTCCGGTCATCACAGACAAGGTGGACCGTGACCAGTCGCCGCTGAGCGAACTGAAAGTCTTGCCCCGCAAGACCGAAGTGATCTATGCGTGCATCAAGATCGAGGGCGATCTGGATGACCGGTTCAACGTAAAGTGGTACCATAACGGCAAGCATCTGGCCAACCTGGATAACGAGATGGTGCTCAGCGACTTTGCGTTGACCGGTTGGATTTCGTTCCCCATCGCCAATGAGCAGCCTTGGACGCCCGGCACGTACGATGTCGAGGTCTACTACATGGACAAGCTGGCCGGCGTGACGACGTTCACGATCAAGTAGATGATCTTTCAGGGCGCCCTGCATGGGGCGCCCTTTGCGCGCCCCGGGCGAAAAACCGCAGCGCCCACGAACTTGCGCAGCGCCAGACCCGTATCCATTCCCACCACGACCTTAGCGCTCGCATACCGAGGGGGAGTTGCAATGGCGGTGCTGCCGGAGGGTTATCGGGGGCGGATGCCGAGGCAGGAGCGGGTCGACCTGGCCGAGTTGCTGGTGGCCATGGAGGAGCGGCGAATCCTGTCCGTGGTTGTGACGCAGGTGTTGGACGGGGAGATTTTCGTGCTGCTCGGCTCGGGCGGGCTGGGGGGACCGATTTTCGGCGTGATGCCGCCGGAGGAGTTCGATGAGAAGATCTTCGCCGGCTATGAAGGTTTCGTGGGCGAAGTGGTGGACGTGCTGGTCACGGGCTATGATGCGGAGCGGAAACTGGTCGGCGTCAGCCGGCGGCAGGCCCGGCTGCTGAAGCGCCAGGAACTGCTTCAGTCGCTGGATGTGGGTCAGGTGGTCACAGGCGTGGTGCGGGCGCTCCAGCCGTATGGCGCCTTTGTGGATATTGGGGGGCTGCATGCGATTCTGCCCGTGAACGAGATCCGACACGAGTACGTGGTGCATCCCAAAGAAGTGCTGAACCGAGGCGATGTGGTCAGCGTCCGGGTGACCAGCCTGGACCGTGCCACGCTGCGAGTTCGGGTCAGTCTGAAGGCGGTAGTCGATCCATGGGCGAGGGCCGAGGGGCTTTACCGGCCCGGGGCGATTCTGCTGGGCGCCATTGCCAACCACGTGGCTGACATGGTCTGGGTACGGCCGGAGCCCTACTACGGCCTGGAAATCCTTTGCCCGGCCATTCCGGGGCGGGTTTACCAGGTTGGGAGC
>Ga0196970_1001867_pt1 | contig 12373 bp, 10 predicted proteins | sample S1v_513CmetaG_FD_148672 | JGI IMG/M metagenome (GOLD analysis project Ga0196970, IMG submission 148672) | Soil microbial communities from Anza Borrego desert, Southern California, United States - S1+v_5-13C | ecosystem: Environmental > Terrestrial > Soil > Desert | place: USA: California... | reverse complement strand
CCCGGCTTTCCTTTTTCCGCTCCCAGTGGCAGATGCCGCTCTACGCCGCTCTGGCCACCTACGGCGTGGTGCTCTTCGGCGGCTACCTCAAGAGTGCGGGCGCCGCAGCGGCCTGTGCCGCCTGGCCGCTCTGCGACGGGTCGGTAGCCGAGCCGATGGTGCTGGTTAACCTGGTCCACCGGGCCACGGTGCTGCTGGCCGGCGGCCTGCTGCTTTACACCATGGCCTACATATGGCGGCGCCACCAGCATCGGCCGGCGCTGCTGGTCCTGACGGGCATCGCCGTCGTCCTCTTCACTGCGGAGGTGGCTCTGGGCGCCGAGGCCGCCCGCAGCGGCCTCGGTGACTACGGCACCCTGGCCCAGATGATCACCTCTATTGCCCTGATTGGCACCCTGGTCTCCATCGCAGCGGTGGGGTATTACGTGCCGTCCATGCCGGTCTTCGCAGGCGGCTCGGCTGCGGCGGCTGTAATGGGCACCCAGCGCTCCTTTGGCGAAACCTTCCGCATCTACCTCGCCCTGACCAAGCCCCGCATTCTGATTCTGCTGCTCATTACCGGGTACGCCGCCATGTGGGTGGCGCAGCGGGGCCTGCCCGACCTGGGCCTGACCGCCATCACCATGCTGGGCCTGGCCATGTCCTGCGGGGCGGCCAACGCCATCAACATGTGGTGGGACCGCGATATCGACCAGGTCATGCACCGGACCCAGAAGCGCCCCCTGCCGGCGGGACAGTTGACGCCCGGGCAGGTCCTGGCCTTCGCCATCATGACCGGCGCGCTCTCTTTCGTCCTCCTGGCCTTTGCCGTCAACCTGCTGACCGCCCTGCTCTCCCTGGGCGGGCTGCTCTTCTACGTCTGCATCTACACCATGTGGCTGAAGCGGTCGTCCACCCAGAACATCGTCATCGGCGGAGCGGCGGGCGCCGTGCCGCCCCTGGTGGGCTGGGCGGCAGTCACCGGCGACCTGAGCTGGGCCGCGGTGGTCATGTTCATGGTCGTATTTATGTGGACACCGCCCCACTTCTGGGCGCTGGCGCTCTTCCGCAACGATGACTACAAGCGGGCGAACGTTCCCATGCTGCCCGTGGTCAAGGGCGAAATGCACACCAAGTGGCAGATTCTGCTCTACAGCATCGGCATGATTCCCACCACCATGGCGCTCTACTGGACCGGTGTGGTGGGGAAGGCATACTTCTGGAGCACCAACCTTCTCGGCGTGTCGATGGTCGTCTGCGCGGCAATGCTGCTGCGGGAACGGCTGCCGGAAAAGAAGTGGGCTGTCCGGACATTCGCCTGGTCGATCTTCTGGCTGGGGCTCGTCTTTGCCGCCATGATGATCGACGTGCGGGCGTAGGAGGGGCGGTATATGGAGCAGATTCTCGGCATCATGCCGGCGATTAACGCCGTGCTGATCTCCACCAGCGGCCTCTTCATCATCGGCGGCGTGGTGGTGATCAAGCGGGGGCAGCGGGAGCGGCATCAAAAGGCGATGCTGACTGCGACCAGCCTTGCCTCGCTCTTCTTCGTCTTATATGTGACCCGGCTGGCGCTGGGCGGCATGACGCCGTTTCAGGGGCCGCCTGCCATCAAAATGATCTACCTTGGCATTCTGGCTTCACACGTGCTGCTTGCCACCGTGCAGGCGCCCATGACCCTGGTCACCCTCTGGCGGGCGCTGCGCGGCAACTGGTCCAGCCATAAACGGATCGCCCGCTTCACCTACCCGATCTGGATCTACGTCTCCTTTACCGGCGTGTTGGTATTCGGCCTGCTCCACTACGATTTCGCGTGAGATGGCACTGAGGGGGGTCTGAACTGGTGAAGCGGTCCGTGTTGGTTGGCGCCGGAATCGGTCTGGCTCTGGCGATGCCCCTGTTCGAGGTCTGCTTGTTGGTGATCCTTGCGGTCGACGGTGAAGTCTTTGACGCAGCCTATACCATCAAGTACTTTACGAACTCAGCCAACGTGATTGGACTGCTGGCCGTGCTCCATGTGGCCCTGGCGATGGTCGGGGGACTCATGGGGGCGCTGGCCTATCAGGCCCGGAATCGGAAGCGCCTGCGACTGGTCCGTGGTGGAGAGAGGTAAATACAGCGGGAGGGCGGCCAATAGCTGGTCGCCCTCCCGTCTTTACTCGATGACACAGTTCGTGCAGATGCAGATGCCGTGGACCGGATCTGCGACCCGCCAGTCGTGGGTCAGGGTCAGGTCGGGTTCGAGGGTGATGGTGGCGCACATGATGCAGAGGGCGGGGGCGCCTTCTGCCGGGCCGGTGACTGGCCACGGGTAGCGGCGGACGGGGACGACTAGGTCCTCATCGGGGTCGAAGCGAACCAGCCCCAGGCGGGCGGCGGCTTGCCAGAGCGCCTGCATGTTGGACAGTTCGTCCTGCTCCCGGTAGCCGCGTGTGTAACGGCGGTTCCGCAGCCAGCCGCAGGCCGCGTCCAGGGTAAAGCTGACGCCGGCCCGGTGGACGAAACCGACCAGCCGGGACTGCCAGTCCAGGGGCGGGACGCTGTATCGGTCGGGAAACGGTACGGGTATGGGCTTTGCGTCAAGGAGGCTGAGCCCCTCCTGACGCAGGGCGGACATCAGCACGCCGTACCGGCGCTGGGCTTCGGCGGCTTCCTCGGCCGCCTGGCGCTGGGCGCCCTGGCGCTGGGCGCCCTGGCGGGCCAGCTCCCGGCGCCGGGCTTCGGCCAGGTCTGCCCTGTGCCGGAGCCAGAGGCGGTCCAGCGGGTGGGCGTTGGGGAAGTCGCTGCGCAAGGCTCGGGCGCCCCGCAGGCGCCGCTGGTGGTGCCGAAGGATGGCAACGTCATCATCGACGAAGAGACTGTGCCGCAGGGAGAAGCGGAGCCGGCTGCTGCCGTCGAGGGGCGTTTTGACCAGCGTGCCGTGCCAACTGGGCCGGTGCGGGTCCGGCAGCAGGCCCCGCACGATGGCCAGGGTGCCCGGCTCGCCATAAGTCCGCCCGGGAAGGCAGAAGAGCAGCGACTGCGGGTGGTCGTTCATCTGGCTCAGGTTGTAGAAGGCGTTGCGGGCCGCGTGGGCCACGTCGGCCCGCAGCGGCAAGGAAGCCTGCAGGTGGTCGGCGTTCAGGCCGTCGGTGATGTGGATGATGCCCGCCGCACCCCGCACGGCGGCGGGCACCCGGCGGCCCGCAAAGATGCGCTGGATGGGGAGCGGAGAGTCGGCTTCCTTCTGGGCGAAGGCCTGCAGGTCGGGCGGTTGGGTGATGACGTCCAGCACGAAGGCCGTGCCATTTGGCAGGCGGATGGTCATGTCAGATGTGCGGCCTGCAAGGTACTGCCCGCAGTCGAAGGCAGTGCCCGGGGGCAGGGCACGGCGCAGGCCGACCACCAACTGATGGCGGAGCCAGGCGTTGGCCCGGGCCGCCTGGCGGTCAGGGGAGCGCTCCGTCTGGTCGTTGCAGCCTTCCGTGTCCCGGTAGTGCTTGAAGTGCGGCGTGGGCACGCCTTCGCAGACGAAGACCAGGCGCTGGCCGCAGTCCGGGCAGCGGAGCCGGTCCCGCTGGCTCGCTTCGCGTAAGGTGATGATGTTCTGCCACCAGTGTTCGGCGGCGGGGTAGACTTCCGTGGGGCCTTCGGGGCCGAGCAGCATGGCCGTTGGGATGGCCGGACCAAAGAGCGCCATGGCTTGGCAACCTCCGCGGCGGATAGATGAATGAGTGAACAGTTCGGCGCAGGGCTAGTGATTCCTCGCCCCATGCAAGGAGTTTTTCTTTCGTCTTTTTTGCTGCATGCTGTTTCAACGTGTTCCATTCTCGTCGATTCTGTTCCAGCGAGTTTTATTGACTTTCATTGAGTTTTTTTGACTTTCAGCGAGCTTCTGGCAGAGAAATCCTGATTCATTCGTTCGGCGAAGGGAAAAGCGTGATCCGAAGGGGTTAGGCTCGGTGTTCCTTACCGAATGCGGCCTGGCGGGCTCATACCGGTTACCTGCGCGGGAATTAGCTGTTCGCCCTTCATTTGTACTGCCGCTTGCTGGTCGCCGAAAGGGGGATCTGGTTTTCTAACAATGGGATTTCCAGGGAGATTCAGCTCGTTTCCGTGAGTTTCCGCGAGTTTTTGTGAGATTTTTCGAGTTCCATGAAGATTATTCTCGTTGGATTTCGTCACATCTCGTTGAATTTCGGTTCCGCAGTGCAAAATGGGTCTGCTCGCGGTGCACTTCATGCACGTTCGACAGCCGGATGGGTGGATGACGGGGGAAACGACTCGCTGTTGGGTGGGGAACGATTGGTCTGACAGAGCGACGCTGTGCCCGAAGGTCCTTACCGGACGCCGGTTATCGGAAATGGACGAACAAATGTGCGCAGTGACACCCGGCCAATCCAACTTGGAATTGGATCTTGAAATGGATGGGTCCATCGCACACACTTAGGACCGATGACCCCTGCTAACATTTCGGGAGGATGACCAAGAATGCGCAGAAGCGTACTGAAGTGGATGACCGGGCTGCTTGCCATTTCCATACTGGCTGCCGGCTGCGGCGGCGCCCCCGCCAACGACAAGACCCCCGCGGCCCCCAAGGAAGAGCCGAAGGAGCTGACCTTCTACACGTCCTTCGGCGCCGACCTGTACAACCCCATCGCCGAGGCCTTTGAGAAGGAGACGGGCATCAAGGTCTACCCGGTCACCGCGGGCACCGGTGAGATGCTCAACCGGATCAAGGCCGAGGCCGCCGCGCCCCAGGGCGATGTGATGCTCGGCGGGGGGGCCGAGTCCTACGAGGCGTACCGTGCCTACTTTGAACCCTACAAGGTCAAGGATGACGACAAGGTTCCCGCGGCCATGAAAGCCCCGGACAATCTCTGGTACGGCTACAACGCGCTCCCGATGGTGATTGCGTACAATAAGAACCTGGTCAAGGAGACCGAGGCGCCCAAGGGCTGGAAAGACCTGCTCGACCCCAAGTGGAAGGGGAAGCTCGCCATGGCCGATGCCAATAAGAGCGGCACCTCCTTTGTGCAGGTCGTCACCATGCTGACCTTGTTCGGCAAGGATGCCGGCAGCGAGGGCTGGAAGACCGTCGAGGGCGTGGTCAAGAACGCCAAGGTCCTGGGCTCCTCCAGCCTGCCGCCCAAGGGCGTCAACGATGGCGAGTACGCCCTTGCCCTGACGCACGAAAACGCGGTCTGGAAGTATGCCCAGGCCGGCGGCCCCGTGGCCATGGTCTACCCCGCCGAGGGCACGGCGACCATTCCTGACTCGGCGGCCGTCATTAAAGGCGCCAAGCATCCGCAGAACGCCCGCAAGTTCATGGACTTCCTCCTGAGCAAGTCCGGTCAGGAGCTGGCCGCCAAGCTGGGCCTGCGCCCCACCCGGAGCGATATTACCCCGCCCCAGGGTCTGCAGCCGCTCGACAAAATCAAGCTGGTGACCCTTGATATGCCCTGGGTCTCCTCCAAGCGGAGCGAGATTCTCAGCCAGTGGCAGGACGTGATGACCAAGTAGGGGAGAGACGGCGCCTTGCAGACGGTACGGATCAAGGAAATCACCAAGCGTTTTGATCAGGTCCTGGCCGTGGCAGGCGTCTCGCTCGACCTGGAGGCTGGTGAGCTCTTCACCCTGCTGGGGCCCAGCGGCTGTGGCAAAACCACGCTGCTGCGCCTGCTGGCAGGGCTGGAGGCCCCGGACAGCGGGGCCATCTACTTCGGTCAGCAGCGGGTCGACCAGGCGCCGGTCTACGCCCGGAACATCGGCATGGTCTTTCAGAACTACGCCATCTTCCCGCATATGTCGGTGGCCGATAATGTCGCCTACGGCCTGCGGGCGCGCAAACTGCCTGAGTCAGCGGTAAAGACCCGGGTCGCCGAGGCGCTGGAACAGGTCCAGATGGCCGAGTACGGCCCCCGGCGCCCCGACCAGCTTAGCGGCGGCCAGCAGCAGCGGGTCGCCCTGGCCCGGGCCCTGGCCACCCGGCCCGCTGTCCTGCTCATGGACGAACCGCTCTCCAACCTGGACGCCCGGCTGCGCCTATCCATGCGGGCAGAGATCCGCCGTCTGCAAAAGCGGGTCGGCATCACCACCATCTATGTCACGCACGACCAGGAAGAGGCGCTGGCGATTTCGGACCGCATCGCCGTTATGGAAGCGGGGCGGATTCTGCAGGTGGGCAGTCCGGTGCAGATCTACCGGCGCCCGGCCCACCGGGCCGTGGCCGCCTTTGTGGGCACCTGCTCGTTCATCCAGGCGGGGCCCCTTACCCTTGGCCTGCGGCCTGAGATGGTGACGGTCCTTCCAATGAGCCAAGTCGCTCCCCCTGATCGGGAGCTACTGCGCGGCACGGTGGAGGAGGAGATCTTCCAGGGCGCCTTCCTGAGCGTCCGGGTCCGCCTGGCCACCGGCGAGTCGGTGGTGGGCCTCTCGCCCCTGGCCCCCGGCACCTTCGCCGAAGGCACCCCCGTGCGCCTCGCCTACAACCCCGCCGAAGCCTACCGCTTCGACGGGCGGACCGGGGAGGCCGCGCTATGACGAAACTGAGGGGACGGGGCTGGACCTGGATCGGGCTGGGCGCCGCCCTCTTCCTGGTGCTCTTCCTGCTCTGGCCCACCCTCCGCCTGACCGCCGCCAGTCTGGCCAGCGGCGAGTCCTACGTGCGGTTCTTCGCCAAGCCCTACTATTATGAAGCCCTGCTCAACAGCCTCTGGCTCAGCACCGCTGCCACGCTCGGATCGATTCTGATCGGCGTGCCGCTGGCGGTGCTGGTGGCGCGCCATGACATCGTGGGCAAGGGGTTCATTCGTACCGCCGCCGTCCTCTCGCTGCTCTCGCCGCCCTTCATTGGGGCCTACGCCTGGATTCTGCTGCTGGGCCGGGCCGGCTTCATCCCGAAGCTCCTGGGGCTGCAGGGCGTGTCGATTTACGGCGCCGGGGGCGTGCTCTTCGTCTTTATCATCCATCACTTTGCGTATGTCTTTCTGCTGACGGCCACGGCGCTCACACGGATCGACCCGGCCCTGGAAGAAGCGGCTGAAACCATGGGCGTGCGCCCTTTCAGGCGGCTGCTGACCGTCACCCTGCCGCTCTGCTGGCCTTCCATTGCGGCGGGCGCACTGCTGGTCTTCACCACCACCCTGGCCGACTTCGGCACGCCCATGCTGATTGGCGAAGGGATGCGCACCCTGCCGATTCTGGTCTACAACGAGTTTCTCAGCGAAGTGGGCGGGAATGCGGGCATGGCCTCGGACGGCAGCGTGATCATGCTGGCCATCGCCCTGGGCGCCCTGGCCCTGCAGGGCTGGACCCTGCGGGGGCGCAACTACGCCATGCATGGGCTGAGGACCCCGGCCATCCGCCCCCTTCCCGGGATGGTGAAGGCGAGCGGCATCATCTTTGGCTGGCTGGTCGCGGCCATCGCCATCCTGCCGCAGGCGGTGGTGGTGGTCACCTCCTTCATCCGGGCCCGGGGGCCGCTCTTTACTGGCGAGTTCGGGCTGGACAACTACCGGGTGATGCTGGACCGGATGGCATCGCCCATTCTCAACACGCTCTGGTTTGCGGCCGCCGCCACGGCGGTGATGCTTGCCGCCGGCATGGCAGTGGGATACTTGTTGGTGCGGCGCCCGGGGCCGGTCACCCGGCTGGTCGACGGACTGCTGATTCTGGCCCAGGTGCTGCCGGGCACGGTGCTGGGCATTGGCCTGCTGCTCACCTGGGGGCGCCCGCCCCTGGCCCTGACCGGGACCGGGGCCATCTTGATCATCGCCTACATCGTCCGGCGCATCGCCTACACCGTGCGGTCGGCGGCCGCCGGCCTGCGCCAGATTACGCCTGCGGTGGAGGAAGCCTCGCTGACACTGGGCGCCCCGCCGGGCCGGACCTTCTGGCGTATCACCGCCCCGCTCATGCTGCCCGCAGCCCTGGCCGGCGCCATGGTCAGTTGGGTCTCGACGCTGAGCGAACTTTCCAGTACCATCATGCTGTATACCGGTCGCACCGCGACCGTTTCGATTCAGATTTACAACCAGGTCATGAACGACAGCTTCGGGGCTGCCGCGGCCCTCGGCTCAGTGCTGACCGTGCTGACGGTGGCAACGCTCTGGCTGACGGGGCGGTACGGGGCAAGGCAGGACGGCCTGCAACTGTAGGGGAGGATGGGGAAGAGAATGCCGAACATCATCGATGTGATCGTCGAGATTCCCAAGGGGAGCCAGAACAAGTATGTGTGGGACCAGGCCCGGGGGCGGGTCCGGCTGGACCGGGTACTCCATTCGTCGATTCACTACCCGGCTGACTACGGGTTTATTCCCGGCACCATGGCGCCGGACGGGCGTCCGGTGGACGTGCTGATGCTGGTGACCAACGCCACCTTTCCGGGCTGCCTGATGCGGGGCAAGGTGATTGGCTGCCTGAAGACCACCGACGAGAAGGGCGAGGATATCAAGATCATCGCCGTGCCGGTCCACGACCCGCGCCTGCAGCAGACCGAGAGCCTGCACGAGGTGCAGCCCCATGTGCTCAAGGAGATTGAGTACTTCTTCGCCGCCTACAAGGCGCTGGAAGGGAAACCGGTGGAGGTCGAGGGCTGGGGCGGCATTGACGAAGCGATGGATATCGTGCACCGGTGCACGCTGGGGGCCGAGTAGTCTAGTCATCAGGGTGCAGGCAGAGGCAGACACGCCTCTGCCTGCTTTTTTGCGCGGCAAGTTTCTGAATGAGAGAACAAATCCGGGTCATCGCGAGGTCTTATAGGTGTCAACCTTCGGTTGAGGACGTAAGGAGGTAAGCGCCATGGCCCGCAGGGCTCTCCGCATCGCCGCCGTGCTGATCGCCGCAACCGCTTTACTCAGCGCCTGCAGCAGCAACTTGTCAGCCGACCCGCTCAAACCTTCCATCAGCCGCAGGCCGGCGGTGGCAGACTACTCGTTCATGAAAGAGGAGCCGGTTCGCTTCACGAAACCGACGGACCCGACCGACCCGTTTCCGCTCGACCTACGGCAGCATGACCTGACGAAGGAAGACCTGAGCCGGGTCGGTGACGTGCTCATGGGATATGCCACATTCGACGCCCGCACGGTCTGGCCATCCATGCTGCCCAAGGAATACGACCCTACGCGGATCATGGAACTCGGCAAGGACCCCGGACTGGGCATGGCAAAGCTCCATGAGCAGGGCATTACCGGCAAGGGCGTCCGGGTGGCGTTCCTCGATCAAGCGCTCCTGGTCGACCACGAGGAGTACAAAGATCGCATTCAGATCTATCGCGAAATCGGTAACGTCGGGGAGCAGGCGGCCATGCATGGCGGGGCCGTCACCTCCATTCTGGCCGGCAAGACCGTGGGCGTGGCCCCGGACGTGGCGATCACGTACTACGCCGTTGACAACCGGAACGGCAGCTGGGCCAACCATGCCAAGGCGATTCACCAGATCCTCGATGCCAATGCGAAGCTGCCGCCCGAGCAGAAGATCCGCGTTATCGGCGTTTCGTGGGGGTACGACCCTGAGAGGGCAGGGTACAAAGAGATCAAGGCGGCTGTGGCCCGGGCCAAGAAAGAAGGCGTCTTTGTATTGACCACCACCGTAGATGAGGATTATACCTTCAAGTTCCACGGCCTGGGGCGTGACCCGCTGGCGGACCCGAACCAGATCGATTCGTACCGTCCGGGCTCCTGGTGGGCGGATGAGTTCTATGCATTCCCATCAGCGGTCACCGACCGTATTTTCGTGCCGATGGATTCCCGTACGACCGCTTCGCCCACCGGCACCTCGGAGTACGTTTTCTATCGGCTGGGCGGCGCGAGCTGGCTCGTGCCCTACTTGGAGGGCCTGTATGCCCTGGGGCTGCAGGTGAAGCCTGACCTCACCCCCGAGCAGTTCTACCGGGTGGCCCTGGACACAGGGAGCTACTCGCAGTTTATCCATGAAGGAAAGACCTACAAGCTCGGGCCGATCATCAACCCGGTCGCGCTGATCGAGAAGCTGCAGAAGCAATAAGGAGATCGTCGGGCAGCCGTCACGAAAGTCGCGACGGCTGCCTTTTCGCGCAATCGCGTGTCACAAGTCGGTTGACAAATGTAACAAAAGGGAATAACATGGACTCAAACAGACAAGTAGGTGAACGATATGGACCTCTTCAGTGTCGATCAGGTCGCAGAGATCCTGGGCATGCATCCCCGCACCGTACGCCGGCTGCTGCGGGAAGGGAAGCTGACGGGCACCAAGGTGGGCGGCGAATGGCGCATCACCGCCGAATCGCTCAAGCGCCATCTGACACCGGAACACGTGGAGAAGGCGGCCACCGACCTGCTAGAAGCCGGGCCGGCGGGCTCGCTGCTGCGCAGCGGCGATGCGATGGCCGCCTGCGCCGTCGTCGACCTGCAGGTCGCCTCCCCGGAAGCGGTGGCGCCCCTGACCAGCCGGGTTCTCGACCTGATCAACCGGGCGCCGTCCCAGGGGGGGCCGCTCAAGTTCACCTACTACTACGATCAGGAGGCCGGCAAAGCCCGCTTCACATTCTGGGGACATCCCGGCTTTGTGGGGCAGCTTCTGTCGGCCATGGCGCAGCGTATACCTGAGGGGGAGGAATCAGCATGACCCCGTTTGATGTGATGGGTGCCCTGCGGGAGGCGATGACCCGGCTCCGGTCGGCAGGCACCGAGCCCTGGCCGGGGTATGACCCGGGAACGGTGCCTGTCGCCATCCATGACGGCACGGCCACCTTCCTCTTTGGCCACCCGGCGCCGCCCGCCGAGTTCCAGCCCGGGGCGCCCGGAACCCCCGCCACGTCCCAGCCCGGCTTGCCCCCGGTCTGCACCTTTGCCGGCCTCCACCCGGCTGTCAGGGCCAACTCCGTCGCCCTTGTCGGCGACCAACTGACCGCCACCGTCATGCTCACGCCGGAATTCACCTCGGTCGCCGCCACGGCCGCGATTGTCGCCCACGAAGCGTTTCACGTCTATCAGTACCAGCACCACCCCGGGTGGGGGGCGGACGAGAGCCAGGCCCTCACCTACCCAGTCACGTCCGCCCCCCTTCATCACCTGCTGCTGATGGAGATGGAGGCGCTGGAGCAGGCGCTGTCCGCGGGCGGCGCCCCGGACCGTGGCGCACTCTGGGTCCGGCTGGCCCTGGACCTCCGCCATCGGCGCCATGCACTGCTGCCCCCCGGCGCCACCGTCTTTGAGCAGTCCATCGAGCGGCTGGAAGGCCTGGCCCACTACGTGGAGATGCACTTCGTTGCAGCATCCGCCGATGGCGCCCCGTCCCACCGCACACTCCGCTTCGGTCCCGACGACGTGCGCCGCCGGTCGTACGCGGTGGGCCAGGCGCTCGCCCTGCTGCTCGACCGGTTCGACCACACCTGGAAGGCCCGGCTGACCCAGCACGACACGCTCTTCCTGGACGACATGCTGGACCAGGCGCTGCCCCTGCACCTGCAGCCCGCCACCATCGCAGAGGCGGCCGTTGCAGCCCTGCAGGCCCGGGCAGAAGGGGAGGTCGAGGAGGTCGCCCGGAAGCGCGAGGCCCTGCGCGCCAGCGTCGTCACCCGGGGCGGCTGGCGCCTGGAAGTGATTGCGGCACCCGCCGACCCGCTCCGGCCCAAGGGATTTGACCCCATGAACCTGCACCCCCTCGGCCCTGCCGAAGTGCTCCACACTCGCTGGCTGCGGCTCGGAAACGACGCCAACACCATCGAGGTCTTCGGTGAAGTGGTGACCGCAGGTGCCGGCGCCCATCCGCTCTTCACCGGCATCGCCCGGATGACGGCACTCGGTCTCACCGCTGCCCCTCACATCACCCACGACGCTGACACCATCACCGTATCGGGCCAGGGCATCGATGCGACCTTCCGGCATGCCGCCGTCACACAGACCGGGCAGACCGTCACCATCACCCTTGCATAACGAAAAGAGGACCAGCCCGCGGGCTGGTCCTCTGCCATCTCTCAGTCTCCGCTCTGCGCCGCCCAGTAGGGCACCCGGCGGAGCTCATGCTCCAGCGTAAAGCCCCGTCCCGCGACCTCCCGGGCGTCGCTGACCATCATAAACGCTTCCGGGTCGGTCTCCAGCACCAGGCGCTTGACCCGCATCACTTCCGTGGGACTGACCACGCACATGAGCACTGGCCGGGACTTACCCGTGTACTCGCCCTTGGCCTCCAGCCTGGTCACACCCCGCTTCAGGTCCGCCAGCAGGGCGGCAGCCACCAAATCGACCCGCTCCGAAATGATCAGCACAAACCGCGAAGAGTTGAGGCCATCCTGCACCAATCCGACGGAGTAGCTGACCACAACGGTCATGATCAGCGCGTAAAGGACCGGTTCCACCGAGAGCATGAAGGCACCGAAGCCGAGAATTACCGCATCCATGCCGAGCATGACGGTGCCTACGTTCAGGCCCGTGTA
>Ga0196970_1001866_pt1 | contig 12378 bp, 11 predicted proteins | sample S1v_513CmetaG_FD_148672 | JGI IMG/M metagenome (GOLD analysis project Ga0196970, IMG submission 148672) | Soil microbial communities from Anza Borrego desert, Southern California, United States - S1+v_5-13C | ecosystem: Environmental > Terrestrial > Soil > Desert | place: USA: California... | reverse complement strand
TCGCCGCCATCCCCGCCAACGACATGCCCACCCAGGCGACCTTCATCGCCAGCCTGTTCGGGTCGGCCGCCTGACAACGCTGCCATCGCGGCTCTTCGCGCCCACCGTCAGACTTTGCAACAGAACCGCCAAATGGCCTCGGACGAACCCGGCGCTGTTCAGTTTAATCCTGCCTCGAATCCGTGGAGGTTTCTGTTAAGCTCACGTTGGTCACGTTGGGAGCAGTGAGGATCCGCTCTCGACGGCATCACCCCCGAACAGGGCGAACGGCGAACCGCGTCAACCGGTGTCCATTCTCCCGAAGGAAACCCAGCAAAGGACCGGCGGCGATGGGCGGACACCCGAGCGGCAGCCTGCGCGTCGCGCTGCTCAACCCCTTTGTGGCGGACTCGCCGTTCGCCGAGCGCGAGCTGTCCCTGCGCATGCTGGCCGCGTTGCGAGCCAAGCGGTGGGAGGCGGCCATCGTCCAGCGCGCGGCCGAAATCGAGGCGTTCGACCCCGACCTGGTCGTATCGCTGCACCCGCAGGTCACGCCGAAGCTGACCCGCCACTTCACCGTGGCATGTGACTGGAATCCGCCGAAGTTCCACGACTCGCATCCGGTCTTCCACCGGAACGAACGGTCCTACGACGGCTTGCTGACCGCGGGCGAGGGTATGCGGCGGAGGATGGCGGACCTGTTCTGGCCGACCGCCCGACCGCTCCTGACCGCGCCCATGTACCCCAGTTCCCCGGCGATCGCGCTGGAGCCGACGCTGGGGCCGGACAGCCGGCTCTTCTATGTCGGCTCCAACTGGGACGGGAGGCGCTACCCCCTGATCCTGGGCCTGCTGGCCGCAGCCGGCGTACTGGCGCTGCACGGCCGCCGCGACCGATGGGAGCACATGGCCCACGCCTTCACCGGCGAGGTGCCCTTCGACGGGCGGTCGGTGATCGAGCGGGCAAACGCCTGCGGGCTGGGCCTGTGCCTGCACCTGCCGGCACACGCCGAAGCCGGCATCCCGAACATGCGCATCTTCGAGCTGTCGGCAGCCGGCGCGCTGTCCATCGCCGACCGCCATCCCTTCATCATGAACGCCTTCGGGGACAGCGTCCTCTACGTTGACCTGACCGCCGGCGAGCACGAAGTGGCCGAGCAGATCCTTGCCAACGTGGCGTGGGCGCGGGCCAACCCGGCGCGCGGGCGGGCGATGGCGCGGGAGGCGCAGGCGATCTTTCTGGAGCGTTTCAGCCTGGAGGTGCTGTTCACCCCTTTCCCCGACCTCGTCGCCGAGGCACGCGCGACGCTCAGCCTGGTGCCGGCCGCGAGCGGAGCCCCGCCGGTCCCGGTCGATCTGGTGCTGCCGGTGGAGCCGGGCGGGTGGGAGGACGCAGTGCAGCGGATGGAGGCGGTGGCCGCGCAAACCGCCGGCCCCGTCGGCGTGGTGCTCGCCATGCCGGACGACGTCCCGGGCAACCCACCGGAAGGGCTCGTCCGCCGCCTTGGCGACGTACGGGTCGTACGGGTTCCGGCCGGGGTGCCGTCGGGGTCGTGCCTGTGGGCGGGGCTTCGGGCCGCGACGGCGGAGTGGGTCGGCATCGTGCCGCCCGGCGCCCGGCCCTTCCCCAACCACGTCGCGGTGCTGTTGGCGGCGGCGGCCGAACTCGGCGTGGACGCGGTCCATGGCGGAGCCCTGCAGCCCATGCTGCCGGAGGAGACGCTGGAGCTGTACCAGGCCGAGACGCGGCCGACAACCATCGGGCTCGACGCTCTCGACGCCACGACTCCCATGGCGACCGCAGCCACGCTGCACCCCGCAACCCTGCTGGTGCGTCGCACGCGCTTGCGGCCGATCCTGCGCCGCGATCCGGAACTGGGCGACGCCGCGGCGGCCTTTCTCGCCCATCGGATCGCCGCGGAGGGGCCGTTGGGGTGCAGCGGTCTCCTCACCGTGCACGCCGCAACGCGCGCGGACGCCGGGCTCGCCGCGGAGCTGGGGCGCCTCCGCCGCCTGAGCGCCCTGACCACCCGTCCCACGCCGGCCGGCGCCGCGCCGGCGGCGCCCCCGCCCGCGCTGCCGGCGGCGAGCTTCAGCGACCTCAATCCGGAGCTGGCGGAGCGGCTGCCGCATCTGAGCGGACCCGCGGGCTTCGCGGTCCTTCCCGGCGACCGGCCCGTCTATCTCTATGGCGCCTCGCGCGGGGGGCGTATTGTGCAGCTGGAGCTGGCCAAATGGGAGCATCTGTCTCTGGCCGGCTTCCTGGACGGTCTGCGCACGGGGGAGGCGTGGGGCCTGCCCGTGACCCCGCCGGAAGCCGTCGCCGAGGCCCTGCGTAATGCCACGGTGATCATCGCCAGCCAGTACGTCTCGGAGATCGCCCGGCGCCTGTCGGCACTCGGCGTGACCGATCCATACAACGCTTATCCCTTCATCGCCCAGCACATCCAGGTAAAGATACAGTCAACTCCCCGCCCAACATCGAACCTTACGGCCTAGCCTTATCATGCGGCTTTGTTTGCGCTACCATTGTCACGTACTCGACCATCTTTCTTGACCAGAAGGATCTTCCTGGCGGCTCCTGCACCAAATCGACGATAGAACGCAGGAGCGTGGAGCGGCCGCCGCCGCGCTGCCCGCTTCCGGGCCGGAAGGTTCCAAGGCCGCAAAACAGTCTTTGCCCGCCTTTCGCATCGACCATGACCCGGCGCGTCCGCTCGCGGCGGCGGTCAGCAGAGGCAACGAGGGGTCCGAATATGCGCGTGGGTGTCTACCGGGGGTTTCCCGCATCGGCGGGGGGTGGCTTTCAGTACGAGACGTCCCTGCTCGACGCCTTATCCGATCTGGCCTCGCGCGTTTCCTACGAACTGGTGTGCGTCAATCCTGCGGGCGAGAGTCTGCGCGCCATCCTGCAATCCCGCCAGCTCCGCTACGGCAACCTGCCAATCCTGCCGCTGGGTGATCTCCAGATTCACCAGGAACCGCCCGAATTCTACGTGGCCGCGCATAACGAGGGCGAGCCGCCGCCGCCGCCGGATGGCATCGTGCCGGACACCGTCATGGGACAGGCGCTGCGCGACGAGAGCGTCGACCTTCTGTTCACCTTGCACCCGACCCTGATCGGCCCGGAGTGCCTCATCCCCTTCATCGCTCCGATCCACGACCTCCAGCACCGCATGCAGCCGGAGTTCCCCGAGGTCAGCGCGGACGGCATCGCGGCGCGGCGGGAGCACAGCGACCGGATGATCTGCCGCTACGCGACGCTGGTGCTGGTGGATTCCGAGGCCGGGCGGCAGGACGTGCTGCGCTTCTACGGCGACCTGATCGACGATGACCGCATCCGGGTGCTGCCCTTTTTCCCGCCGGTGCGGCGGGCACGGCCGCCCGGGGAGCGCGACATGGCCAGGCTTCGCGAACGCTATGGCCTGCCCGACCGCTATTTTTTCTATCCGGCCCAGTTCTGGAAGCACAAGAACCACCGCCTGATCGTCGAGGCGCTCGCCCGTCTCAAGCGCGACCGGAACGAGATCGTGGACGTCGTTTTCGCCGGCAGCTATGCGGAAAAGTGGCGGGCCCGGAACTTCATCGAGGTGATGGCCCTGGCCGAGACCCTGGGGGTGCGCAACCAGATCCGCTATCTGGGCTTCGTGCCCGATCGCGACATGCCGGCGCTCTACGCGCAGTCGGCCGGGCTGGTCATGCCGACGTTCTTCGGTCCCACCAACATGCCCCCGCTGGAAGCCTGGACCTTCGGCCGGCCCGTCATCGTCACCAACCTGCCGAGCATCCGCGACCACCTCGGAGACGGCGCCCTCTACGTCGATCCGCGGGACGCGGCGTCCCTGGCCGAGGCCATGCACGCCCTCTGGCATGACGATGCCCTGGCGGCGGCGCTGGCCGCCAACGGCGCCCGCCGTCTCGCCGGTTTCCGGTACCCCGACTTCCTGACCGCGGTGCAAGGCATCCTGGACGAGGGGGTGGATCGCGTCCGCGCCGGCCGGACACCCGTCTATCCGGCCGCCTGGGGCGGCAGGGCAGCGGAATGATGGGCCTCTTCAGCGGTCTCTATCCGGATCATGCGGCGGCCAGCGTCGGGACGCGGAGCTACGACGACGAACGGGTCGTGGCCAAGCTGGTGGATGCGCAGTCCCGCTTCCAGTGGGACGGGGTTCTGCCTCCCCTGCTCCAGCAGCTCACCGCCGCGCTTCTGGCCGGGACGATCCGCGCGGGAGGCTTCGGCGGACAGCTGCGCGTCTGCGATTTCGGCGGCGGGCTGGGCGGCGCCCGGACGGTTCTTTCCATGATCCTGGGAGAGGCCATCGACCTCGACTGGGACGTGGTGGAGACCCCCGCCCTGGCGCGCGCCGGGAACGCGCGCTTCGCCGGGCCGGGCCTGCGCTTCCATGATTCGCTCGATGCGCTGGAAGACCGGGGGCACGATGTCATCATCGTGTCGGGCGTGCTGCAGTACCTTCCCGATCCGCAGGAGACCTTCGCCCGGCTGGCGCGCCGGCCGCACCATCACATGGTGATGAACCGCTTTCCCGTCCGCCAGGCGGCGGGGGGCACGCCGGCCGATGTCTGCACGATCCAGGATCTGGGGCTTCTTCAGGCCGGGGTGACCGTGCCGCACTGGTGCTTTTCCGAGGAACGCTGGCTGGGCCTCATCGGTGCCACGCACGACACCGTCATGCGCTGGACGGACGGCTTCGACGGGCGGCACCCGCTCGCCGACGGCAGCGAGGTATCCTTTATCGGCATGCTGCTTTCCCGCCGTCCCACCTCCGCACAGGCATCGTCATCATGATCGAAACCATCGAACACGGCGGGAAGACCCTGGCGATCATCGTCCGCGCGGAGTTCCGCGAGCCCGGCATCCATTTCTTCACGCCCTCCAGTTTTTCCCAGCAGCTGGCGGTCATGAACCACCCGGCGGGGAAGACCATCGTGCCGCATCTGCACAATCCGGTGCACCGGGAGGTCGATTACACCCAGGAAGTCCTGCTCGTCCGGCGCGGGCTCCTGCGGGTCGATTTCTACGACGACGCCCGGGCATACCTGCACAGCCGGCTTCTGCGGGCCGGCGACGTCATCCTTCTCGCCTCGGGCGGACATGGCTTCCAGGTGATCGAAGACGTCGAAATGGTGGAGGTCAAGCAGGGTCCCTTCGCGGGCGAAGCGGACAAGACCCGCTTCGAAGGGGGCGGCGACGAACGGATCATCATCGGGAATTGAGCGCGGTCGACCGGCGCGGGAAGGGGTGGGTTCCATGATCGTCGTGAGCGAGCCGTTGCTGGACGGCAAGGAAATGGATTACGTCCGCGAGGCCGTGGAGACGGGCTGGATCTCGTCGGAAGGACGATTCATCGCCGAGTTCGAACGCCGTTGGGCGGAGTATTGCGGCACGGCGCACGGTATAGCCGTGTGCAACGGCACTGCGGCCCTCCAGCTCGCCATGCGCGCGCTCGACCTGGAGCCGGGCTCGGAGGTCATCCTGCCGAGCTGCACCATCATTTCGTGCGCCCTGGCGATCCTGGAAGCGGGCTGCGTGCCCGTCCTGGTGGACAGCGATCCCGAAACCTGGTGTCTCGATCCCGATCAGGTCGCGGCGAAGATCACGCCTCGCACACGCGCCATCATGCCGGTCCACCTTCTCGGCCACCCCTGCGACATGGCGCCCCTGTGGGAGCTGGCCGACCGGCACGGGCTGCGCATCGTGGAGGACGCCGCCGAGGCGCACGGCGCGGAGTACCGCGGGCGCCGGTGCGGCGGGCTGGGCACGCTCGCCTGCTTCAGCTTCTACGCCAACAAGATCATCACCACCGGCGAGGGCGGCATGGTGACCACCGCCGATACGGTCCTGGCGGACCGGTTGCGCTCCCTGCGGAACCTGTGCTTCCGCCGGGACCGGCGGTTCCTCCATACGGAACTCGGCTTCAACCACCGGCTGACCAACCTGCAGGCCGCCGTCGGCCTCGCGCAGGTCGAGCGCATCGAGGACCACATCGCGCGCAAGCGCCGCATCGCCGCGCACTACCGCGCCCACTTGGAAGGGCTGCCGCTCGCCTTTCCCGTGGAGCGCCCCTGGGCGCGCAACGTGTACTGGATGTTCGGCATCGTCCTTGACGACGCCGTGCCCTTCGACGCGGCCGGGTTCGCCGCCCGCCTGCGGGAGCGGGGGGTGGACACCCGTCCCTTCTTCCTCGGCATGCACGAGCAGCCGGCCTTGCTGAAGCGCGGCCTGTTCCGCGACGAAGGCTATCCCGTGGCCGAGAGGCTGGCGCGGCGCGCGCTGTACCTGCCGTCCGGCCTCGGACTTGGCGAGGCGGAACTGGATCATGTCGCCGAGGCGGTACGGACGGTGCTGGCATGAGCGGGGTCTTCGGCACCGCCTACGCGGCGGTCTATGATGCGCTCTACGGCGAGAAGGACTATGCGGGCGAGTGCGCCCTCATCGAACGTCTGTTCGCCACCTACGCAAGCGCCCCCATCGCCAGCGTTCTCGACCTTGGATGCGGCACGGGCGGGCACGCCCTTCCGCTGGCCGGGCGCGGCCTGCGTGTGACCGGGGTCGATCGCTCCCCGGCCATGCTCGACCGCGCCCGGGAGAAGGCGGCGGCGCGCGTCGCCGAAGCTGGCGGACCCGCGCCCGATCTCGTGGAAGGCGACGTCCGGGCGCTTCGTCTGGATCGCGTCTTCGACGCGGCCATCATGATGTTCGCCGTTCTGGGCTACCAGCACGGCAACGATGATCTGCTGGCCACCCTGGCCTCGGTGCGCCGTCACCTGCCGCCATCGGGCCTCTTCCTCTTCGACGTCTGGTACGGCCCCGCTGTTCTGGGCCAGCGGCCGGAGGAGCGGGTGCGCACGATCACCCGGGGAGACGAGCGCATCCTCAGGACGACGCGGCCGGATCTCGACATCCGCGCGCAGATCTGCCGGGTTTACTTCCACGTCCTCAGGATCGCCGGCGACCGGGTGGCCGGCGAGGCTCGGGAGGTGCACGCCATGCGCTTCTTCTTCGACCGGGAGCTTGAACTGGCGCTTGCCGCCGCCGGCTTCCGGCTGGAGGCACTCCGCGCCTTCCCGGACGTCGAGCGCGAGGCGGACGAGACGACGTGGAACGTGATCGGCATCGCGCGCGCCCTCCCGTGACGGTGCTCAACGCCCATCCGCGCCGGTGCTGCACTGGTCGGTGAAACAGGCCGCCAGTTCGGCCCCGAAGGTGCGGTCGGCCAGCGCCCGCTCCTCGTCGGTGAGCATGGTGAGGTAGCAGTCGCGATAACCTTTGTTGATGAAGCGACGACCGCGCTCGTAACCGCGTGCGAGGTTCCGCCGATAGAACACGCCGTCGCGCCGGTCGCGGACCTCCTCGGCCTCCAGCGCGGCCATCGCCCTCATCGTGCTGCGCTCGATCGCCATCTCCTGCCGCGCGGCGGAAACCGGCAGGTCGAGGAAGGCCAGAATGGCGGCCAGTTCGCGGCCGGGGTGATCGACCAGATCGGGATAGGTCACCAGGTGCACCGGGATCTCGCGCTGGCCGAGCCAGGAGCGGACATGGTGCAGCCAGGTTCCGGCGAAGCCGAATCCGGCGCCGCCCGTCCTCACCCAGTCACGGACGAAACGGCGGAACGCGGGGCCTTCGGCCGGCCCGTCCTCCTCCCCGTCGCCGGGATCCACGAACCGGCGGTAATCCCACACCGACATCATGACATCGATCGGGTGACGGATCAGGTAGACCGCCTTGGCCGTTCGCCCGACGCAGGGCTGATCCAGGCCGAAGGGAAAATGCGTCTTGACGATCCGAGGCGCCTCAGGCACGGCGAAAGGTAACGCCGGCCAAGCGTGGATGTCGATCACGTATCGCTTCTCGAGGTCATGGATCGGCGCCTCGTCGCCGAAGAGGCAATGGAACATCAGGAAGCCGAGATAGGTCACGCCCGACTTCGGGAAGGCCGAGAGGCTGACAAGATCCCGCATCGACGTTCCGATCCTTTCGCCTGCATCAGCTCCCGCCCTGCCCGGACGCCGACGGCCGTCAGACGCGGTCGTCCGAATGACACCCGGAACAGGGGCCTTCATCACCCACGAGACGCTCTATGCCACGCCGGTGGAAACAACCCAATAGATTGGGTAGCATACCATTAGGCAGCGTACGTTTGATGTAGCAAACAGCGGCGGTCGCGGCCGTGAAGGGGGAGGGCGCGCGGATGACCAGCAGCACACCGATGCCATCCGCCCCAATGCCAGCCGACGATGCCGCCGGGGCGGGCAGCGGCATCGACCAGAATGCAGTCCAGAGGTGGCGGGAGGCGATTCGCTCTTCCACCGTCGGCCACTATCATCATCAGATGGGTGTGGCGCTTCTGGCCGCCGGCCATGACGAGGACGCCTTGATCGCCTTCGAGTGTGCGGTGGCGGCGGATCCCGGGCGGTACTCGTCCTGGCTGCGCATGGTGCGTCTGCTGGATGACCAAGGAGACCGGGAGCGCGCCCGCGCCGTCCTGGAGCACGTCCACGCCCGCGATCCCGATGCGCCGGCACTGGCGCTTGCCGAAGAAGCGGAGGAGGCTCTGGAGAACGGACAGCCGGAGGAGGCGGTCGCTCTCATGACGAAGGCGCTCGCCGCAAGCGGGCGCGCCGCCGCCCACCGGCCCGACACCGTCGTCATGCTTGCCGGCGAACTCCGCAACCGGCATGAGGACGCGTTGCGCTGGTGCGATCTCGCGGCACCCTACGTGGTGGACCAGCATGACTTGCGCCACCAAAGGGGGTTCTCCCTGCTTTTGCTCGATCGCCAGGACGAGGCCGAGCGGGAACTGCGGGCGTCGATCGCCGTGGCGCCGGAACGGATGCCGTCCTGGTATGTCCTCGGCCAGTACCACCGCCTTCGCTTCGAGGCCGAGGCAGCGCTCGCGGCGTACGGCCGTGTCCGGAAGAGCGACCATCCGTTGCGGCACTGGGCCGGACTCATGATCGCGTATACGCTTTTGATGAAAGGGCGTCTTTGGGAGGCGATGGACGCCTGTGATGCGGTCTGGCGACAGGAGCCCGGCATGAAGTGGGCGCTCGTCATGCAGGGGCTTGTGCATTTCCGCGCGGGAGACCTGGACGCCGCCGCTCGTGCCATTGACGAGGGCCGGCGGAATTTTCCCGATGCGTCCCGGGCGCGCGTCTTTCGTGGGATCCTCAAGATCGCGCGGGACCGACCGGATGAAGCGTTGGCGGATTTCAATGGCGAGCGCGGCGATTTCGCCTGCCTTGCCCTGGCGCGCCTCGGGCGGGCGCGGGCGCTGCTGGATCTGGGCGCCCCGGAGGAAGCCGCACGGCTGGTGCGCGCCGCCGTGAAGGAGGAGCGCCTGTGGATCGCCGCCACCCTGCGGCTGCTCGGACCGCTTGGCGACGCGCTGAAGCCGCTGCTCGCTTGCGCTGGCTATGGGTACCCGCCCGGCCGCGCGCCCGACGGAGCCGAAAGGGTGAACCTCGGCGCGCTCCTGCGCCCATCGCATCCATGATGCGCCCCGAGAGCCGCACGCACAGGCAAAGTAAGCGATACGAGCTCACCCTTCTTCCTGAATTCGGTTCCGTAACCGAGATTGCGCGCGGGCTCACGGGACACGGAGGGTACGATGGAGGACGGTGTCAGGCTTCATCCCAGGCTTGAAGCCATGGATGAAGACAGGCCATATCGGCGGATCGAGGTGATCACGGGGCGGCGGCAGCGACGCTCGTACTCCACACAGGAGAAGGCGCGTATCGTGGCGGAGAGTGCGGCGCCGGGCGCCAACATCTCCGAGGTGGCGCGGCGCAACGGAGTGAACCGCGGCCTGCTCACGGTCTGGCGCCGGGAGGCGGGCGTCGTCGCGGAGGCAGCCCCGATGCAGACGCCGCTGTTCGTCCCGGTCACGGTGGCCGAGGGGCCGCCGTCCGCTGCTCCGGGCGATCAGCGGACGGCGGCTGGGGAGACGGCGCCGGGCCGGATCGAGATGGACCTGCGCAGCGGACGGCTGGTGTTCCATGGGGCCGTCGATCCCAGCCTCGCGGCAGCGGTTGTTGCCGCCGCCCGGGGGCGGGAATGATCACCCTGCGCCCCGACCTCAAGGTCGTGGTGGCCACGCAGCCGGTCGATTTCCGCAAGGGCGTCCACGGCTTGGTCGCCCTGGTGGCCGAGGCGCTGAAAGCCGATCCCTACTGCGGTGACGTCTTCGTCTTCCGCTCGCGCCGCAAGGACCGGCTCAAGCTCTTGGTCTGGGACGGCACCGGGGTGATTCTCGCATCGAAGTGGCTGGAGGACGGAGGGTTCCCCTGGCCGCCGATCCAGGACGGCGCAGTCCGTCTGAGCGCTGTGCAGTTCGCGCTTCTGCTCGACGGACTGGAGTGGCGCACGGCCTCACCGGCGGCGGTCAAAAAGCCGCGCTGGATGGGCTGAATGCGTTGATTCGCCTGGGTCTTTGTGCGCTTCTGCGGTATGCTCCGGGGCATGGTTCAGCCTCCCGATCCGCTCCCCACGGACCCCGCCGAACTGGCCCGGATCATCCACGATCTGGTGGCCAGGACTGCGGAGTTGCAGGCGCGGGTGGAGACGCTGACAGCGCTGATCTTCGGAGCGAAGTCGGAAAAGGCGTCGGTGATCGCCCCCGAACAGGGCGTCCTCGACCTCGGCGATCTCGCCCTCGAGGCCGCTCCGGCCGCCAACGACAACGCCGATCGGACACTCGGCCAGCCGAAGCGGCCCCCGCGCCGGCCGGCGAACCGCAACGTCGGGGCACTCCCCCGGCATCTGCCGCGCCTGGAGACGACCATCGAGCCGGAGAGCACCGCGTGTCCGTGCTGCGCCGGGGCGATGCACCGGATCGGCGAGGACGTCGCCGAGGCGCTGGACGTGATCCCGGCCGTGGTGCGCGTGCTGCGCACCATCCGGCCGAAGTACGCCTGCCGCGGCTGCCATGGCACCCTGGTCCAGGCTGCCGCCACGCCGCGGGTGGTGGACGGCGGCATGGCCTCCACCGCCCTGGTCGCCCATGTCGTGGTGGCGAAGTTCGCCTGGCATCTGCCGCTGTACCGGCAGGCCCAGATGTTCGCCGGCCAGGGCATCGCGCTGGACCGGACGACCCTGGTGTTCTGGGTTCGTCGGGCTGCATGGTGGCTGAAGCCGCTGTACGAACGGCTCCTGCTCTACATTCGCTCCCAGGAGCGGGTGTACTGCGACGAGACGCCGTTACCCCGGCTCGATCCGGGACGCGGGCGGACCAAGGTCTGCCAGCTGTGGGCCCAGGCGGTGGACGACCGTCCCTGGCAGGGACCGGCTCGGCCGGCCGTCGGCTACGTGTTTGCCGAGGGACGGGACACGGCGGCGCTCCAGGAGCAGTTGGCGGCCTTCGACGGCATCCTCCAGGTGGACGGCTATGCCGCCTACAAGGCGCTGGTGCGTCGGCGCAAGCGGGCGCGGATCCGGCTCGTGTTCTGCCTGGCGCACGCACGTCGCAAGTTCGTGGCGGTGTTCAAGACGACCCAATCCGAGGTGGCGCGCGACGTGATCGCACGCATCGGCGCGGTGTACGCCATCGAGGAGCGCCTCCGCGGCACGACGGCCGAGACGCGCCGGCGGGTGCGGCAGGCCGAGAGTCGGTCGATCATGGAGGCGTTGAAGGCCCGGTTGCTCGAGGTGCGGGCGGAGATCTCCGGCCAGTCGAGCTTGGCCAAGGCGATCGCCTACACGCTGGGCCACTGGGACGGGCTGATCGCCTTCCTGGATGACGGCCGCATCGACGTGGATACGAATGCGGTGGAGAGATGCATGCGCCCGATTGGTTTGGGCCGGAAGAACGCTCTCTTCGCCGGTTCGGCGGCGGGCGGCCGGGACTGGGCGATCCTCGCCTCGCTGCTCAACTCGGCCAAGCTGAACGACCTCGACCCGTTCCCCTACCTGGCCGACATCCTGGAGCGCATCGTGTCCGGCGCGGTGAAGGTCAATGATCTCGACCGCCTGTTGCCGTGGGTGTGGAAGGCGGAGCGGGATGCTGCGCTCACCGCCGAGGCCCGAGCGGCATGACGGCCAAGCCCGCCGCGAACGCCGCCACGGCGGCGCCCAAAGCGATGCTGGGTACGGAGGACCTCGAAGCCTACCTGCGGGCCCGCGGCCGAGCGGCGCCGGTGTCGCGCCTCGACGGGCTCGACGGCTACCTGACCGCCGTGCTGATCGGGCCGAAGTTCATCGACCCGCCGATCTGGCTTGGCCACCTCCTGGGCGAGCGTGCCTTGCTTGCCGCGCAGGAGAGCCGGGAGCATTTGGCCATCCAGGCCGTGGTGCATCACCACAACCGCCTGTCGGAGACGATGGCGCAGTTCCCCTATCTCTACCGGCCGCACCTGCCGCCCGACCATGCCGGCGGCTTGGACC
>Ga0196970_1001863_pt1 | contig 12393 bp, 11 predicted proteins | sample S1v_513CmetaG_FD_148672 | JGI IMG/M metagenome (GOLD analysis project Ga0196970, IMG submission 148672) | Soil microbial communities from Anza Borrego desert, Southern California, United States - S1+v_5-13C | ecosystem: Environmental > Terrestrial > Soil > Desert | place: USA: California... | reverse complement strand
CCAGGTCGCGGTCCGATTTGTTAACGACGAAGATCTCCGCGATCTCCATCAGACCTGCCTTGAGCGTCTGCACCTCATCACCCGCCTCAGGCACGAGGGCCACAATAGTACAGTTTGCCAGACCTGCTATCTCCACTTCACTTTGCCCAACACCTACTGTCTCTACCAGCACGTGGTCGAAAGGGGCCGCCCGCACCAGGTCCGTTACCTCCAGGATCTTTGCACTGAGCCCACCAAGAGCCCCCCGGCTCGCTAACGATCGGATATAGACATTGGGATTATTGTAAAACGACGACATTCTGATGCGGTCACCCAGTAAGGCACCGAAGTTGAATGGGCTTGAAGGGTCTACCGCTATGATGGCGATTTTCTTGCCCTGGGGTATCCAGTGGTCGAGGAGCGCGTTGACGAGCGTGCTCTTGCCGGCACCGGGCGGACCGGTAATGCCTATCACTGCAGGACCGGTACTGGATCTTAGTGAACCCAGCAGATCTTCGTATCCATTAAGCTCGTTCTCTACTATGGTGATGCCGCGGGCTAGCGCTCTGAAGCTTCCTGATTGTATGTCTGCGAGTAATTGTTTTATCTTGCCCTGCACTAAAAGACTATTTCCATCGTTTAAGAAACTGAATGACTTCAGGTGAACAAAAATAGTTTTCTTCAATCGAAAGTTCTACGTAGTAACATAGCCTTGTTTACAATCCTGCTGATGATAGTGGGATTTTACCCGTCGAGGGCGATGCTTTCTATTGCTATGATGCTATTCGGGCTGAACGCATTGGCAGGTGTGCACCCAAAGCGCTGGCTGCATCAGAAATGGTGGCTTTTGGGCATCGGGTGGATAGGCTTAATGGCGCTTTCATGGTTTTGGAGTGATAATAGCGGCTTCTGGTCGGCAAGAGTGGAGACGAAGCTGGCCATTGTCCTTTTGCCGCTCGCCTTTGCCTTTACCCCACGGTTTGACTACCGTGCGCAGAAGATATTCACCATTGCTCTTTGTTTGTTGCTATGGTATGGGACAGGCTATACTATGTACTTCTTGATAAGCCATCCGGAGCACTATATCCAGGGCTATAGCTTTTCGCATGTGCTGCCAACCTTGCCAGAAGGAGATCATATAGTATATAGTTTATCGCTGGTGGTGGCTATTGTGTGGGGTGTGTACTTCCTGCCGTTAGTAAGAGAGCGGCTGGTTAAGGTCTTTTTGGTGGCTTCGATAATTGTTTTCATACTGGCGCTTCATATAGTGGCTGTGCGTACCGGGCTGCTGGCTTTTTATGTATTTGTGGCGTGCTGGTGTTTGTACCTGGCAGCCAGGCGTAGTACACGATGGATAGGTATAGGTGTAATAGCGGTATTTATAGTAGGGGCTGTTCTGGCCATGAAGTACGTACCTACCCTGCGGCAACGGGTGGCACACACGATGTACACCTATGAAATGTATGAGCAGGGGAATATCTCGGCTGACTATAGTGATATGGGACGGATCATGTCATACGATATTGCGTTGAGGCTGATGAAGGAGCATCCTTTGGCAGGTGTAGGGGCGGGGGATATTCTGGATAAGATGAAGGAGGGATATGACCGCTGGCATCCGCATGTGAAAGATGAGCAAAGACTGGTGCCACACAATCAATTCTTAACCATAGGAGTGGCCATTGGTATTCCCGGGCTATTGCTGTTTATTGCCTGGCTGGTATATCCCTTATTTACACTAAAGAGAAATAGGGCCGGGGCCTTTTTTGTGCTGATGTGGATACCCCTGCTGGTACCGCTGATGGTGGAGCCCTTTCTGGAGATTCAGTTCGGGGTATTCATCTATCTGTTCTTTCTTCTCTGGCAGCGACATATAATGAAACATTATGAACCTGCTGAGGACACTGATGCAACACCGCAGGCCGGGTGAGTGTGAAGGCCTGGCAGGCAACCGGGAAAAAGGGAGCTACTGGTTGCCTACTGGTTGCCTACTGGTTGGGAAAGGGTTGGGAGAGCTTTAGTATATTTGAGGGGCAGACACCCTTTTGTTATGTGTCCACCTATGATGCTGGCGGGGTAGCAATTTGATACTCTATACTAGCTTAATACTAGCTTAATACTAGCTTGATACCAGCTTGATCCCTGGCTTAGGGGATGTGAGGGGTGGACGACAGGAAGTGGTGTGCTGCGGAACATAATAAACAGCCTTGCCCAGATGATCAATTTTATTCCAATCTTTCCATTAAATATAGTCGTATTCCCTGGTGAGCAATTGAACCTTCACATATTTGAACCCAGATACAAGCAACTGATAAATGAGTGCCTGAAAGACGGGAAACCCTTCGGAATCCCTTCCGTGTTGAAATCGAAGATAGAGGAATACGGGACGCTAATGGAAATTACTGACCTGGTGAAGGAATATGACAACGGGGAGTTGGACATCCGCACCAGAGGGCTGAAGGTGTTCAGGGTGCTGGAGGTGGTGAGCGAACTACCGGAAAAAGAGTACAGCGGCGCCATTGTTGACTACCCGCCCAACGTGATGGAGCATGGGGAAACGAAGATCTCGAAAATCATACTGGACGAGGTGAAGAGGCTATATGCATTGCTGAACGTAGAGGAGAAATTTCCTGCGCACCTGGAAGGCATGATATCGTACGAAGTGGGACACTATGTGGGGCTGAGCCGGCAGCAGGAGTATGAGTTGCTATGCATACTTACGGAGGTGCAGCGGTTGGAATATATACGAAGACACCTGCACCAGATGGTGCCGATGCTGAAAGAGCTGGAAGAAATGAAGGCAAGAATACAGCGCAATGGTCACTTCAGGAACCTGTCGCTGGATGATTTCAGCCTGGGTAGGGAGAATGAATAAAGCTGTGCGGAAGGTTTATTTTTTACTATTTTGTACCTCCAATCATTTAAAAATCTGAAAAGTATGTCAAAGACCCTCTGTATTGATTGGGGTAACACCCTGGTAAAGGCAGCTATATTTGATGAAGGCAACAAAATAACTGAAGCCAGGCAGATGAGTGATGCAGAAGCATATGGTTCACTGCAGGCGATGCTGGAGACCCATGCCCCAAAGGGAGCAATATTCTGCAGCGTGAACAAGAACAGCGCTGAGTCTGAGCTGCTGATAAGTCAGAACGTAGAGTACTACCTGAAGCTGGATGATAATACGAGGTTGCCAATTATTAACGCATATAGCAGCCCTGAAACACTGGGGCCTGACAGACTGGGGATTGCAGTGGCAGCACAGGCGATGAACCCGGAAAAGAACATACTGGCTGTGAGCCTGGGCACGTGTGTGACTTACAACTTCGTGCAGAAGAATAAGGCATTCAGAGGTGGAGCTATATCGCCCGGGTTGCGGATGCGCCTGAAATCGATGCATGAGTACACAGACAAGCTACCTGAGATAAACCCTGACGGGGAGGTATTGCTATTGGGATACGATACAGCAACCTCTATGCGTAGCGGAGCTATATACGGAATGGCATCTGAAATAGATGGAATGATTGCGGCATTTGCCGATCAATACCCTGATTTTAACGCTGTGTTAACTGGGGGTGATGCGCCTTTATTTGCAAACAAACTTAAAAGCAAGATATTTGCAGACCCTGATCTTTTGCTCAAAGGGTTAAATCTAATCTTAAAACATAATGTGCCACAATTATAATAAGCACTTAGTAGTTACCCTTTGTTTACTTACCGCCGGACTTAATTCTTTAGCACAAAACTCCAACAGAGAGAATTCACCATATTCAAGATATGGCATTGGTGAGCAGCGGAATGGGCTGAACACCGTATTGAAAGGCATGGCGAGCATATCTTCTGCCTATGCCAATGAGTATAATGTGAACACTGATAACCCCGCATCTTACGCTACCCTGAAGCTGACTACATACGAAGCCGGGGCGGAGGGGAGTATGAGAACCATATCTGCCAACAATAGGTCGTACGGAACCGGAACAGCTACACTGTCTTACCTGACGGTGGGCGTGCCGCTTGGGAAGTACGCAGGTATGGCGCTTGGGCTGCGGCCAATGACAAGAACGTTTTACAGAATGAACGATACTACGGAGCTGACAGGAATAGGTCCTGCAGTACGTAGCTATTCCGGAGACGGGAGTACCAACTACGCTTTTATTGGTGCCGCAGGTACTTATGGCGGTTTCAGTATAGGAGTGAATGTGGGCTACCTTTTTGGGACCATAAAGAATACCAGCCTTGTGTATAAGATATACGACACGGTGAACACCTACAATGCCGACTTCTCGAAGTTTACCAAAATAGGAGGCATCTATTATAAGCTGGGTGTGATGTACAATGCCAAACTCACTGAAAAGATGAACCTGAGGGTAGGCGGAACGGCCACCCTGGGGCAGAACCTGAATGCGTGGAGAGATAACTATGCTATCTCCTGGAGGAACACTGGCACTGGAACGATATCTGATACAGTGGTGAATAATCAACAGGTAAAAGGAACGATAGAACTACCACTGTCATATACATTTGGTGCACAATTAGCAGGTGGAGAGAAGTGGATGGTGGGAGTAGACTACTCTGGCGGACAATGGAGTGACTTCAGGAGCTACGGAATTGCAGATTCGCTAGGCAACTCAAGCCGTATAGCGGTAGGTGCGGAATTTACCCCTAACGCTGCAAGCCTTTATAACTACCTGCAGCGCATTACCTATCGCATCGGGTTCTATTATGGAACTGACTATGTAAAGCTGCGCGGCACAGATCTGAACTACTACGCGGTGACTGCGGGTGCGAGCCTTCCCTTTAAAAGATCGCCTGACAGACTGCACCTGGGTGTGGAGCTGGGGAAAAGAGGAACTGAAGTAAACGGACTGATAAGGGAAAACTTCTTCAGATTCTCCCTGGGTATCTCCCTGAACGACAGGTGGTTTGTAAAGAGAAAATATGACTAGTAACCTTCCTAAAAAGCTATTAAGAACAATAACCCGGAGCATTCTTCCGGGTGTTTTGTTTATGCTTTCGCTCGCCTCCTGCAACAACAATACCCAGGAAATACAGGAGCTGACGAGCAAAACCAACATTCAGGAGGACAAGGCTGAGGATGTAATGATCATACAAAGTGAGGGCGGAAAGGTGAAAGCCAGGCTTTTCGCGAAGGAGTTTGTGATAAATGAAGTGTCGAAACCACCCTTTTGGGAAATGAGGAAGGGACTGAAGGTGGAATTCTATGATGATAGTACCAGGGTAGAAAACACCGTTACTGCCAGGTATGCCAGGTACTATGAGCAACAGGGAAACATAATACTGAGAGATAGTATAAAGATAGTGAGCCGGAAAGGGGATGAGCTGGAGACAGAGGAACTGATATGGAACCAGAAGTTAAGGAAGTTTTATACCGAACAGTTTGTGAAGATCACTACCCCCACACAGGTGATGTACGGAGATGGCCTGGAGGCAAACGAGGACTTCTCGTGGTACCAGATAACCAATATTAAGGGCATTCTCCAGGTAAATAAGAGTGAGATGCCTGAATAGCCATCTAAGCCAGAATACCTCTTTTCCTGCCCCTGAGAATACCTCTTATATTAGCTACCTTTGCACACTTATTAAACAGTCTTAATCAACCTACAAATAAAAGATGAAGAAACTTATCTTATCCATTGTTGCCGCAGCGCTGGTATTTACAGCCCGGGCTGATGAAGGAATGTGGATTCCCGCGCTGATAGGGAAGAACTATGATGAAATGGTTCGCATGGGGCTGAAGCTCTCTAAAGAGGACCTGTACAGCATCAACAAAAGCAGCCTGAAAGACGCCATAGTACAATTTGGCGGCGGATGTACAGCGGAAATGATATCTCCCAAAGGATTGCTGCTCACCAACCACCACTGTGGTTATGGCTCGATAGCCGGCCTGAGTACTGTAGAGAAGAACTACCTGGACAATGGGTTTTGGGCAAAGAACCTGAACGAAGAGATCCATGCACCAGGGCTGTCAGTTATTTTCCTGGAAAAGATAGAAGACGTGACTGACGAAGTGATGGAAGCAGTGGGTAATGCAAAAGGGGAGGAGTACACAAAGAGATTTGACGAGATAAGAAAGAAGATAGAAAAGGAGTCGTCTTATGATGGCAAATACTATACTACTGTAAAAGAATACTTCAATGGCAATCAGGTGTTGCTGCTGACCTACAAAAGGTACACTGATGTGCGCCTGGTGGGTACCCCGCCTAAGTCCTTAGGAAAGTTTGGTGGGGACACTGACAACTGGATGTGGCCAAGACATACCGCAGACTTCAGTATGTTCCGTGTGTATGCAGGTGCTGACAATGAGCCTGCGGCTTACGCGCCCGGCAACAAACCTTATCAGCCAAAGAAGTATCTTCCTATATCTATAGAAGGGGTGAAGGAAGGAGACTTCGCGATGATATTTGGCTATCCTGGCCGTACAAACAGGTATGAGGTATCTACAGGAATTGATCTGTCTCTTACAGATATCAATCCATCGATAGTGAACATTCGGGATAAGCGCCTTTCTATTATGCGGAAGCATATGGATGCGAACAAATCTGTTTACCTCAAGTACACAAGCCAGTATGCGAGCATAGCCAACTACTGGAAGTATTTTATCGGGCAGACTGAGCAACTGAAGCGCCTGAAGGTGGTGGAGAACAAGAAGAAAGACGAACAAGCCTTCATTAAATGGGCAAGAAACAATAACCGCCCGTACGGAAACCTGATGAGCGAGTACGAAGACGCTTACGCTGGTTACAGACCTTATGCTAAACACGCCGTCTACTATTCCGAAGCTTTCAGGGCACCTGCACTTACCAGGCTTGCCGCTGGCTTTAACTCACTGGCTAAGGCACTGGAAAAAGGTCATGATTCGAAGGATACCATTGACAAGTATGTAAAGAATCTTAAAGCAGGACGGAAGTCATTGTTTAAAGACTATGATGTAAGTCTGGACAGGGAGCTGTTTGCTGCCATGACCCAGATGTACTACGCAAACGTTCCTAAGAACCAGTTGCCGGATATATACGATGATGTAATCTTCAAGAAGTATGGCAGGAATACCGAAAAAGGGTATGCTGACTATGCCGCCTATGTATATAGCAATACCTTCCTGCTGGACAGCAATAAGTTCAATGCCTTTACAGAGAATCCTACACTGAAGCAGATCAAGAACGATCCAGCTATTCAGTATGCGCTGAGCTTTGTAAGGAATTATGAGAACAACTACCTGCCTAAGGTGGAGGCATTTGCCGATACCAAAAAGGACCTGAGCAGGGAGTACATAAAAGGCCTTATGGAGTGGAAGAAGGACAAGCACTTCTATCCGGATGCCAATTCTACCATGCGTATTTCTTACGGTCAGGTGCTGGGTTATTCACCAAAGGACGGTGTGTACTACGACTATTATACTACAATCGATGGCGCGATGGCAAAGTACCAGCCTGGCGACGACGAGTTTGACCTTCCTCAGGAGTTCATAGACCTATACAGGAAGAAGGACTATGGCCAATATGCAGACAAGAATGGAACGATAAGGACTGGCTTCATCACCAATAATGACATCACAGGTGGCAACTCAGGTAGCCCGGTAATAAACGGAAAAGGGGAGCTAATCGGTCTTGCCTTTGACGGTAACTGGGAGGCCATGAGCGGAGATATAGCCTTTGATCAGAAATATAAGAGGACGATCAATGTTGATGCCCGGTTTATCCTCTTCCTGGTGGAGAAAATGGGTAAGGCGCACAACCTGATCGCGGAAATGGACATCAGAGACTAATTTCAATATTGTTTTGTAACCTGAAAAGGCCGGATGATCCACATCCGGCCTTTTTTTGCCTGGCATGATTCTGTTACGGGTTTAGAGTCAAACTCAACCGTTTTACTTAATAAATCAACGCGTATGAAACTTTCAAGATTATTGGCATTCGCTGCCGTTGGAGTGGTAGCAGGCATTTTACTCACCCGCACAAATAAGGGAAATGAAATCAGGAGAAACATCGCCAGTTCAGCAGGTGATCTGGGCAAAAAGCTAGGAAAGCTACGTCGCCAATCTGGTGATCGCCTCCACGAGATGATGGACGACACTACGAATATTGCACGCAAGGCAAGGGAAAAAGCTGATGGCTATATAGCATAGGCTTGTTTTCTCATATTATTTTGGAAGGGCTCCCGATACAAGGAGCCTTTTTATTTGCCCGGTCTAACGCAGCCGATTTGGTATATTTGATGTGATGCGACACTGTTTTCTTTATACTGTAATCCTGGTGCTACTGAGTGGTACCCTCATTGCGGCAGACTCGCTTCAGGTAGTAAGGGTGATCCCCATGGCGGCCAGGCTGATGACTGTAGACGAGTTGGGGAATGTGTATGTGGTAAGAGAAAACAACTCCCTCGTTCGATTTACCGACCAGGGAGACAGTAGCGCTTTCTATCGTTCTGTTCAGAATGGAAATATAGGTGCCGTAGATGCTTCAAATCCCCTCAGGGTGGTAGTATATTACCCAGCCTACTCCAAGATCGTGATCCTTGACGGGCTGCTGGCAGAGAAGAATGAGCTGAACCTGCGTAAAGTCAATATTCTTACCCCCTCTGTAGTAGCCTCCAGTGCTGATGGCAATTTATGGCTCTTTGACCAATTCAATGCCCGGCTGAAGAAGATAGATGATCAACTAAGCGAGATTGCCCAAAGTAATGATATAAGGCAGGAAGCACAGTCAGTTCCTTCTCCATCCTTTATGCTGGAGCGCAACTGGAAGCTTTTCGTTGCTGATACCTCCAAAGGCATTTACACCTTTGACAGGTACGGCAATTACATTAACACGCTGGACATCTATGGAGTTAAATACCTCCAGGTCTATGGCAGTCAGTTAGTTTTCCGGAATAGGGACACACTTATTTCCTGGGATATGAGTAAGGTCGCGTACCACAAGCTTCTGCTGCCCTACGGTGAACTGGGAATAGTGAATGCGGCAGTTGTCCGCAATACCTTGTATGTTCTTTACAAAGACCGGCTGATCCTGTTCCGGTTGCCGGATGAAAAGACACCCTTTGCGGCAGAATAGATCAGCAGCACCTTAGCTAAGCATCTTCTCTATTTGAAGGAACACCTCATCTGGCTGTCTTCCTTCCCATAAGATATTGTACACGCAGGTTGCGAGTGGTATATCAATCCCATAGGTTTTAGATATCGCCTGCATTCCCCGGGCTGCATAGTACCCTTCCGCAACCATATTCATTTCCAGGGTAGCTGCTTTCACGGAATACCCCTTACCTATCATGGTGCCGAATGTACGGTTGCGGCTATGGAGCGAGTAGCAGGTAACCAGCAGATCACCCAGGTAAGCACTGGTATGGAAGTCTGGCCGCTCATTGGATGGATGAACTTTCTCAAAATGGGCATCCAGATAACGATACATTTCCCTGTAGCAATTGGTGATATATACACTCAGGAAGTTGTCTCCATAGTCCAGCGCATGAGCCATACCTGCGCCTATGGCGTAGATGTTCTTTAACACGGCAGCAAACTGCGCACCCCATATATCATGGTTGTAGGTGGTATTGATATAGGAGTTGCTGAAGGTAGTGGATACATTTTTAGTGAGTTCGTCACCAAGACCTGAAAAGGTGAGATAGCTGAGGCGCTCGAAAGCCACTTCCTCTGCATGGCATGGCCCTGTAATAGCCACATAATTCTCTACATTATACCTGATCCGTTCAGACAGATAGTCGTTCAGTAACAGGTTAGAGTCGGGGAGGATTCCCTTGATTGCAGATATGATCTTCTTTTCCTTCCATAGAGCGGAGTCGGCGCTTTCTATTACCTGCTGTGCATAGGCAGAAGGTACCGCGAACACCAGCGTGTCGCTATTCTCCAGGACTGACTGCAGGTCATCCGTAGGCAGGATGGTCTCAGGCAAAAACCTGACAGAAGTTAAGTAATGCGGATTGTGGTTCCTTTTTTGCAGGTAATCTACAGATTGCTTGTTCCTTACCCACCACCGGATCTGCTGGCCGTTGTCGGTGAGTATCTTTGCCAGGGCGGTACCCCAGCTTCCGTTGCCTATTATCCCTATATTGCCCGATGTCGATTCTTTCAAGTCAGTTGCTTTTGTCTTCAGAGTTTACTCGTCGTCTTTCTCTTTAGCGTCAAACAGTTTATCCTTAGCTACGGGTGTCACTTTCGATTGCTCCTTCAGGGTTCGTGCTATGGAACCATAGGGTGCAGTAACCACCTCTTCGCCTTCCTTCAGCCCTTCCGTTACCTGAATGTACTGATTATCCTGTATTCCGGTTTTTACATCACGCAGACTCACCTGACCGCTCTTTGCATCATACACAAATACCACCTGCCTTACGTCGTCTATACTCTGGTCAGCTTTTTTCTTAAGGCTATCAGGGTAATCTCTTGTGGTAACCGCGTTGACTGGTATTGAAATTATGTTCTGCTCCCTGCGTGTCTGAATCTCTACTGATGCTGACATACCCGGCTTGAAGGGAAACTTGCCTGGTGCATAAGCAATAAGGTCGGCGTAGCTACCAGGCAGGATCAGAATGTGTACAGTGTAGTTGGTTACCTGATCGGTACTCGCCTGCTGGAGACCGGTGCTCTTGCTTGACACACTTATCTTCGAAACTGTTCCTGTAAACTTCCTGTTCCGGTAGGCATCTGCTTCTATGATGGTGGTGTCCCCAATCTTCACTTTCGTAATGTCTGTTTCACTCACATCCACCCGAACTTCTATTCTGCCGAGATCGGCAATGGTGAGTACTTCGGTACCCGCCATCTGGGCTGTACCCACTACGCGCTCACCCAGCTTCACATTAAGCTGAGATATGATGCCGCTGGTAGGGGCAAAGATGTTGGTCTTCCTCAGATTCTCACGTGCCTGGGTAAGTCCGGCTGATGCACCCTGCACGCCATATTGCCCACCTGAAACCGTAGCACGGGCAGCCTCATAGCTTGCCTTTGCCGTTCTGTATGCCGACTCAGCCTGCTCAAACTCAAGGGCAGATATTACCTTTTCCTCATAAAGCTTCTTGTTCCGGTTGTAGTTGGTAAGTGCCTGGTCGTACTGTGCTTTTGCCTGGGCTACCATTTCCCTGCTGTTGGTCACCCTTGCCCTGCTCTCCTGTACGGAAGCCTCCGCCTGGTTTACCATAGAGCTATAGATGGCAGGGTTTATTTTCAGGAGGAGTTGACCCTTACGTACGCTGTCGCCCTCCTCTATATTCAGCTCTATTATCTCTCCGCTCACTTCGGGGCTTATCTTCACCTCGGTTTCAGGGTATATCTTGCCGCTGGCAGTCACCGTTTCTACGATGGTGTGCCTCGCCACCTTTTCCACCACCACTTTAGTGCCCTTGTCACCAGTGGTCTTGCCGATGATGATGATGATGATCAACAATAACACGGACCCGCCAACAATCCACCAAAGGGACTTTTTCTTCATATACTGTTGTATGTCTACCTGTTAATATTCACCACAAAATAACTACTCCTTACACTCCTTCCCCTTCGGGAGGGCCGGGGAGGGGCCTTACTTCACCTCACTACCCGCATCCGCCATCTCCAGTGGCGATACAAATATCAGTTTACCATCCTTATTCTCCGCCATCAGTATCATCCCCTGGCTTTCTATGCCCCTCATCTTCCTTGGAGCAAGGTTTGCCACCACCGTCACCTGCTTACCAACAATGTCTTCAGGCTTAAAGTGCATAGCAATACCGGAAACAATAGTCCGCCTTTCTGTACCCATATCCACTTCCAGCTTCAACAGCTTATCCGCTTTCTCCACCTTTTCAGCTGACAATATAGTGCCCACCCGCAGGTCTATTTTGGCAAAGTCATCAAACTGAATAGTCTCCTTAGCCTGCTTCACTTCTGTTGCCTGCGTTGGCGTGGCACCTTCTGTGGTGCCTGCTGTATTGTTAGTCGTTGCTTTATCTTGATCCACCTTGCTTTGTTTAAGGTTGTTTCTAAGTTTTTCCACCTGCGCCGTCACCTCCGCATCCTCTATCTTCCTGAACAACAGCTCAGGTGCCCTTAGCGGGTAGTTCACTTTCAATAAGTCTATCTTGCCAGCATTCTCCCAGTCCAGCATCCTGTCTACCACCTTCATCATGTGGCACAGCTTCTTTGCCGTAAAAGGTAGGAAAGGGTTCACCAGGATCGCCAGGTTAGCTATGTGCTGCAGGCAAAGGTGCAGGCAGTTGTCAATCAGCTTTTGGGCTTCTAATCCATCTGCATTTTCCGGGTCATTTGCATTCAGCCTCCTCGCTTCTATCCACGGCTGCTTCTCCTGCATGTACTTATTACCCTTACGTGCCAGATCCACCACCTCAAACAGTCCATCCCTGAACTTATAGTTCTCCAGATTAGCCTCTATCCGCTCTTTCGCACTCTTTATCTCTTCT
>Ga0196970_1001862_pt1 | contig 12396 bp, 15 predicted proteins | sample S1v_513CmetaG_FD_148672 | JGI IMG/M metagenome (GOLD analysis project Ga0196970, IMG submission 148672) | Soil microbial communities from Anza Borrego desert, Southern California, United States - S1+v_5-13C | ecosystem: Environmental > Terrestrial > Soil > Desert | place: USA: California... | reverse complement strand
CAAATCGTGATCGCTCCCGGCGCCGACGGAAGCTGGGTACTGCAGGACCCGGCACCACCCTACGGCGTGAAAACAGGCTGAAAAAACGTCTCTAAGGCGTTAAAATTGACCAGAATTTCGCGTATGACCTTGACCCCCAGAAACTGCCCAGGCGACAGTTGGAGAAAAGGGCAGTTGCAATTCGGGCTTCACTGGCGCGGGATCGGTGAGCCAGATCGTTCGCCATGACCGTGTTCACGCGTTTGGCGGTTTGATTTTGGGTTGCAGTTTGTGGACGGAGTCGCGGATGATTTGGGAGTTACAGTTACAGGAGCAGATGAGCGTTTTGATCACAGACCAGATTGCATGTCCGGCGAGTTCATCGTCACGGGACCTTTTTGTCAGGATGGTTTACAGTCGAGGATTGAGCGTGGTGGCGAACCAGTCACTGCAGGCAACCCGGGATGGTGGCTGCAATTCCGCTGTCGCGGATCACGCGTCTCGGCCCCGGGTGCCTGGGTTCTATCGTTCGCCGTAATATGATTTCGATCACTCCACGCGATACAAAGTTCATTGCATGGATATCGCTGGTGCTTGGCGCTTTCGCAACGGTTGCCGGGATCGCGGGGATTTGGCTCCAAGGGTCTTTCTACAGAGGCGGTTTTCCGACAGCGGCAACTTTTTCCGAGGTGAGCTCTGCTTTCACGTGGCCCGCTGGATTTACCGCGTTCGGATGCATGACAGTCGCGGCGGTGTTGCTATCCAGCTCGGCGACTTCCAGTTGGAGTTCACGACGTCGGATGTCGGTGTTCCTTGTGTTTGGCGTCACAGTCTTGATTGCGTGCGCGGTCTCTGGTCACCTAGCTGCGATGCGTGTTGCGACCATTTTACGATGACAAACGAAACGACGAACAATCGGATGCACACGAACCGCCGCTCCGCGTTTCAGTTTCGATGTTCCGGGTTCATTAGACGCTGGATCGGCTGCCAGCGCCCGCTTACGGCGGCGGTCGGTGATCCGTGTCGTTCGGCCTAGATGCAGACTCCAAGCCCAATCGAGATTGGCGACGGTCAGACATTCTTGATCATTGTCCGTGGTGATCGAGTGGTTGACTACACGTGGGCGATGATGCCGCATGTGGAGTTTGTCAGGCGGACGGTAGGTTGGCAGCTGGGCAAGCTCCCAGAGGATGCTTGGGCTGGGACGATCTCGAAGATTGATGGTGAGCTTGCCGTGATCAGCTCGAAGACATTTTACGATGTTCAGATGCCTGCACCCGATTGGGTCACTAAGATTGTGAAGTCAGAGTTTCGATGAATGCCGAACAAACCAGATGCAGTGAACCTGTACTGGTTCAGCGTGAATTGGAAAACATCGCGGGCGGCTTAACGTAGTGGCGGCCGGGTTTTCATTATTTGTTTGTTTCTGGCCTTGGGGGACCAGTCCCCCAAACCCCCTGGGATTTTTCGCTTTGTGATCGAACCCGCAGGTGGCCGGCCAGAGCAGCCCAATTGAGCCGCTCCGGCCTGCGGTATTCGAGTTCAGCGCGGCGCTCCGGTTGCATCCCTGCAGAGCCGTATCCTCCGGCTGAACCAATCGTTTGTAGTTAGCTGAGCTCACCCTTGCCAAGTCTTTTCACGCGCTCAATGCGATTTGCTCCTGCCGCTTCTGCCGCCGCCGCTCACGGGCGGCTTCCAGCTTGGCGTCTCTGTCACGCCAGATTTGTTCCTGACGTCCCTCAAGTTTGTCCTTGGGCGCGATGTAGCCGATGGCGCTGTGCAGCCGCACCTGATTGTAGTGTTGCACAAACTCGGCCACCACCTGGCGCGCCTGCTCAAGGTCCAGCGGCGTTTTAGGCCGGATCGCCTCCCGCTTCAGCGTCTGATACCAGCGTTCCTTCTTTCCGTTGCTTTGCGGGTAATGCGGTGAGGTCCGCACATGCGTCAACTGCGCCAATCGGATGAACTCCTTGAAGTCCTTGGCCACGAACTGCGGACCATTGTCGCTGATGATCCTCGGCCGCGCCCCGGGAAACTCTTCCAAGGCTTTTTGCAGGATCATTTCCACGTCGCTTTCCTTCATTGCCTCCCGGATTTCCCAATGCACGATGTAGCGGCTGGCGCCGTCGATCACGCTGCACAGATAGTAGAACGTCCCGCAAACATTGAGGTGCGAAACGTCCACGTGCCAGTGTTCGTGCGCCTGGAGCGGTTGCTCAAAGCCCCGGCCTTTGCGCGTCGGCCGGGCGTGCCGTTGGATCAGTCCGGCTTGATGCAGAACCCGGTATACGCTCGACGGGCTGACGGCGACAATGTCGCGGTCCAGCATCATGAAGCACAAGCGGCGGTAGCCTTCCAGCGGATACTCCGCGTGGAATTTCAAGATGGCTTCCTTCTCCGAGGCCTCCAGCCAGTGATCGCGCGGCACTTGCGCGTTGTGTTCGTTGGCTTTGCCGTAGCGGTCTTTCCATTGATAAAACTTGCTGACGGCCACGCCGGCCGTTTTGACCATCCGGGTCACGGGCGTCTCGGTTTTCTCGGACCACTTGTTCATGAAGTCGACGATCTGGTCTCGCACATCGTGCGGCACCCAGCATCGTTTCAGCTCTCCCCAATCTCTTTTTTTAAAAGGATGTGCTCGGTCAACAGTTCTGCCATCACCTCGTCTTTGCGTTGAAGCTTGGCTTCCAGCTTTTGTATCTTCTTCTGCTCGACCGAAACCCGTCCCGGAGTCGCGACAGCCTCGAATGCGGCCGCGCCGTTCTCGAAGAAGGTCTTTTGCCAGGTGTAGAAGAGGCTGGGTTGAATCTCGTGCTTTTCGCACACCTCCGAGATCGACTTGTGATCGACCAGGTGCTCCCGGAGAATTTTAACCTTTTCCTGAGGTGAAAAGTGCCGTCGTTCTCTCGTCATAGTTTGGATCCGTTGCTATGGCCGCATACTTTAGCCAATCGCCCGGTTTTTCCAATTCCGACTGAAGCAGCACAAACCCGGTTGTTGACAATCGAAGATCAGTGGCGCCGGGTCACTGATCTGGAACGTTCGCTGTAATCTACATGTCATGTTTCCTCCGCGCTCAGGTTACGAAAAAGTAGGTGGGTTGGTGATGTTTGGCCGCACCCTAGACAAGATCAAGCTGCACCAAGCTGGAGAACTTCCACAGGACTACAATCTTGGACATGGCTTGGACGGTCGAGTGTGCCGCTTTCTCCGAGTGAAATACGAAGACCTCTGCCAGCGAGTGAAGCAAGGGGGCTCCGACGACGAAATCCTTGATTGGTGTTTCGGGAAAGGAGGAAAGCGCATTGAAGAGGAGATTTTCATCTTCAACGCTTTTATGGAGAAGCGTGGCTGGAGAGATGATGTTTCGGAGTGGGTTGCCGAGCAGAAGCGGAAGCTCGGGTGCTTCTGCCGAGAGGACGTCCAGACAGCGTTTGATGTCCATGATGTAGATGAGCGCAGAAAATGAAAACACCGAACAAACCGCATGCACTGAACCCCGCGGTAGCGGTGTGGTTTCAATTCGAGCCTCACTGCGCGGGGTCAGTGATGCGGAACGTTCGGCGAAGTAGCGCATTCATGATCGCTCGCGACATAAAGCAGATGGTTCAGCAGGAGTTGGCGCGTAACGAGTCATTCGACAGTTCCCACGGCATTAGGCGCCAGAACTTGCACGAGTTTTTCGTTGAGCCGTTTTCAGTTCGCATTGATCCCGACGATACCAAGTTACCACCACGGGAGATATGGGTAGTATTGCAGGAGGGGCGGACACCTGCGGATGGATATGTCGTGGTTTACGATCCCACGACACAGTCTTGTGGCGTTGCGGAGCAGGTGAGAGGCAGGGATTACACCCTTGTCTGCCACGCCGATTCACTCGCCACCGCACTTAGCTCGATGTAGTCTGCACGCAATGAAATCACCGAACCAGACGCTGGAGACGAACTGCCGCTCCGCCTCTCCGCTCGATGCCGGGCGTCAGTTCGGACGCGCCGTTCGCACTCAAGCTTGCGTTTCCGGCGGCAGTCGCTCAGCTTTGCGTTAGGGGCATGAGACCATGAATACGCTTCCACTCATTTTCCTCATCTTGATCACCGTTTACTCGGTGGTTTGGATCGGCGCCTATTGGGCAGGCAAAACAGAGCGCCCTGTGTCGATGAAATCCACTCGACGCCAATTGAGACCACGACAGATGAGCAACGGGCTCGCGGCGAGAGTTCTTTCGAGATCGCCAGGGGATACCGGTTCGGCATTACGCAGGCAGGATTCTTCTGCTTGGTTGTCATCGGATATGTTGCTCTCGCAGTGGCATTCGCCATTGCGTGGACTGTTCTGCGGCCATCAACCACATGACTTTTGCCCCTAACCAGATCACTCCAGCGAAAGTGGCGGACGCATGCTGTTTCATGCGTTTGGTTCTTTCGTGGTTTTCGAGTTGTCGGAGCGGCGCTGACCGCCGCTTCGCTCCGTTTTGTCATTAATATGGCAGAACATGAAATACCATGATTTCCACCTGAGAGAGTATTTGGTGCTCGAGCATGGATCCCGGGTGATTCTTCGCCTCGAACTGGAGCAGGAGCGATCAGAAATTGAGTTTTGCGATGTCGTGCTCTACCACTTCGTCCATACGTGCGGAGCCATCATAACGGATATCATGGAAGTTCCGCTGGCTCAGTTTGTATCCGATAAGGAGCAGATTCTAAAAGCGTGGGCGCACCAGCATGGAATCGCCCACTGGCAAGATGATGCATCGAGTTTCGCCCCGGAGTTGTTTGAATCCCATAGCGCGTGGGTGATTGAGTCAGCGATTGGCTTTTCCGGCTTCGTTATAGCCAAAGAAATAAAAGAAAATGAGGCCTAACAACAAAGGGTGTATTGCTGCCGAGCGCAGCGGAGCCAGCAAATTTGAGGGCGCATACAGTTTCATGCGTCTATTCTTTCGCGGTTTCCGAGTCGTTGGAGCGGCGCTTCCCGCCACTTCGCTCAGTTCTGTCGTTCGATGAAGAGCGAATAGCACGTCGCTCGGGCTCGCAGTATTGTTCCAGCATGACAGGGCAAGACGTCAAAGCACTGCGGGTTGAGTAAAAGATCCAAATCATGGAAGCGATCTGGGAGGATTTTCGTGATCGTTTTGAACGGATGGCTGTTCCCGAGGAGTTGAGAGCCTTGTTGGATCAGCGGCGAGCAAGGGTGCGCGAAGGTGCTGCGCAGCTTCTGGACTGGGATTCGGTTAAGGGTTCGGTCGGGCGGCCATGATCGCGATCCGGATTTCCGAGGACGCGCTCCAGGACCTTAAAGATGGATTCTTGTTTTACGAGGCTCAGGAGCCGGATTGGGAGATTATTTCTCTGTATGCCTGAGAGCCGATCTTGAAGAGTCCACGGGTTGGCGATATTGGCGATGGCTCGCGTGTTTTGCAGGAATAGAACTGGTCGTTCAACTTGTTTGTTTGACCACGGAGAAGAGATAAAACGACGCAAGACACAGCGGTCTTGGCTCCTCGAGACGCGGATATTCAGGAGCTTGCGAAGGTCGGCACTTAAAATGTCGCAAAAAAAATTACGCTGTGGGATAGCAGTACGAAGCAAACGAAGTCCGGCTGGAACATTCGCGAGAATGAGCGTAATTCGCGTAAAAACCGTTTGTCTTTACTTTCGGATTCTCGCGCCGAAAATGGTTGCTACATTTTCACGAAGCGCTCACCAGATGCCTTGAAAAAGTGGCGGGCGCATGCTGTTTATACCGTTGGTTCGTTGGTGGTTTACGAGCAGTCGGAGAAGTTGCACCACCTGCTCAGTTGAAGCGCTGGACCATGTTGCCCGCCATGAAAATGTCCGATCTTAAAAGGCTATACGGAGACGAATACCCGAAGGCAGTGATCATGGATGGCATGCGACTGGCGCTGCGCTCCGAGCGTCCGTTTTCGCGCAGCTATCATTCGCAAGAGCGCAAGATGGGAGCCGAGATTTCTCGCTTTATGGATGGTTCGGCATCCATTACTGCATCCGAGCTTCAGCAGGAGTGGCCGAGTTGGACAGACGACATCCGCATTGATTTCTGCCAGTCGTGCAGTTGGTTGCACGAACAGCTCGATTTTCCTGAAATGCTGCGTTTCATCATGCAGCATGGCAAGCCCGAGCACTGGTCTGGCATCGCCTTGAGTGTCGCCTCACAGCTTCCCCGTGACGAGGCCTTCGGTACTCTTGTTCGCGCCTTAAGCGGCGGGGAGCTTAAGCACAGTTCTAACATCTGCCAGGCGATTTCCCATACAAAGCACCCGAACGCAGACGCCACACTACGCAGACATCTCGCGACACTGTGGTCGCACCCTTCACTGTGGGAAGACGCTGATTTCACCAACTGGGCCGCCTTTGACGTGGCGACATGCATTGCGCATCTCATCGAATTGGGTGCAGCGCCCACTGATTTCACCGAGCAGGTGCGGCGGCTTTCGGAACATGCTTGCGCCGGCAACCGCCGGTCGTGTCGGAATTTCTTATCGAAGCATTATTCTTGGCTGAAATGAGAGTGACGACATAACGAGGGCGAGCTCCGAACGACGCGCTGTTCTGCCGAATAGAGGATACCTATGCCAGTGGCGCGCGTTCCTTGTGCCAGGGCGTGGCCTGTTCGTAGGCGTGCGCCAGCTTGAGGATCGTTTCCTCGCCGAAAGGTTTTCCCAGGAGTTGAAGCCCGATTGGCAACTTCGGCGACCGCGTGAACCCGCAGGGAATGCTGATGCCGCAAATGCCTGCGAGATTGCATGAGATCGTGAAAATGTCGGACAGATACATCTGCAGCGGATCGCCCGATTTCTCGCCTGCCTTGAATGCTGCAGTCGGCGTTGTGGGTGTCACAATTGCATCCACCGTCTCAAACGCCTTCAAGAAATCGTTGCGAATCAGAGTGCGGACTTTCTGGGCGCGCAGATAATAGGCATCGTAGTATCCGCTGCTCAGCACGTAGGTTCCCAAAATGATCCGCCGTTTCACTTCAGGACCGAATCCCGCGCCACGGGTTTTCGCATACATCTCAATCGGATCGGCGCCATTCACTCGCGCGCAATAACGCACGCCGTCGAAGCGGGCTAGGTTCGCAGACGCTTCCGCGGTTGCGATGATGTAATATGTCGCGACAGCGTATTGCGTGTGGGGCAGGGAAACTTCTACGAGTTCAGCGCCAAGTTGTTCCAATTGCTTCAGCGCCGCGTCCACGGCTGCCTTCACTTCCGGATCCAACCCGCCCACCATGAATTCTCTGGCAATGCCAATCCGCAGGCCCTTGATTTGTCCGTTCAACGCAGATGCGTAATGCGGCACGGGTTGAGGCACGCTGGTCGAATCGGATTTATCGAGTCCGCTCAAAACTTCAAGCAGGGTCGCGGAATCGCGAACGTCTTTTGTGAACGGCCCAATCTGGTCGAGTGACGACGCAAATGCGACGAGGCCGTATCGCGATACGCGGCCGTAGGTCGGTTTCAAGCCAACGCAGCCGCAAAGCGCAGCCGGCTGGCGAATCGATCCACCTGTGTCGGAACCGAGCGTGGCAATCGCTTCATTTGCCGCGACGGCAGCGGCTGAACCGCCTGAAGAGCCGCCGGGAATACGGGAAGTATCCCACGGATTTCGCGTCAACCCGAACGCGGAATTCTCGGTCGAGCTGCCCATCGCGAACTCGTCCATATTGAGACGGCCGAAAACAATCGCGCCCGCGGCTTTGAGCTTTTGGACGACGGTGGCATCGTAGGGCGACACGAAGTTTCCCAGCAGTTTGGATCCGCAATTCAGCGGGTGGCCCTTGACCGCGATGACGTCCTTCATCGCGATCGGGATCCCGAGCAACGGTTTTTCCACGATGCTGGCGCCGGCTGCGATCTGCTGGTCGGCTGCATCCGCCTGTGCGAGCGCATCGCGTTCATTCCAGCTGAGAAACGCGTGGACCTCGCGGTCAACCTTCTGGATTTGCTGGAGGCACGCCTGCGTGATTTCGCGCGCGGAAATGTCGCGGCGCCCAAGCCGTGCGGTGAGTTCGGAAATGGTGAATTGGTTCAGCATCGTTCCAATCAGGGTTACTCAACGATTCGCGGGACAATGAACTGCCCACTGGCCTGGGCTGGAGCGTTGCGCAATGCTTCTTCATTGGGCAGGCAGGGGCGGGGTTCGTCGGGACGCGTGACGTTCACGATCGGAAATGCATGGGCAGTGGGCTCCACGGAGGAAACATCGACCTCCTTCAGTTGTTCTATGTAACTGAGGATGTTCCCCAGCTGGGAGGAGAGCTGTTCTTCCTCGTCGGGCGACAGGGCGATGCGCGCGAGATGCGCGACATATTTAACGTCAATTTCAGCGGCTGCCATGGGCGGGAAGGTAGAGTTCGGGATTTGAAGTTCAAAGTTCAAAGTTTGCGAATCGGGGGCAATTCGGCCGGGTGCTGCGGACGGATTTGGGGGGGTGGATGGACAGACTTTTTCGGCGATGATTATCCGCGTGCAAACGGGTGGACTTCACACTAGATTGGCGCCCGATGTATCCGGCCGTTGTCACGAAAGATCCGACAGCCGTTGCGAAGGAAGTTCAATTGGCCTACCTGGCCATTGTTCCAGAAGGTGATCCCGATTTTGTTTCGCGCGTTTTCGGGTGGGTCACTGAGTGTTTTGCGGGCCGTTACTGCGATTACCTTCCGATTGATGTTCCCTACCACGACCTTGAGCACACGCTGCAGGGGACGCTTTGCATGGCCCGCCTGTTGCGGGGCTGGCATCGGGCTGGCGCGGCGCCGGCGCTGAATCGCGAGGTGGTGGAGCTGGCGCTGCTCGCGATCCTGCTTCACGACAGCGGCTACCTGAAGCGGAAGGGAGACACGGAAGGAACGGGCGCGAAGTACACGCTGATCCATGTGAAGCGGAGCGCGGAATTCGCGAACGGCTTTCTGACGGAACGCGGGTTCAATCCCGACCAGATTCGGGCGGTGCAAAGCATGATCCAATGCACCGGGTTCACCGACGATTTGAATGCGCTGCCGTTTCGGAGCGAACTGGAACGGCGCCTGGGATATGCGCTGGGAACGGCTGACCTGATGGGACAGATGGCGGCGGACGATTACGTGGAACGGCTTCCTGAATTGTATCAGGAGTTTACCGAGGCTGCGGCAGCGGCGGGGCCGCAGGGAAGCCGTCTCGCCTATGACAGTGTGGAGGACCTGATGCGCAGGACTCCAACGTTTTGGGAAGGCTTTGCACAGGTGAAGCTGCGTGAGGATTTCCAGGGTGTTTACCGCTTCCTGAATGATCCGTATCCCGACGGTCCCAATGATTACGTCATTCGGATCGAGCGGAACATTGCGAAGCTTCGCCGCTTGATCGCCGCCTGAACGCGTTCGCGTTCATCTTCGGAAGATCCACATCAACAGCGTCAACACGATGCTGATCAGAAGGCAGGTCACGACTGGGAAATAGAAGCTGAAATTCCCGCGGCTGACCTGGATGTCTCCTGGCAGGCGGCCTAACCAACCCTTGCCGAATCCCATCCATAAGAGCGCGCCCACGGCCGCAAGGATGAGGCCCGCAATGACCAGGAATTTTCCAACCTGTGGCATAGTTAAGCGTGACGTGTTGAAGCGCCTTCTACTCCGCTGTGGTCTCTACTGTTCGCGTTCGGTTTTCAGCATTGGTTCCGCAGCGTCCACTTCCGGCGCGGGTTCCAATTTTTCAAAACTTTCCTCAATAAAGGTGGTTCCTTGAATGCGTGCAAGGCGTGCATATAACCCATCCTTCGCCAGCAGTTGCTCGTGTGTTCCGCGTTCCACAACCTGGCCCTGCCTCAGCACGAGGATCTGATCCGCGCGGCGAATCGTGCTTAGGCGATGGGCAATGACGAAGCTCGTGCGGTTCGCCATGAGCCGTTCGAGGGCCTCCTGGATTAATTTCTCAGTGGCCGTGTCCACGCTCGCCGTCGCTTCGTCGAGAATCAAAATCGGTGCGTTCTTCAACAGAGCGCGGGCGATACTGACACGCTGCTTTTCTCCGACGCTCAACTTCACGCCGCGTTCTCCCACGTGAGAGTCGTAGCCTTGTGGCAATCGCGAGATGAACTCATGACAATTGGCAGCCTTTGCCGCAGCGATCAATTCATCGTCCTTCGCGTCGAGCCGCCCGTAGAGGATGTTCTCGCGAATGGTGCCGTTGAACAGGAACGCTTCCTGGCTCACGACGCTGATGTGCTCGCGAAGGCCGGCCAGCGCGATGTTGCTGATGTTTTGGCCATCGATCAGGATGCGTCCTGCAGTGGGTTCGTAGAATGCGGGCAGCAGGTTCACGAGCGTCGACTTGCCTGCGCCCGTGGGGCCGACGAGGGCAATCATCTCGCCGGGTTTCGCCTGGAGGCTGACATCGCGGAGGACAATGCGGTTTTCACCGTAACTGAACGCAACGCTCTCATAACGAATGTCGCCGCGAACGGGTTGCTTGAGGCGGCCCGTGCGGTCGCTGCGTTCCTCCTGGGTGTCGAGAATATCAAAGACGCGTGCAGCGGCGGCGCGTGCGGATTGCAACATCTGGTTCAATCCGTGCAGGCGGCCGATGGGTTCATAAAAGAACATGCCCGCATAGAGCATGAACGCCACGAGTTCGCCGACTTCCATCCGGCCATTGATCACCTGCGAGCCGCCGACCCACAGGACAAGGCCGATCCCGAGCGCGCCGACGAATTGCATTGCCGGCCCGTAGTACGCCCAGGCGCGCATGACGACGAGCGTCCCCGTGCGCAACTCGTTTGCGCGTTGTTCAAAACGTGAATCCTCATGGGTCTGGCGTCCAAACGCCTTGATCTGCCGCATGCCCTGAAGGTTGTCCATGAGCAGGGCATTCATGGCGCTCGAGGCCTCGCGCTGAAGCCGATAGCGCGTGTGGGCCGTCAATGTGTACCAAAGCGCGCCGCCGATCAGAAACGGCACAGGAACGAGCGACACCAGCGCTAGCGTTGGGCTCGCCATCACCATGAACACCATTGCTCCGACGATGCTGAGGACTGCGACCGTTCCCTGTTCCACGCCATCGATGAGCAACCGCTCAACATTGTTGACGTCCTCGATAATGCGCGTCATGAGATCGCCCGAGGCGCGCTGGTCGAACCACGGCACCGGCAGCCGCTGCAACCGCCCATATACCTGGCGGCGCATGTCGTAAATGACGTTCTGTTCCAGCGTGTTGTTGATGCGAATGCGGATGCTGTTGAAGATTTCGCGAAACAGGAAGGCGGCCAGCAGACCAAGCGCAACGGGAGTGAGCAGTTCGCGCCGGCCTTTGGTGATCACGTCGTCGATGATCACACGTGTGAGTTTTGGATACAGAAAACCTGCAGCGAGTGAAAGAATGGCGAACCCCACGGTGCCAACCACCATCCAAAGATACGGCCGAAGGTAGACGCTGACGCGGCGGATCACTTCGCCCGTGGGCCGTGGCTTCGATTTGAACGTGGGATCGGTATGCGAGCCGAGATTGCGATGTGACGACATGGCTTAGCGTGCCGAAAGAAAATCGACCATGGCCTTTGCGAATGGCGCAAGGTCATTTGGTGTGCGACTTGAAATGAGGTTGCCATCGATGACCACCGCTTCATCCACCCAGATGCCGCCGGCATTTTCCAGGTCGTCCTTGATCCCGCGCGAACCCGTGACACGTTTGCCGCGCAGGATCTTTGCAGAAATGGGGATCCAGCCGCCATGGCAGATGAAGGCGACGAGCTTGCCCTGTTCAAAGAATTCGCGTGTTAGCGAAAGAACCTTTGCGTCGCGGCGCAGTTTGTCGGGCATGAACCCGCCGGGAATCAACAGGCCGGCGAAGTCGCGGCTTTCACAATCGCTGAGGAGAATGTCCGCTTTCGCGGGGTAGCCATGTTTGCCGGAATAGGTTTTCAACTCGGGTGCGGCGACGCGAGTTGGGAAACCGGCTTCCTCGAGCCGCAGCTTGGGATACCACAACTCGAGATCCTCGTAGATGTCCTCCACAAACGTCAGCAGGTTTTTTTGCATGCGCATAGTTATTCTCTAAACCGTCGGCGCTCAACAGTACATCTCAACGTAGCGCAGTTTGAGAACTTGCGTATCGGCATGCTTCCAAGCCGGCTGGGTGTGAATTGCGCGTGCAGGTTGGAAACCTGTTTACTCTTTGCAGTGGCTGCTACGGAGGACGGGCGATACGGCAGAGCGCCCAGACGCATGCCCGTGCAGTCCCATTCCGACTCCCTCTCTTCCATTCGGAATGGAGGAGAGGGTTAAGGAGAGGAGAAGCTTATGACCTTACAAACGAGGGCGCGCGCAGGGCGATATCAGAGCACCCTCTCCCCCGGCCCCTCTCCCGCTCCTGCGTCGCAGGCGAGGGGAGAAAGACTGTCGGGCGGTCTGGTTGCCGGACAGTTTGCA
>Ga0196970_1001861_pt1 | contig 12408 bp, 11 predicted proteins | sample S1v_513CmetaG_FD_148672 | JGI IMG/M metagenome (GOLD analysis project Ga0196970, IMG submission 148672) | Soil microbial communities from Anza Borrego desert, Southern California, United States - S1+v_5-13C | ecosystem: Environmental > Terrestrial > Soil > Desert | place: USA: California... | reverse complement strand
ACGTGGACCCGACGTGGCCCCGACGTGGACCCGACGTGGCCCCGACGTGGACCTGGCGTGGACCCGACGTGGACCCGGCGTGGCCCTGACGCCCGTCGTCGCAAATTCTTGCGTAAAGAGTAGGGCATAAGATCCGCAACACGAAGTTTCTATATTTTCTGCACATTAGCAGGAGATGGCCGTTCTCGTGTTGAACATGACATACATCCGACAAACGGAGGGATGTAGTCATGGTCAAGCGGAACCAGGTTGGCAAGGCTCCGTCCATCGATCCGAGTCTCCTGAAGAAGATTGCCCAGTCCCTGAAGCCGATCAACAAGACCGAAACGACGATCTTTCGGCGGCACGAACGCGCCCCGCTCTTTGTCATGGAGAACCCCGCGCGGGGGCGGTTCACCAAGCACAGCATTCGGCTGATCGGTGACCTGGCGTTCCGGTGGAACCTGAGTTCCCGCTTCCCAGGGGCGCTGCAGGCGCTCGACAGCGATGTCCCAGGCTACGTCGTCTTCGAGCCGGTGGCGACCTATGACAGCCAGGTGAAGAACCAGTATGAACTCACCTGGACCCGCGGCTTCAAGCGAGCAAACACGGACCTGAGACCGATCATGCAACCCCTGAACCTGGAGGTGGAGAAGGGGTACGTCTCGGAGATCCCGGTCTCCCTGGAGGAGCTGCCCGATGGGCGAGCCTACCTCTTCCTGCACGTCGGGGTTGTGACCGTCCGGCCCAAGACGGAGGCGGAGAAGGCGGAGGAAGAGGACGAGCCGGAGGACGAGCCGGAGGAGGCAGAAGCGGAGGCCACGCCCGCCCAGGAGTCGGCGCCAGCGCAGGAGCCCAAGCCAGCGCAGGAGCCCAAGCCAGCGCAGGAACCCAAGTTAGGGCAGGAGCCGTAGCCCCGGACAGGAAGCAACCACTCCCCCCAGCCATATCCTATGAGGGAATGCATCCCTCCTGGGGGGAGTGCCCGTGCCCACCAATCCGCCCCACGTCTCCTGCCTCTGCCACGCCGCCAGCCTCGCCCGCGGCTCCTACCCGCTGATCTGGAATGAGGACGACCTCTTCTTCCCCTGGCGCATCTCGCAGACCGTCCACCTCTCCGGCCACGGGCTGGATCAGCCGGACCGGCTGAAGCCCCACCTCATGCCGGCAGGGGGGGTGAACCCGTGAAGCGGGTGGTCGTGATCACCACCTTCGCCAGCTTCAGCCCGGACTACTCGCTGATCCATGTGGTGGCCGACCAGCTGCGCATGCTGGTCATGAACGGATACGAACCCGCCCTGGTGGTCCAGGAGGGGTTCACCGACGACGCCCAGATCCCCGAGGGTGTCCGGCTCCTGAAGGCGATGCCCTTCATGCACCTGCACGACTACCAGGTCCATGAAGAGCCCCGCCCCGACTTTGCCGCGAACGTCGCCGCAGTGGTGGCCGGGCTGCGCCCGATCCTGTCCGAGTTTGATATCGCCATGACCCACGACCTGGTCTTCCTGGGCTGGTACCTGCCCCACAACGAGGCGATCCGCCAGTTGAGCGGTGAGTTTCCCCGGTTGCGGTGGCTACACTGGATCCACTCGGCGCCATCTACCCGGCCGGAGGGGTTGACCTACCCCCACACCCTCCGGTACACCATGCCGCCCAACAGCAGGCTGGTCTACCTGAACAACCACGACACTCTCCGGCTGGCGGAGGCGTATGGGACCAGCATGGAGAGCATCCGCGTGGTCTACAACACCAGGGATGTCCGCCCCTTCTTTGCCCTGCACCCGGTGGTGGAGCGGATCATGGAGCGCCACCCACTGCTAGACGCCGAGGTCATGGCCGTCTTCCCCTTCTCAACGCCCCGGCACGCCGGCAAGAATGTGCAGAAGCTGATCTACCTCATGGCCAAGATCAAGGAGCGGGGGCGGCGGGTCCTCCTGGTCCTTGTCAACTCACACTGCAACAACGAGAAGGAGCGGGCGACGGTCCGGCAGATTCAGGCGTTTGCCGCCAGGAAGGGGCTGGCGCCCGGCGAGATCTGTTTCACATCGACCCTGGGATCGGAGTGGGAGTACAGCGTGCCGCATGAAGCGATCCGGCAGCTCTTCCAGCTCTCGAACCTCTTCATTAACCCGTCGCTTTCGGAGAGCTGCTCGCTGATCCTGCTGGAGGCCGCCCTGTGCAAGAACCTGCTGGTGCTAAATCGGGATGTCCCGGCCATGCGGGAGTTTGGCGGGGAGCGGGCGCTTTACCCGCAGTTCGGTTCGGTCCAGACGAAGGTCACCTACCAGAACGAGGAGGCCTACTGGACCGACTGGGCCAGGATTATCCTGGGCGCACTGGGCCAGGAGCGGGCGCTCGACAGCTTCCGGCTGACCCTGCGGCGGCACAACCTGGACTGGGTCTTCCGCCACCAATTGGAACCGCTCTTGTATGAACCGTAGGGGCAGGCCGATCGCCTGCCCCCATTTCGTCAGCTTCCCGAACCCGAGCTATCGCTAGATGAGCCAGAGGAGTCGCTCCCGGAGTGGCACCGGCGGCGCTTCTTCTTGCACTTCTTGCACGGCGGCGGGCAGGTGGTCGTCGTGGAGCTAGAGCTCGTGGACGAGGTGGATGAGGTGGACGAGGTGGATGAGGTGGATGAGGTGGATGAGGTCGTGGTGGTTGGCTCCTGGCGGATCAGGTTGGCGATAAAGGTAGCCCAATCGTCTGATGTGGGCGAGCCCATATACTCTCCCGCCACCCAGAGGGAGCCATCAACCGGGTCCACCACGGCGTGGAAATAGTCGCCCCAGCGCTCCCGCCCCTCGGGACAGAAGGTGCAGTCGTAGGAGCGCTCCCCGGCCTTGAGCAGCACCGGCAACGATGCGGTATTCGGTGGATCAAGCGCTAGCCGCCCGCCGAAATAGAGCCCGGCAAACTGCGCCGGGGAGGAGCCCGTGAAGACGAAGGCAAGGTTGCCGTCTGCATCGGTCTGCAGAGCCGGCCAGATCAAGTCAAAGGTGGCGAGGCCGTAGGAGAAGTCCTGAAGAATGGTGGGGCCGGCCACATCGATCTCGGTGAAGCGGGGGCAGGCCCGCGGGGCAAGATCGCCCACTGGCGTGCAGGCCCCGGTCGATGCCGCCCAGAAGATCCCGTCACGGAAGGTGGCCCGCAGGTGCCGGTCATCGCCGGCGTCGATATCCGGTCCACCCAGTTGCCGGGCATCCGGCGGGAAGGAGCCATCGGCAATCGGTAGGACGGTGATCGCCTCCACCACCGGGGTGACGCCCGGCACCCCGGTCACCGCAAAGAAGTGGTTCTGGGTGAAGACGAAGTTATCGACGGCAATCATATACTGGGTGGTCGTGGGTGTCTGGGACTCGGCTGGCTGAATGGTGAAGAACTGGGTGCGCGGGGGGAAGAAGGTCACGGCGGGCGTGGTCGAGCCTGCGACCAGATCTGCCTTGTTCAGCACCCAGTACTCGGCCCCGGTGAAGGCCGAGAGGTCCACGGTGAACTGGTTGGCGGTGACGAGCACCTTGTCGGAGCAGAAGCCCAACCCCGGATAGTCGGGGAAGGTTCCAGTCTCGGTCACCAGCACGAAGGTGGTCCAGGTGCCGGTGGGGTCGGCGCTGTTGGAGGTGGCAAACCAGGCGCGGCCCAGGTTGGCTACCTGGTCCAACCCGATCAGCACCAGGAAGAACCGGCCCGATTCGGCGTCATAGACCACCTTGGGGTCGGCGATAAAGAAGGAACCGGTGTTGAAGAAGGTGTCCAGACTGATCGGTCCGGCCACCAGGTTTCCGTTCTTGTCCCAGATCGCCATGGTGGTGTTGATCGTCTCCACGACATGGCTGGGTCCCACGCCAATGCTCACATCGGGCGGGGAGCCGCTGGCCTGGGCAAATGAGAGCCCCTGCCACCCCTTCTGAAAGACCCAGGGCGGCGGGCCAGACGGCGTGACCACCGGCGGTGGCACAAGGACCTCGCCTGGCGGCTTGTCAGCCAGTTCGGCGGCGCCCTTCTTACTGCGAAGCAACGGGAGGACCCGCTTCTGTGGCAGCCCGCTCAAGACAGGCAGTTCGGATACCCGGACCTCGCCGAGGAACTCTGGAAAGATCGCTTCCATTCCAGCGGCCAAACTGTTCAACCCCTTCTCTTCGCGCTCCACAGCAAGGGCGGGTTGACATAACACGCCACCACTCCGTTCTATGCGAATCGGTTTTACCCGGTGTCGGATCGCAAGAAAAGGGATTGACCCTCACGCTGCGTGAGGGTTTATGCTAAGACCGAGGTGAGCGACGTGGCCTACACGGTAAAGAAGGTGGCCGAACTGGCTGGGGTCAGCGTTCGGACCCTCCACCATTACGACGAGATCAAGCTGCTACGGCCGGCCTCCGTGAGCCAGGCGGGCTACCGGCTCTACACCGACCAGGATCTGGAGCGCCTCCAACAGATCCTGTTCTTCCGGGAGCTGGGCTTCAGCCTGACCGAGACCAAAGCGATCCTCGACAATCCGCAGTTTGACCGGCGGGCGGCCCTGTTGACGCACAAGAAGCTGCTTGTGGAGCGGCAGAGGCGGCTGGGGCAGTTGATTCAGTCGGTCGAGCAGACAATCGAAGCCATGGAAAGGGGGATTCCTATGAAGAAGGAGTCCATGTTTGACGGGTTTGACATGTCCGAGATCGAGAAGCACAAGGAGCAGTATAAAGATGAGGTCCGCGCCAAGTACCCCAAGGAGATCGTGGAGGAGAGCGAGCGGCGGGTTGCCAGGTACGGCAAGTCCGACTGGGCCGCAATCCAGGCCGAGGGCGGGGCGATCAACCTCGCCATGGCGGATCTCATGGGCCATGATCCGGCCAGCCCCGAGGTGCAGGCGGTGATCGGCCGCTGGTTCAACCTGATCAACGACCGCTTCTACACCTGCACGCCAGAGATCTTCCGGGGTCTGGGCGACCTCTATGTGCAGGATGAGCGGTTCACCGCCTTCTACGACAAGGTGAAGCCGGGCCTGGCCCCGTTCATGCGGGAGGCGATGCAGATCTACGCCGACCGGCTCACCGCGAACAGCTAGCCCCCCAGGACGCGACAACGCCCCCTCATGGCCGAGGGGGCGTTCGCCTTTAGATCTCCTGGGCTCTGGCAATCAGGGTGGCCGAGTCGCCGAGGCCGTCCTCCAGGTAGTAGAGCCAGTTGCCGTCTTCGATCAGCAGGTAGCGGTGGCGCCAGCCGCCCTCCCGCTTCTCATCGAGCGAGAGGAGCAGAGCGGGCCGGCCGTTGATCACCAGCGACTCGGTGGCGACGCTCCAGTTGGCGTCGATCTTCACGGAGCCGACGTGCCGGCCCACGGGGCTGAACGAAGCGTGGAAGGCGGGGTTCAGGCTCATGAGGGAGGCGCTAAGCGGCCGGTAATCCCGGGAGTAGACCTGGCTGATCTGCATCTGGCTCCCCTCCAGCCAGGCGGGCAGTTGCACGCCCTGCCCCAGCAGCCGCTCCGCTTCGGTCAGGGACTGGGTGCTCTCCTGGCTGGTGGTGTTTGCCTCGCTGCCCGGGTCGCTGCCAAAGCCCCACGATGCGCTTTCGGTGGCCGGCTCGATCGTAACCCAGGCGAAGGGCTTGGTGAAGTCGCCGGCATCGATCCGCTTGGGCAGCAGATCCTGCGGGTCCATGGTCACGCTGGAGAGCCGCCAGGCGCCATTCTGGTTGATAACGGTCAGGATGACCGTATCCGTCGTCTTGATTCGATTGCCAGGGGTGCCGGAGGCGGGGACCTCCAGACCGGCCTGGAGCCCACTCACCACCACCTGCACCCGGTTGGGGGCGGTCAGGTCATACCCGATGATCTCAAGGCGCGCCTCCTTGCAGAGGGCGTCCAGCACCTGGGCCGAATCCGCCTGGCTGAGGCGGTTGTCGGGGGCGCCTACAGCGTAGGGGGCGACGAGGAGGCCGGCGGGGTCGAGGAGTTCGAGCAGCCCCTTGGCGTCTTGCAGCTGCAGCTTCGCAACCACCTGGCGCATGCCCTCAAACCGGGCCTGCTGCTCGCTGATCCCGCTGGGCGACATCCGGCGGTTGATCGCACGGACCAGGCTGGCCAGTCCGCCGGCGGCATCGCCCTTCTGCTTGCGGGGGAAGTACTCGGCCCGGGCCAGCGCGAGGACTTCATCAACCGAGATATAGTTCAGCTTGAAGGCCGAACCGAGGGCGAAGCGCAGGTCGTAGTTGGCCTGGGGGAAGAGGACGATCAGCATCTCGTTCGCTGTGGGCCAGCCCCATTCGGTCAGGACCTGATCGAGGTAGGCGGTCCGGTCGGCGGGGTTCTGATCGACAACTAGAATCTTGTATGTAAGCGATGAGGGCTCGGCGAGCGCGGCTTCCAGGTCGGCGGTGGAGCCGGTCAGGGTGGCGTTCACAAGCTGAATCGGGGTCGGGGTCCGGTCGGGCACGGCGGCCCAGGCGGTGGAACCTACGGTCAGGAGAAGCATGAGTGCAATCGCAAGCTTCCGCATAGCGGATTCCTCCAGTGTGGGATCGAGTCGCCTTACCTAACGACGCGATGGTGAAAAAGTTACGGAGGAATATGAAGATGACAGAGGATGTCGTATTCGCTCTGGCATAATGAAGCCTGGAGGTGGGTTGTATGCGGTCATTGCACGGGAAGATCGCAGTGGTGACCGGGGCGAGTCGTGGTGCGGGACGGGGGATTGCACTGGAGCTGGGGGCGGCTGGGGCCACGGTCTATGTGACCGGGCGGAGCACGCGAGCCGGGGCCGCCACGCTGGGGCGCCCGGAGACGATCGAAGAGGTGGCGGAGGCGGTCACAGCCCTGGGCGGGGTCGGGATTCCGGCCCAGGTAGACCACGCGGATGACGGCCAGGTGGAGCGGTTCTTCCAGCGGGTGCGGGCGGAGCAGGGGCGGCTGGACCTGCTGGTCAACAACGTCTGGGGCGGGAACGAGGAGGAGATCCGTGCCAGGCCGTTCTGGGAGGAGGAGATGTCCAACTGGGAGCGGATGTTCGTCGCTGGCATGCGGGCGCACGTGGCGGCGAGCCGCTGCGCTGTCCCGCTCATGCTCCCGCAGCAGCGCGGGCTGATCGTGAACACCACGTTCTATGATCGGGGCAAGTACACCGGTGCCTTCTGGTACGACCTGGCCAAGAACGGGATCTGCCGGGCAGCCTTCGGCATGGCGCAGGACCTGCGCCCCCATGGGATTGCTGCGGTGGCGGTCAGCCCGGGCTTTATGCGGACGGAGCTGGTCCTGGCCCACTTCGGGGCGACGGAGGAGAACTGGCGGGAGTTCCCGGACCTGGAGCGGACGGAGACGACGCGCTATGTGGGGCGGGCCGTGGCGGCGCTGGCAGCCGACCCGGCGGTCATGGCGAAGACCGGTCAGTCCCTGCGGGCCGGGGACCTGGCCCAGGAGTACGGCTTTACCGATCTGGATGGGCGGTATGTCCCGCCGTTTGAGGTTGCAGAGTGACGGGGGCCGGGCGTCGCTGCCCGGCAGATAGGCGAAAGAGGCACCGGCACGTTGTACGCGCCGATGCCTCTTGTTGCTTTACCCGCCGACCCGCATCGCCCGGAGGCGGAGGGCGGCCTCTGCAGCAGCCGCTGCGGTAGGGTCACCGGTGAAGGTGACCACCACCCGCGGGACGGTCGTGCCAAAGGCCTGGTGCTCTCCCTCGGTCAGGCTGGCCTGCCAGCCGGGGCCAGCGTAGGTGCCGTCGGGCTGGGGCACGCCGCCCAGCCGCTCCAGGTAGATCCGGATCTGCCAGGCCGGGGTGCCCCGCACGTCCAGCATGCTGCCTACCCCCCCGCCGACGGCGGGAAGATAGCGAGGGTGTCGCCATCGGCCACAGCGGTTTGAAGCCCCTGCAGGTCCCGGACCAGCCGCCCGTTCAGCATGATGTTCACATGGGGCAGCAGCTCCATCCGGTCGGGGTGGAGAACCTCTGCCCGCAGGGCAGGATGCTGCGCGAAGAGCTCATCCAGCAAATCGGCCACGGTGGGGCGGTACCCGACCTCGACCCGACCGCCTGGGACGACCATTCGCAGGGAGCCAAACAGCTTGATCAGCACGCTAGATCAGCTCCAGCTCCTTCAGCTTCGCCTCGGTGACGACGCCGTCCACCCAGCCGCGCAGCTCATAGTACTCCTTCAGCATCACGGGGAGCTGGGAGAGCATGCCGGCGGAGTTGTGGGTGGCCGGGACGGTCAGGAACCGCTTCGGCACGGTGTCATCCTTGCCGGTGAAGCCGTTCAGGTTGTTGTAGTAGCGCTCCAGGTTGTAGATCCGCTCGCCGATCTTCATGGCCTCTTCCGGCGTGATCTCCATGCCGGTCAGCGTCCGGACCTCGGCGGCGAACTCCTCGGCGCCCTCGGAGAAGGTGGCGAACTTGCAGACATCCATGGAGTCGGTGAAGGCGAAGAGGTCCTGGAAGGTCTTGAGCAGCAACGCCTTGCCCTCGGTGACGGTCCGGTCGGTGGCGAACGGAATGCCAGCGATCTCCGAGGCGATCGTGTAGCCACGCAGGTGGCAGGCGCCGCGGTTGGAGGTAGCATACCCCAGGCCGATGCCCTGCACGCCACGGGGGTCATACGCCGGAATCGACTGACCCTTGACGGCCATGGCCATGTCGGGGTCGCCGAACTGGGTCGCCGCCCGGGAGATGCCGTTGGCCAGGATATCGCCGAGCCCTTCCCGGTAGGCGGTCTGGCGGATCAGGTCAGACATCTTCTCGGTGTCGCCCCAGTTGACCACTTCGCTGATCAGCTTCCGCTCGGAGGCCTCCATGGTCATGGCCAGGGTGACACCCATGTCGATCGTGTCAAGGCCGTAGTCGTTGCACTGGTCGAGCATGTAGGTCATGGCCTCGCGGTCATAGACATTGCACATGGCGCCGAAGGCCCAGGCGGTCTCGTACTCCATGGACTCGGTCTTGGTCTTCCAGCGGCCTTCCTTGACCTCCAGCTCCTTCTTGCAGGCGACCGGGCAGGAGTGGCAGACAGGCTCGGAGGCGAGCATGGTCTCACGGAACTTCTCGCCGCTGATCTCCTCTCCATGCTCGAAGTGGGAGTACCGGCCGTTCATGGTCGGCAGGGAGCCGGCCTCGTTCAGGATATTCATGAGCACGTTGGTGCCGTAGAGGGAGAGGCCACCCTTGTTGGGGGCGGTCAAGACGCCGGCGTTGATCGCCTTCTGGCCGGCCCGGACGGAGGCCATGAAGGCGTCCTTCCGCTCCTCGGTGGGCTTGGTCATGGCGCTCTTGTCAGCGATAAAGACGATCGCCTTCAGGTTCTTGGAGCCGCCAACGGCGCCGGTGCCGCCGCGTCCGGAGGCCCGGTCATTCTCGTTCAGCCATGCGGCGAAGCGGACCTGGCGCTCACCGGCCGGGCCGATTGCCATGACCGAGGAGTTGGTGCCGTACTTCTCCTGGAGCGCCCGAACGGTCGCCCGCACGCCGAGGCCCCAGAGGTTGGAGGCGTCGTGCAGGGTGACAGAGCCATTCTCAACGACAAGGTAGGTGGGCTTCGCAGCCTTCCCCTTCAGGAGAATGCCGTCGAATCCGGCCCAGCGCATACGGGCTGCGGTGAAGCCGCCCATGTGGGAGTCGGTGATCGTCCCGGTGAGGGGAGACTTGGTCACGACGGCCAGGCGGCCGGAGAGGGGGACGTTGGAGCCGGTAACCGGGCCGACCATGATCGCCATGAGGTTCTCGGGCGAGAGGGGATCAACCTTCGGGCCGTTGTCGAAGACGTACTTGACGCCCAGGCCGCGGCCGCCCAGGTACTTCCGCATCAGGTGCTCGGGGATCGGTTCGTAGGTGATCGATCCGCTGGTCAAGTCCACGTGAGCGAGACGGTGCGCGTATCCGCCAATCATGAATAGGCCCCCCATGTGATGGATTGGGACACCTGAATCTTGTTGCATCGAACGTGCCAACGGTCTGGTGCGGGTTTGGCGGCCTCGGGGGTGCGCAATCCGTGTGCCAATGGGACACCTGTCCCAGGACAGGTGTCCCGCAAACAGTGACCCCCCGCTGTAGCCAGCGGGGGGTGTTCGGCTATTCGATCTGGCGCTTCAGTCGGATTCCGTAGCACTCCAGCTTCCGGTAGAGGGTCGAGCGACCCATGCCAAGGATCCGGGCTGCCGCTGCGGCATTCCCCCCCGCTTCGCTGAGCGCCTGGCGGATCTGCTCGGCCTCGCCAGACTCCGGCATGGCAGCGGTCGGGGTGGGTGGGAGGGAAGGGAGCGGGAGGAGGTTGGCGGGGTCTTCGTCCAGCGTGACCGCCTGCTCCACCAGGTTGAGCAACTCGCGCACGTTCCCGGGCCAGGTATGTTGGAGGAGCCGCTGCCACGAGGTGGGCGGGAGGGACGCCGGTGTGGCCCCCAGCCGGCGGTAGCCGTGAGCCACCAGCAGGGCGATATCCTGGGGCCGCTCCCGCAGGGGCGGCAGGGTGAGCGGGAAGACGCTCAGCCGGAAGTAGAGGTCGGCGCGGAAGTGTCCCTGCTCGACCATGCCCTTCAGATCCCGGTTCGATGCCGCAACCACCCGCACATCCACCTTGATCGGGGTGTGACCACCCACCCGGACTACCTCATGCTCCTGCAGGACCCGGAGCAGGGTAGCCTGGGCGTCGGGGGGGAGTTCGCTGACCTCATCGAGGAAGAGGGTGCCGTGTTGGGCCGACTCGAAGAGGCCGGCCTGGCCCCGGGGATTCGCCCCGGTGAAGGCGCCGCCCACGTAGCCAAAGAGCTGGCTGGCGGTCAGGCCGGGGGAGAGGGTGGCGCAGTTGAGGGCGACGAAGGGGCCGGAGGCCCGAGCGCTCGCCTGGTGTATGGCCCGGGCGACCACCTCCTTGCCGGTGCCGGTCTCGCCGGTCAGCAGGATCGTGAGATCGGACCGGGCGCCCTTCGCTGCCCGGTCCAGGGTGGTCAGCCAGCGCGGGTCGCACCCGACCAGGCCGGGCAGCGGCGACTCCGCCTGGGGCAATGAGCGGGTGAGGCTGGAGGGCCGAGTCGTCTCCACCAGCGCACCGATCACCCGGCCCTCATGGCGGACGGGCCGGTAGACCAGACGGGCGGTGGGGCTCTCCTCGATCACCTCATCCTCCCCGTTGAGCAGGCGTTGCAGGGGGGCGGTCCACTGGTGGCCCTGGGGTGGGTTCGCACTGGTGAACCGGAGCACTCGGCCATGTCGGTCAATGACGCCCAGCGGGCCGTGCTGTCGGGTGGCGACCTGGTCGGCGAGGGCTGCGAGAAGCGTCTCGTGCAGTTCGGCTTCCCGGGTGGCAAGCCTGGCCTGAATGGCCGCGACAGCGCTCCGCACAGCGATCTCACTGTACTGGTTGATCAACATTTCACGCCCGGAGAGGTCCAGCACGCCCAGGACCCGACCCGTGATCGGATGATGGATCGGCGCCGCCACGCAGGCCCATGGGTGCAGGTCTTCCAGGTAGTGCTCGGCGGCGAGGACCGTCACCTGGCGGGTCTCGGCCAGGGCTGTGCCCATGGCGTTGGTTCCGCTGGCCACCTCGCTCCAATCAGACCCGGGGACCAGGTTGATTCGCTCGGCCATGCGCCGAGCGGAGGGGTCGCCCTCTACAAGCAGCGCCTCGGCCCCGGCGCCGCAGAGGACCATGACCTGGTCGGTCTGGCGGATCAGCGCACGGAGGTCGGCGAGGACGGGGATGGCGGCGTGGATTAGCTCCTCATGAATCGCCAGGGCGGGAGCGGCGTTGGCGGGGCGGCCGGGGTGCTCGGGCACACCGAGCGCCAGGCACCGCTGCCAGGAGCGTATGATCGGTCGGCGGATTCGCAGCCCTGTTGTTGCACCGCGGCGGAACGCTTGCCACTGGCTGCGGATATCAGCTAGATTCTCGCGCGCCTCTTGCCAGGCTGTGGCCATTCTGCCTCGCCCCCTAACCCGCACTGGGGTCTTACTACCAGGATACTTCTCCCCTTCGATGCGGCAAAGCTAGCCCCCTGGTGTTTGTTAAAGCGTTGCACTTTTTCCCTCCCGAAGAACCATACGAAGCAGGAAGGGACTATGGGAGGGATAGAACTCATCATTTTGCGTGACAAACTTCGAGGAGGAACCGATCTTGAAAAACTGCCCAGCCTGTGGCACAGGGCCCTATGAAGGCAACTTTTGCGGGCGATGTGGTGCACCTCTCAACCAATCTCCTACGACCTCATCTACGCCGCTCACGCAACAGCCTCCGGTGACTGGGCCGGTTCCGACCCCGCCTCCGGGCTACGGACAGCCGCCGGTTCAGGGGCAGGCGCCGGGTTACGGGCAGCCCCCGGCCTATGGGCAGGCACCGGGCTACGGGCAGCCCCCGGCCTATGGTCAGACACCGGGCTACGGGCAGCCCCCGGCCTATGGTCAGACACCGGGCTACGGGCAGCCCCCGGCCTATGGTCAGGCACCGGGCTACGGCCAACCT
>Ga0196970_1001860_pt1 | contig 12417 bp, 13 predicted proteins | sample S1v_513CmetaG_FD_148672 | JGI IMG/M metagenome (GOLD analysis project Ga0196970, IMG submission 148672) | Soil microbial communities from Anza Borrego desert, Southern California, United States - S1+v_5-13C | ecosystem: Environmental > Terrestrial > Soil > Desert | place: USA: California... | reverse complement strand
CTCGATCCACTATGTTGCGCCTGTAGTGCGCGGCGCCCGGCTGGCGGCGGTGGGATGGATTCAAAGCTTTGTGCCCGACGCCGCCCAGCGCGAAACGCTGTTCGATCTCAGCGTGACGCGCGGCCGCTTGAGCGAGGCGGGCGTCGCCCGAGAAGAGCTGCTGCGCCTCGATAAATCGATCTCGAACCTGCTGCGGATGTGGGCCCGATAGCCAGAGCGCTAACAGAAGGTGAATGGCGCATACACCGAAAGCAACGCTTGCTTAGCCCCGACCGCGTTAGGTTGCGGCCGTATGACCGCCCTCAGTGCAAATCTAGCCGCGCGGCACGGTGAACCTGATATCGCGCAAGCGATGGCGCTTTCCGCGCGTAGCGTGAGGCCGCGTCTGGCGTTTGCCGCCATGTTCGCGCTGGCGAGCGCGATGGTGTTGCCCTGGCTCGCCGTCGCGGCCTGGCTGATCGCCGTGACCTGCTGGGAGCTGCTGGGGCGCCCGCTTGGCGACCGCATTCTGATGCGGCGCGGCGGCGCGCCGGCGATCCGCGAATATGCCGTGATCAAAGCCGCGAGCGCCGCCTTGTTCGCGACACTCGGCACGCTTCTGCTCGCCAGCGGTGAGCCGCTTGGCATGGTGATCGGCACCGCTTGGCTTACTGGTTCGATCTGCCACACATTCGTCTATTACGGCTCCAGCCGCACCATCCTGGCGGTGACGATGGCGGCGCCGTGCACGTGCGCGCTCGTCGGCGCGGTCCTTGGCTTTGGCTTGAGTTTCGAAGCGATGATCGCCACCGCTGCTGTGCTTTCGAGCTTATCGGCCGGCGCGATTTTTCTGGTCGATCGCAAAGCGCTGATGGCCGAGTTGGAGCGCGAGCGCCTGGCGCTGGAAGTCGCGCAGGAATCGAGCCGTTCCAAGTCTGCGTTCTTGGCGACCATGAGCCATGAGCTTCGCACGCCGCTCAACGCCATCATCGGCTACAGCGAGCTGATGCAGGAAACCGCCTCGGAGCAAGGGCGCGGCGACGACGTTTCCGATCACAACCGGGTGCTGCGCGCGTCGCGGCATCTGCTCAACATGATCAACGAGATTCTCGATCTGTCTAAGATCGAAGCCGGGCGGGTCGAGCTGGAGCCCAGCGGCATCGAAGTGCGCCGGCTAGCCGGCGAGGCGCTGGATGCGGTGCGCCCGCTGGCGGCTGCGCGCGGCAATCAATTGCGGCTTGAGCTGGCGGAGGGCATTGGCGCGGTGCGCAATGATGCGTTCCGGCTGCACCAATGCCTGGTGAACCTGCTGGGCAACGCCGCGAAGTTCACACATGACGGCATCATCACGCTCCGCGCCCGCCGCGACGGCGATCTGCTGATGTTCGAGGTGGAGGACACCGGCGTCGGCATCGCACCTGATAAGATGGATAAGTTGTTCCAGCCGTTCGTGCAGGCGGATGCTTCGACGACGCGCGTGTTCGGCGGCACGGGCCTCGGGCTCGTCATCTGCCGGCGCTTGGCGCAGCTGATGGGCGGCGACGTGACGGCGCGGAGCGTATTGGGCGAGGGCGCGACCTTCACGCTGACGGTCGCAGCGCATTTGACAGTGCGAAACGCGGAAGAACGCGAATTGTCAACCGCTGCATCGCTGCCGGCGCAAGCGGCCTGATACTATCGTTTCAGCGCAAAACGCCGCGGCGCGAGAGCCACCACGCGTAGGCGAGCAGACCTGCGGCGATCAGGATGATCACGATGGCCAGCACCGCACTTGCCCCAACTTCCGCCGGCGGCGGATTGATCACGTTCATGATGTTGGAGCCGACAGCGCCGAGCAGCGAAAGCGCATAGGCCCACACCGCGAGCTTATTGCGCATCAACAGCAGCGCCGAGCCGATAAACCCGCCCCACACGCCGGCCGCCCAGCCAACCCACATCCAGGCCGGCAGCGCGTAGATATAGTCCAGCATTGCCTCCGGCACGTTCGCGGTCCACGGCTCGAACCGCATGAATGTCGCCGTGAAATCGAACGCGCCGAAGCCGTTCCACAGCAATGCGAGCGCGCCGACCAGCCACAAGTGCCAGGGCGTCTTGGTGGCGTCCGCCATTGTCTGTCTCCCCTTACGCTTCCATCGCGCGTTTGGTGCCAAGCGTGTCGGCATATTGCTGGAACGCGGCGATCTTGCCGTTCGTGACGCGAAACACGTGCGCGAACTGCGCGCGCATCGGCTTGCCTGTGGCCTTGTACGTGCCGCTATAGTGGCCCAGTGAGACGATCGTGTCGCCGCCGTCGATGAGTTCGTCCGACACCGCCGCGAAGCCATCCCAATCGGCGCCGATGCGCGCAAACACGCCCATCAGCACGCCCTCTGGTCCGACATACGGATTGCGATCGGCGTAGGGATAATTCTCCGCTTCGTTCCAGACGATGTCAGGCGACATGGTGGCGAGCGCCGCGGGCATGTCGCCCTTGGCGAACGCAGCATAAAGCGCGCGCACGGGTGCAGTGTTGGACATTGCTTCCTCCCCGGAGGAAGAGCCTAGAGCGGCTTCGTCGCCGTTTCCAGCCAAGCCTTAGCTTCGCCGTCGAGCTGCGCTAGCGCAACGGCGCTCCCGAGAAACGCGGGTCGAGAATTTGATGCGTGGCCGCGATCAGCAGCATGACGCCTCCACACCCCAGAGGGACGAGCAACAGTGGCGTCCAGCCTGTGATAACCGTCATCGCCCCAGCGAACCCTATCCAGCTCAATGCCGGCCACAATACGAATAGTTTGCCCCACCAATAGGGCCGAACGGCGAGCAGCACCAACGGCGCGGCGACGACCGCAAATCCCCCTCGCGCGGACGCGGTCATTTGTTCGAGAAAGTCCAGCGGCCCGACCAACTTGCGCAGCAGCGGCTCCACGCTAAGCGCCAAGACGATCACTGCGATTAGGCCGACACCGTAAGCACAACGCAAAACGACGCCTTTGGCGCTCATAGCGGCTTCGTCGCCGTTTCCAGCCAAGCCTTAGCTTCGCCGTCGAGCTGCGGGCCGATCTTGTCCAAGACCTTGGCGTGATACGCGTTCACCCAGTCCAGTTCGTCCTTGCTCAGCAGCTTCTTGACGATGAGCTCGCGCGCGATCGGCGCCAGCGTCAGTGTTTCGAAGCCGAGCATTGGCCGTTCGCCGCCGTCGATGTCGGCGGCGGGCGTCACCACTTGCAGGTTCTCGAGGCGGATGCCGTAGGCGCCGGTCTTGTAATAGCCGGGCTCGTTCGAGACGATCATCCCCGGCTCGAGCGGCTGGGTGTTGACGAACTTGGCGATCCGGTGCGGCCCTTCATGCACGCCGAGATAAACGCCGACGCCGTGCCCGGTGCCGTGATCGTAATCGAGGCCGGCTTCCCACAAGCTCATCCGCGCCAACGCGTCGAGCTGGTGGCCGGTGGTGCCTTTCGGGAAGCGTACGCGCGACAACGCGATGTGGCCTTTGAGCACGCGGGTGAAGCGATCCTTCATTTCCGGCGAGGCGCGGCCGATGGCGACGGTGCGGGTGATGTCAGTGGTGCCGTCGAGATATTGGCCACCCGAGTCGATCAGAAAGAGCGACCCGCGCGCGAGCTTGCGGTTGGTTTTCTTGGTGACGCGATAATGGACGATGGCGCCGTTCGGCCCTGCGCCCGAAATCGAGTCGAAGCTCAAATCCTGCAGCGCGCCGGTGTCTTGACGGAAGGATTCGAGCCGCTCGCAGGCTTCGATCTCCTGCACCTTGCCCGTTTGCCCATCGGTCGCGAGCCAATGCAGATAGCGCGAAACCGCCGCGCCATCGCGAATGTGCGCCTTGCGCGAGCCTTCCACTTCCGCCGCATTCTTGCACGCGCGCGGCAGCACGACGGGGTCTTGTCCGCGCACGATCTCGGCGCCGGCGTCTTTCAGCTGCTCGAAATACCATGCGCTCGCGGTCGCCGGATCGAGCTTCACTTTCTTGCGGCCCAAGCTCGCGAGTGTCGGCTGCAACTCAGCGCTCGGCTTCACCGCGACTTCATTGCCGAGCCATTCGCGCAATTCCGGCGAAACCTTCTCGTCCGCTAGGAAGAGGTCGGCCGTCCCATCCTTGTGCAACAGCGCTTCGCCAAGCGGCAGCGGCGTGCGCGCGACATCGCCGCCGCGCACGTTGAATAGCCACGCGATCGAAGCAGGTGAGGTGATGACCACCGCATCGGCGCCTTCGCCGCCCAGCGCCTCGCCCAGCCGATGACGCTTCGAAGAGGCGTTCTCACCGGTATAGGTTTCGGCTTGCGGCACGACCTTGGCCATCGGAATCGCGGGCCGGTCGTCCCAGATTTCATCGATCGGGTTGCGCGACACCGGCACGAGTTCGGCGCCTGCCGCGTCCGCCGCGGCGCGCAAGCGATCAAGGCTATCGGGGCTGTGCAGTTTCGGATCATAGCCGATCTTGGCGCCCTTTGGCGCACGCTCGCGCAGATAAGCCGGCACGCCGCCATCGACGAGATCGCGATAGGCGTACAATTGCTCATCGACCTGCGCGCGCACTTGCAGCGTGTAGCGGCCATCGACGAACACAGCCGCTTCGTCGGCCAACACCACCGCGGCGCCGGCGGAGCCGGTAAAGCCCGTGGCCCAGGCCAAACGGTCATACGCCGGCGGCACATATTCGTTCTGCCATTCATCCTCGTGCGGGATGATGAAGCCGTCGAGACCGGCTGCTTTCAGCGCTTTCCTCAAGCGGGGCAGGTGCTTACGGCCGAGTGCGGGGCCGCCGGGATCGTCATAGGTCTGGAACACGTCTTGCGTCCTTAAGGCCCGGGTTCAGGGCTGGTTCTGTGGCTTGAGTTTAGGGCTTTAGGGAACGAGGTTTAAGAGGCGTTCCGCCGAAAACCCGCTCGCCGGCCGGAGAAAGCATGGGGTCTTGGGTCAAAATGGCGCTCGCGGCTTTGGCCGCGCTGACGCTCGCGGCGCAACCCGCCGCGGCGCAGGTGCCCGACCCATACGCCCGCGAACTCGCCCAACGCCTGTCCCGCACTGAGACGGTGCTTGTGGAAAACGGCTACGCCCGCGCCGCCGGACCTTTCGCCGGCGGCATCGGCGAGCGCGAAGGCCGGCGCTTCAGTCTGATGATGCGGGCCGGGCAGGATTATCGCATCGTCGGTGTCTGCGAGAGCCGCTGCCGCGACTTCAATATGCGTCTGCTCGACGCCAATGGCCGCCTGATCGGCCAGGACGTGCTCGAAGACAGCGTGCCCGTCGTGCACGTGCGCCCGCGCTCGACGGGCCGGCACGTCGTCGAGATCGAGATGGTGCACTGCGTCAGCGAACCCTGCTGGTTTGCGTTCAACGTCTACAGTCGCTGAAGGAGTCAGAATCCAGAAGTTAGAAGCCCGAAAGCAGAAGCGGGTCTGATTTCTGATTCTCGTCTCACACCTCCGGCTTCCTCCATACGAGCGTCATCCAGGCTTCTTTCGGAATCTGCCGCTCCAACAGCAAGCCGCGCGATGCGTACGCCTCGCGCACCAGCGGCGCCTGCGTGCGCAGCAGACCGGAGAGAATCAACGTGCCGCCGGGCGCCACCGCCGGAACCAGCTTCGGCGCGAGCTTGATCAACGGCCGCATCAGGATGTTGGCGAACACCAGATCGAATTGTTTGCCGGCGATGTAGCGCGCGCCGTCGCCGGCGATCACCTGCATGCGCTGGGCGACCTTGTTCTGCCGCGCATTGATCTCGGCGATCGCCGCGGCGCGATGATCGATCTCGATCGCCAGCGCGTCCGCCCCAAGCTTCGCCGCCGCGATCGCCAGCACACCCGAGCCCGCGCCGACATCGAGCACTCGGAATGCCCCTCCCCTTGAGGGGAGGGGGCAGGGGGCGGGGTGATGCGCCGAAGGTCCGAGATTTCGTACCGTTCGCGCGCGTGTGTCAGGCGGCGGAGCTTCTCCCCGCGCCCCAGCCCGCTCCCCTCGAGGGAAGGAGGAGCGTGCGGCGCGTTTGCGCAGATAATGCTCGAGCGCCATCAGGCAGCCCCAAGTCGTGCCGTGATGGCCCGTGCCGAACGCTTCGCTGGCCTCAATCCAAATCTTGGTGCGGCCGTTCATCTCGCCCATCAGCGCATGCGCGCCGGCCACGACGAAGCGTCCAGCCCGCACCGCTGGCAGGCCTTCGAGCGACATCGCCACCCAATCGGCGGCTTTGACCTTCTTCTGCTTCAGATGCAGCTCGGGCGCGGCGGCGCCGACAATGGCTTCGGCGCTCGCGGCGTCCTGTTTGGTAGGGACGTACACTTCCAGCCGAAACTTCCCCGGCCCTTCCTCGAACCAGCTCACCGCATCGGCGGGCGAGGGGTCGTGACGGTCGAGTTCATCGGCGGCGGCGCGGACTTGGGTCAGCGTGCCGAGGGCGGTCAGGAGCAGCATGGCGGCTTGGCATAGAGGCCTGGAGGTCCATTGGAAACAGTCTCCGGAGGCCGGGCTGCCCTGCGCTAACGCCAGTCAGCGTAGTATTTTTCGATATCCGCCTCGAGCGCTTGGGCATCGAGATCGGCGCGCGGCGTGAAGAGGGCCATGCGGCCACAGCGGCGACGCAGCTCAAGGTGCCGCTCGACGACCCGGTAGTGGTCGCGGTCAACATAGTCGTCGATCAAGATTTGCGTTTGCGTGCGATCGAGATTCTTCGCCGCCGCCAATGCGCTCGCGACACGGAAGCGCCCATCGACCAGGACCAGGTACGGGCCCGGCTTGTTCTTCATCGCCGCCCAAGGCGCGTCCACGTAGCGTCGCCAACGCTTCGCCCGCGCCGGCGTGGCGCGTTGAAGCACCGGCGTTCCCCACGCTTCCGTGGGCCCGATGTCGGCGTGGATGAAGGTCTGCCGCTCCGGATCATCATGGCCGTTCGCCTTCACCTTCTGCTTCACGGCTTTCATGAAGTAGGGGTCCGAATCGACCGAGACGAAACGCACGCCATGCATGGCTGCGAGTACGGTCGAGCCGCCCATGCCGAATTCGAGGTAGGAGCCCGCAGTTGCCAACAGCTCTAGGAAGAAAGGCACCGCCGTCGCTTCGAACTCCGGCGCGCCCGAGACGGTAAACCCGCTGACGCGCTGCACGTAAAGGAACTGCGCATACTCGATCACACGGTCCAGCTTGTGACTGAACCAGTGCCGGATGCCGTCCAATCCTGCTTCCATCGAGGTTATCGCCGATAGCGCCATAGTGCTTCTGCGCTACGCTTCATGCAAAACCACGTCCATCGAACAATCGTCTCAGCCGAAGTTCCGTGCGCAGCGTGGTTAAGGCGGCGGCGCTACACCGGTAGCAACGCGCGCGCTTAACTCGTGCGCGGCGAATGTCTCTGCGATTGCAGCGTCCTTAACCACAAGGCCCATGCCGAGGAATTCGTGCGTTCAGCCCCGATAAAGTGTCGCCGTGCACTCGGCGCAACCGATCTGGGCGTCTCGCTTCCGCCGCGCGCTCGTCCGATCGGCGCGGTGATACGTACGCCCATCCCTTCAGTCGCTGCGCCGGATCGGATATAGTCGCGCCATGACCAAGCTGGACCTCGTGCTCGCCCGCCTAAGAGACCTCCCGCCGGATCGGCAGGAGGTTATTGCCGTAGAGATCGAGTTCATGCTCGATCACGACACGCGCGAGCCCGTTTTGACCCCGGAGCAGGAGGCCGAGCTTGCCCGGCGTCTAGGAGATCCAGACCGGAAGTACGTCTCGCACGATGACGTAGCGGCTCACTTCGAGGCGAAGTACGGGCGATGAAGATCGAGTGGTCGCTTAATGCGCTTGGTGACCTCGATCGGATTCAGGAATATCTCGAACAAGAGAGCCCGCAGGGCGCACACCGCATCTGGGTTCGCATTCACGAGCGCGTGGGATTGCAAGCCGAAATGCCCCTCGCGGCGCCGCTTCATCGTGGCGGACCATCGCGAATGCTCGTGATCGCCGGGACGCCGTATATTGTGTTCTACGTGACAGAGGGCGACGTGCTAAAAGTGGAGCAAGTGGTTCACGCCGCACAGGACAGATGAAACTCGATGCTGTCCGGGATCCGTCTATCGCGTCGTGATCCACACCAGCCCTCTGCCCGTGAGCGCGCCATCTGCAGTAAATTCATGGGCCACACCTGATTGATTTGCCTCTCCAAGTCGACACAGCGTGACTTCCCCCGTGGGAAGCGCAAACCAAGTCTCACGCCAATAGGACCACCCCCCGAGCGCAGGGCTTTCGTCGGCGAGCTGGCGCAGGATAGCGGCATTGGTCGGTTCTGCGATCCGAGTCCACGGGCGAGCGTCATCTCTGAAACAGGCGCTGCGAGCAAAATCAAGCGAGGCGCATGATGCCGCCGCAAGAGGCGCAGACGAGTGTGGAGAGATGAAGAGCGTTCAAGCCGCGCTCGCCGGCCGCACGAAGCTGTCGATCACGCGCTTTTCCCCGGCCTTGTCGAAGTCCACCGTGAGTTTGTTGCCTTCGACTTGGCGGATGCGGCCGTAGCCGAACTTCTCGTGGAAGATGCGGTCGCCGCGCGCATAATGGCTGTCGCTGTCGCCGCTGCGGGCGACGAGGCGGGCTTCGCCGTCGATCAGGGGCGGCTTGGTGTTGACGGCGCCGCGCTCCTGCGCGCGCCGCCAGCCCGGCGATTGATAGCCGGACGAAAATGGCGCCACCGCCATGTCGCGCACGCCAGGCGGCTGCATGCCGTAGCCGGTCTCACTGATCGCATCGACGCTTTTCGGCGGCAATTCATCGATGAAGCGCGACGGCAGCACGGTTTGCCAGCGGCCGTAGATCTGACGATTGGCCGCGAAGGAAATCCGAGCACTTTCACGCGCACGCGTGATGCCGACATAAGCAAGCCGCCGCTCTTCCTCCAAACCCTTCTCGCCGCTCTCATCGATCGAGCGCTGCGAGGGAAACACTTGCTCTTCCCATCCCGGCAGAAAGACGAGCGGAAACTCCAAGCCTTTGGCGGCATGGAGCGTGGACAGCTGCACGTTTTCGCCCTCGCTCTCGCTTTCAATATCGAGCACCAAAGCGACGTGTTCGAGATACGCTTCCAGCGTGTCGTACTGGCTCATGGACTGAACCAGTTCTTTCAAGTTTTCGAGCCGCGTCTGCGCTTGCGGCGATTTATCGTTGCGCAGCATTTCTGTGTAGCCGCTTTCATCGAGTACGATCTCCGCCAGCTCGACGTGGCTGATCGTGCGCGCTTGCTCGCGCCAGCGGTCGAGATCGGCGAGGAAGCTGCGCAGCGCCGTGCGGGCCTTCAGCGGCAGGTCGTCCGTCATGATCAGCTCGCGCGCCGCGCCGACCAAGGTGCGAAAGCGCGTTGCGCCGCCCGGCGCTTCGGGCTGTTCGGTGACCACTTCGCCGGTCGTCGCGTCGAAGAGCGGGCCGTTATCGGTGACGAACCGCACCGGCGGCTTACCGGCATAGGCGTGTAGCTTTTGCACCGTGCTCTCGCCGATGGCGCGCTTTGGCTGATTGACGATGCGCTCGAAGGCGAGATCGTCATCCTCGGAGCGGATCACGCGCAGATAAGCGTGTACGTCGCGGATTTCGGCGCGCTCGAAGAAGCGCGGGCCGCCGATGACTTTGTAAGGAATGCGCAGCATCAGAAAGCGTTCTTCGAACGCCCGCATCTGCCAGGCCGCCCGCACCAGCACCGCGCATTCGCCATAGGAGCGATTCTGCTGCACCCAATGTTCGATATCGTCCGCCACCAGCCGCGCTTCGGCTTCGCCATCCCACACGCCGCGCACTTTGACCCGGTGGCCTTCTTCGTCGTCCGTAAACAGCGTCTTGCCCAGGCGGCCGCGATTGTTGGCGATCAAGTGCGAAGCCGCCGCGAGAATGTGCCCTGTGGAGCGATAATTGCGCTCCAGCCGCACGACGACGGCGCCGGGGAAATCCTTCTCGAAGCGCAAAATGTTGTCGACCTCGGCGCCGCGCCAGCCATAGATCGACTGATCGTCGTCGCCGACGACGCAGAGATTCTTCCGCGCCTGCGCCAAAAGCCGCAGCCATAGGTACTGCGCGACGTTGGTGTCTTGATACTCGTCCACCATTAGATGGCTGATCTTGCGATGGTACGTTTCCAGCACATCTGGGTGGCGTTGGAAGACATCGATCATGTGCATCAGCAAATCGCCGAAATCGCACGCGTTCAAAATCTTCAGCCGCGCCTGGTAGATCGCGTAAAGCTTCACACCGGCGCCGTCGCCGAACGAGAACGCTTCGCCTTTCGGCACACGCTCCGGCGTCAGCGCCCGGTTTTTCCAACCATCGAGCAAGCCGGCGAGCTGACGCGCCGGCCAGCGCTTTTCATCGATGCCTTCGGCCTCGATGATCTGCTTCAGCAGGCGGATCTGATCGTCGGTGTCCAGGATCGAGAAATTGTTCTTCAGCCCGACCAATTCGGCATGCGAGCGCAGCATCCGCGCGCTGATCGAGTGGAAGGTGCCGAGCCACGGCAAACCGCCGCCGCCGGGGCCGAGCAGCTTCTCGACTCGCTCGCGCATCTCGCGCGCGGCTTTGTTGGTGAAGGTGACCGCGAGCACGCCCCAAGGCTTTGCGCCGCCAGTGGTGAGCAGATGCGCCAGCCGCGTCGTCAGCACCCGCGTCTTGCCTGTGCCGGCGCCGGCCAGCACCAGCACCGGGCCGTCCAAAGCTTCGACCGCCGCGCGCTGTTCAGGATTCAGCGCCGCCAGAAAGGGCGGCGCCGCCATCGCGCGCTGCGAGATCGGCAGGAGTTCTTCGCTGTCGCTCATGATTCGTTTGTAGCAGGCCATAGCCTAGCACGAATGGGGAACATAGTGTCGCGCGCAGCGCGGTGCGAGCCCATCCCGGAACTCCGCGGCGCCCCGCCGGTTTGCCGCCCATGAACCTGCTCAAGCTCGCGCTCGCGCCGGCGCTTTTCGCGGCGCTTTTGGCCTGCACCGAAACCCCAGAGCCGCAGCCCGATCCCGAGGCCGCGGCCCAGATCGGCGAAGCCGAACCACTGCCCAGCACTTTGCCGCGGCCCAATACGGCCGAGCCGCGCTTTGTCGGACTGTGGGCGACGAGCGCAGAAGGCTGCTCTGAACCCGCATGGCGTTTCCGCCGCGACGGCGTCAGCACGCTCGGCGAAGTGTCGTGCTCATTTAACGACGTGACGCTGACCGATGCAGGCTACCAAGTGGCCGCAACGTGTCATGCCGAGGGCGACACGACCGCGCACACGATGCAGTTTTCGTTCGCGGAATCCGCGCGCGCGATGATGGTTTCCGACGGCCCGTGGGCCGGGCCGACAAGTCTTGTTTACTGCGGCGCTGAAGACACACCGTAGCGGGAACTCCGATTCAGGTTGGCTGTTGTCTCCGCGATGAGGAGCACACAGCTGATGGCCGATGAGCATGAATCCCGCGTTGGCGCATTTTCCGGCATCGTCGCTGGCATCATGGTGATTGCGCTGACGGCAATGGCGTTCGTCTCGCTGGGCCCGCCGCGTGAGGAGCCTGTGCGCTACGCCGCCGTGGAACATGCCGACGGCCGCGCCGCACATTAGATCGCGCACGAAATCAGTCCTTGAATTCATTCTGCCGAACGCCTGAACGGAGCTAATCTCCGCGCGATTCAAAAGCGGGGCGGATCATGGATGTTTTCATCTCCTACGCGCGCGAGGATCGCGCACACGCCGAACACATTGCCCACGGCTTATCGGCGCTAGGCCTGGAGCCCTTCTGGGACACCGATATTCCGCCTGGCCAGACCTGGGCCGACTACATCGAAGCCAAGCTCGCCGCGTGCAAAGCTGCGATCGTCCTGTGGAGTTCGCATTCGGTGAAGTCGCAATGGGTGCGTGAGGAAGCGCGCATCGCCCGCGACCGCTCGCAGCTCATCCCCGTGCTGCTCGAACAGGTGCAGCCGCCGTTCGGTTTCGGCGAAGTGCAAGCAGCCGATCTCACAGGCTGGACCGGCGATTACAACGACCCGCGTTGGGTTCGCTTTTCCCAAGCGGTGCAGAACGTCGCGGCCCGCGCGCCGAACCCGCGAGCGGCGCCACTGCACTCAACAACGCCGACGCCGCAGCCAGCCGCACAAGCCTACAGCGCTGGCGCGGCACACAACGAGAGTGCGTCGTCGCCGATCGGCTACATCCAGAACTGCCTGCGCCTCTACGCAGACGGAAGAGGCCGCGCGCGCCGCGCCGAATATGGCTGGTTCATTCTTTTCTACGTCGCCGTGCTGCTCACCCTCGCGACCATCGACGCGATGCTATTCGGCTTCACTTACGAGGGAACGCCGAACTACGTCGTCACCTGGCTCGTGTTAGGATTGTTGCCGGCCGCCGTCAGCGCCGCCAGCCGGCGTTTGCACGATCTGAACTTGAGCGGCTGGCTCGCAATCGTGACCGTCATCCCTTACCTCGGCTGGCTCGCGATCCTGGCGCTGATCTTC
>Ga0196970_1001859_pt1 | contig 12419 bp, 16 predicted proteins | sample S1v_513CmetaG_FD_148672 | JGI IMG/M metagenome (GOLD analysis project Ga0196970, IMG submission 148672) | Soil microbial communities from Anza Borrego desert, Southern California, United States - S1+v_5-13C | ecosystem: Environmental > Terrestrial > Soil > Desert | place: USA: California... | reverse complement strand
CACGCGCGCGGCAGGGAAAAAGAAGGCAATCGGCGCCATTAAGCAAAACAAATAGACCGCGTCGCAGCGAATGACGCACCATGAAAGCCGTCGATGCGGGACTGCCTGCAAGCTGTATCCGACCTTCTTGTTTATGTTCATATCCAGGAGTCATCATGGCTGATTTTGTAAGTGCATTGGTGCATGCCGAACTGTTCCTGCTGGGGGTTGCGTCGGCCCCCGGCCAGCAAGCCGCCGTTGCCGGCGACCCGGTAATCGGTGCGGGCGCGCCCCCCGCGACCACTACTATTTCTTTCAGCGCAGCGGATTACCGCAGCGCCGCCGGCTGACAGACAGTGCCGGGGCGGGCCGCGCCAATGGTGCGTTGCGGCCAGTTCCGCCCAACAATGGCGCCCTTCGTTCCGCACCCACTCCGAAACCTCTCGTTAATAACGGTGACATAGAAGCTGGCGACGGACCGAGGCCTCCTGGAACATACTTGCCTCCTTGACTAGAACCAGAGGAGAGGAGCATGTCTAATCAGGACAGCCTGGATCAGACCCCGTTGAAACGGGTGATGGGGCCGAAGCTGCTGTTGCTGTTCATCATCGGCGACATCCTGGGCACCGGCATCTATGCGCTGACCGGCCAGGTGGCCGCTGAAGTCGGTGGCGCGGCCTGGGCGCCTTTCCTGGTCGCCTTCATCGTGGCCTTGCTGACCGCCTTTTCCTACCTGGAACTGGTTACCAAATACCCCCGTGCCGCCGGCGCGGCGTTGTATGTGCACAAAGCCTTCGGCGTGCATTTCCTGACTTTCATTGTCTGCTTTACCGTGATGTGTTCCGGCCTGACCTCGGCTGCCACGGCTTCCCGCGCCTTCTCGGCCAACCTGTTCGTCGCGATGGGCATGGATGCCGACCCCGTGCTGGTCACGATGGGCGCGCTGGGCTTCATGCTACTGGTCATGGTCATTAACTTCCGCGGCGCCTCGGAAAGCGTGAAAACCAACGTGGTGCTCACCCTGGTCGAATTGAGCGGCCTGCTGCTGGTCATCATTCTGGGCTTTTATGCCATAGCGGGCGGCCAGGCGGATTTCTCGCGAGTCGTCGCATTCGAGACTCCAGAAAACAAAAGCGTGTTCCTGGCTGTTACCTCGGCCACCGCGCTGGCCTTCTTTGCCATGGTCGGCTTCGAAGACTCGGTCAACATGGCCGAGGAAATCCATGAACCCCATCGCATTTTTCCCAAGGTCATGCTGACCGGGCTGGGGATCACGGCAGTCATCTACGTGCTGGTGTCGATCTGCGCCGTGGCATTGATCCCGGTGGGAGAACTGGCCGCCAGCTCGACGCCGCTGGTGCTGGTGGTGCAGCGCGCCGCCCCCAATCTGCCGATGGACACCATCATGCCGATCATCTCGATGTTCGCCGTGGCGAACTCGGCGCTGATCAATATGATGATGGCAAGCCGCCTGCTGTACGGCATGTCCCGCCAGGGCGTGCTGCCCAAGTTCCTGTCGCTGGTGCACCAGCGCACCCGCACCCCCTGGTCCGCCATTCTGTTCACCACCGCGTTGGCACTGGGGCTCATCCTGCTGGTTTCGGCCAGCAACTCGAAGGCTATCAGTGCCTTGGGCGGCACTACCGCCCTGCTGCTGCTGGGGGTGTTTGCGTTCGTCAACGTGGCCGTGCTGGTACTGCGCCGCGACCCGGTCAAGCACGAGCATTTCCGTGCCAATACCGTGGTGTCGTGCGTGGGCGCGGCCGCCTGCCTGTTCCTGGTGACGCCACTCACTGGGCGCGACCCGATCCAGTACCAGGTGGCTGGCTGGCTGCTTGCGCTGGGCGTGGTGATGTGGGGCATTACCCTGCTGGTGCACCGCAAGCCGCCCCCGCGTCTCGACCCCGAACACCTGACCGACGACTGACATGGCCAGGCGGTTCACGACCAGACCAGAGCGCCCCGTGGGGCGCTCTTTTGCTGAAAGCGCAGGCGGCGCCACCGCGCCACCTTCGGTACTATAGAAACCTGCTATCGATTTACGGAGTTACACCATGCAACGCGCTGGCAGCGCCGACTTGCCCCTGCATGGCGGCCGGGTACCGGCATGGCTGGGCCAGCGCATGTCGCGCCTGGGCGCCGTCATCGCCCAGGCCATCGTGCATCACTATGGCCGGGACGAATTCCTGCGCCGCCTGGCGCATCCGTTCTGGTTCCAGTCGTTCGGCGCCGTCATGGGTATGGACTGGCATTCCTCGGGCATCACTACCAGCGTCATCGGCGCCCTCAAGCGCGGCCTGCAGCCTTTGTCGGCCGAACTGGGCATCCACGTGTGTGGCGGACGCGGCCAGCACTCGCGCAAGACGCCGCACGAACTGGCCACCGTGGGCGAACGCGTGGGCATCGATGGCGACGCCCTGGCGCGGGCCAGTCGGCTGGTGGCCAAGGTAGACAGCGCCGCCGTGCAAGACGGCTTCGATTTATACCTGCACGGTTTCATCGTTACCGACGACGGCCACTGGACTGTGGTGCAACAGGGCATGAACGATGGCAGCGGCCTGGCGCGCCGCTACCACTGGCTGTCGGAAGGGTTGCAAAGCTTTGTCGATGCACCGCATGCCGCCATCGACGGCGCCAACCAGGGCCGCATCGTCAACCTTACCGACCGGCGCGCCGCTGCTTCGCGGCAGGGTCAGTTGGCCTTGCTGCATGACCAGGGCCCCGATTTCATTGTGCAAGAAGCCGCTGCCCTGGCTGCGCAAGCGGCGCCTGCCAAGGCACTGCAAGCCGAGCCCGAGCCGGCCCAGTTGCCGCTACCCCATCTGGTCATGCCGGCCCACCACGATGTACGGCCCAAAGACGTCAGCATGCAGCGCCTGCACGGCGCCCTGGCGGCGGCCGCCGAAAGCGGCCCAGTGGATTTCGCCGACCTGCTGCTGGTGCCCGGCGTAGGCGCGCGCACCGTGCGCTCATTGGCGCTGGTGGCGGAAGTCGTGCACGGCGCCCCGTGCCGATTTACCGACCCGGCCCGCTTTTCGCTGGCCCACGGAGGCAAAGACCGGCACCCTTATCCTGTACCGTGCGCGGTATACGACCAGACCATAAACGTCCTGAAAAGCGCCGTCGGCAAGGCGGCCCTGGGCAACGACGAACGGCTGCAAGCCCTGCGCCGCCTGGACCAGCAGGCGCGGCGCCTGGAAAAGACTGCCCAAGGCCCCTTGTTGCCGGAGTTGGTCGAGCAAGAACTCCAGGCGTCGGCCAGCTATGGCGGACGCAGCATCTACGGGTGGGAAAGCTGAATATCTGCCGCGGCACGTGGCTTGCTCGGTGTCCGGCATGAACCCGCTGATCCAGCCGACGCCCGGAGCCGACATGAAAAAGCGCTATTCCATCACTGTCCACGCTCGCTGGGACGTCGCTTTCGATGCCTCGCCGCAGCAAGTCGCCCGTATGCGCGCCGATGGCCTGGTAATAGACGAGATCTGCAACACGGTGCCGGAATGGCTGCCGGCCTTCCTGGTACGCGGCTGGTGCCGCGCCCAGGACGCCTGGCAATGGCTCAGGGTGTTCTGACCCCCGTACTTATTTGCTCTTTTGCTGCGCCTCGGGGTTGGCCTCGCTTTCGGCCAGTTTGGTCAGCTTTTCGTCGGTGGACTTCTCTTCCTGCAAAGTCTGGTACAGCAGCTTCTCGGCGTCTTTCGACCCCAGACGGCGCGCGAAGGTGCACAAGGTCCCATAACTGGCTATTTCATAATGCTCAACCTTTTGCGCCGACGCAATCAAGGCCGCGTCGAGCACCGGACCCTTGGCAATTTCTTCAATAACCTCCTTTCCTTCTTCCACCAGACCCTCCATGGCCGCGCATTTCATGCGCTTGAGTTTGATATCGCATAGCTCGACCACCTGGTCGATGCGCTCTATCTGGCCTTGCGTTTCTTCCAGGTGAGCCTGGAATGCCTCGGCAAGTTTCGGATTGGTCGCGGCCCGTGCCATTTTGGGCAGGGCCTTGGCCAATTGTTTCTCGGCGCTATAGATATCCGAGAGTTCGTGGATGAACAGGTCTTGCAGTGTCTTGGCGGGCATGATGGCCTCCGAAAATGGGTTGCGGCAAAGACGAGATGTGCTTTCCGCAAGTGACGTACCTGCCCTGCCAGCCCGCCGGGCACGAATCCTGCGAGCCCTTTGCTTTCCTAAACCATCCCGCGGGGGATACGAATCATGGAAACCCAGACACCCAACCCGGAAGCGGAAAAGCACTACATGGACTGGCTGCGAGATGCACATGCCATGGAAGAGCAGGCTGAAAGCATGCTGGAAAGCATGGCCTCGCGGCTGGAAAATTATCCCGAGCTGAAACGCCGGATAGAACAGCACATTGTGGAAACCCGTGAGCAGGGCCGCCTGGTGAAGCAGTGCATCGAGAGCCGCGGCGGCGATACGTCGGCAATAAAAGTTGCAGCGGGCAAGACCATGGCTGCCGCCCAGGCGTTCTCCGGCATGCTGGCCGGCGACGAAGTCGTCAAGGGCGGTATGTTCAGCTACGCGTTCGAGCACATGGAAATCGCCGCCTACCGGAATCTGATCGAGGCGGCGAAAGTAATGGGCGACATCAGCACGCAGCAGACTTGCGAACGCATTCTGAAAGAAGAATTGGCCATGGCGGCCTGGCTCGAGCAGAACATGGCGAGTATCACGCGCCAATACCTGCTGCGCTCGGATTACGCCGAGGGCACGGCAAAACGCTAGACTGCACCCTGCGCCGTATCCAGCCAGAAAAATCCGGCCCGTCGGGCCGGATTTTTCATCCCCGGAGTCCTTAGCGCGAAGGTTCGGTATCGACCGCGCCGCTGCCCAGATCGGCACCGGTCATCGGGTCTGCGTCGGGCATCGATGCCGTGCGCGTCGCCAGGGCCTGGAGTGCCGCCAGTTGTTCTTTGGACAGCCCCACATTCGGCATTCCATCGCCGCCGTCCACGGCGCATTGTTGCTCCCGATCCGACACCACATCGAAATTCGCGTCGCTGTTCCACGAACCCCGCATATTGCCCTCGCCCTGCGACATGTCGAAATACACTTGAGCGAAGCGCGGATCCCCAGGCAATTTACCCGGCGGGAAATTCGGCTGCATGGAATACAAGGCCTTTTCGAATGACCGCTGGTGCGAGACTTCACGGGTCATCAGGAAGCCCAAGGCCTCTTTTACGCCGGGGTCGTCGGTCACATTGATCAGACGCTCATAAATGATCTTGGCGCGCGCCTCGGCGGCGATATTCGAGCGTAAGTCGGCCGACGGATCACCTATGGTGTCGATATACCCGGCGTTCCACAACTGGCCTCCGGAATTGGTCAGTGCCGGCCCCCCGCCATATAGCACCTGCGTCACATGGGAGTCATTTCCGGCGCCGTGCAAGCTGCGATACAAGTCAGCTTCCGATTCGGTGGCTTCGGCCAATTGACCCTTGGCCCCTTTATTCAGCATGGCGACCAACGTGCCGATAATCTCGAGGTGGCTGAGTTCCTCTGTGGCGATATCGAACAACATATCTTTGCGACCCGGATCATCTTCAGCGATAGCCTGGGTAAAGTAGCGACAGGCCGCGGCCAGCTCACCTTGCGGTCCGCCAAACTGCTCCAGCAGCAGATTGGCCAAACCTGGATTGCCCTCTCTCACGCGAACGGTGTACTGCAGGCGTTTGTTGTGTGCAAACATGAAAGTCTCCCGGCAGGTTACGCCCGCGAAATGCGAGCAGAACGGCCCCTCGCAAGTGCTGTACCTGCTGTCAGGCGTATCCTCTTTGCCTGCTTACCAGGAACGCCGCCACCCGGTAATATTCGGCAATGTCAGTAAATATTGGCAGCGTCTCGCCGCGTTGTTTCCGCCGGGCGCGCACTACACTCGAGACGCTACAAAAAAGGGGTTCCAACCATGCGTATCTGTACCAGCATCCTGACGCTTGCCGCTGCCTGCAGCATCGGCTTGGCCGGCATGGCACTGGCGACACCGCCAGAAGGCAAGGGCAAGCCCTCGCAAGCCGGCCAAGGAAATGGCAATAACGGCAATAGCGGGAATAAGAGCAAAGGCAACAGCAAAGGCAACGGCCAGGGCAACGGCAACGGCTCGCGCAATGACGACGTGGACGTCGACATCGGGATTTCTCTGGCCACCGCGGGAATCAGCATATCCGCAGCGCACGGCTATGCCGTCGACTACGGGCTGACGGGATATTCATCTTTGCCTCCCGGCATACGCAAAAACCTGGCGCGCGGCAAGCCGCTGCCGCCTGGCATTGCCAAGAAGATGGTGCCGGGGCCCATGCTGGCGCACTTGCCCGTACATCCGGGCTATGAATGGCAAATGGCGGGTAGCGACTTGATCCTGGTAGCCATCGGCACGGCCATCGTCGCAGACGTGCTTTTCGGCGTATTCGATTGAACGGCGTGTACCCCGGCCGCGCGGGCTGGGGTACCCCGCGATTCAGCGGCGCCGCAGCATGCGCGCCGCGATCTGGTCCCGCCATACATACTGATGCACGCCCACCATCGCGATATGGCCGGCCACCAGGGCCAGCAGCAGCCAGCCCAACCACCCATGCAACGCATTGCCCAGTTCGACTAGCAATGAAATCTCGCGCCCCGACGCATCGAACAGCGGCACGCCCAGCACCGCCAGCCCCTTGCCCCGGCCGTAGGCACGCAGCATGGCAATCAGTGGCACGCAGAACATCAAGACATAAAGGCCGGCATGCCCGGCCGTGGACAGGCGTCCCCACAGGTTCGCGTCGTTGGACGGGCGCCGCCGCTGGTTTTCCAGGGCCCAGACGGCGCGTACTGCTACCAGTGCCAATAGCAGTACTCCCAAAGAGACATGCGACGACCAGAACCAGCGCGATATCCCGGCCTCGCGGTTCCAGGCGTGCAAGGCTGAACTGGTGAATTGCCAAGCGAACAAGGCGGCCATGGCCCAGTGCAGATAGCGGGTGACCGAGCCATAGCCCTGTGGGGAATCGGGCCAGTGGCCAGCTTGCGTACGACTCATTTGAGATCTCCGGTGTCGAGTTGAAAACCTGACGATATTGGCGCCTTGCTCCCACCGGAGACTTGACCAGGCGCAAAGCCGCTGGCGGCCCGGCATTTGGCCCCGTTAAGCGCAGCAAAAGCCCCCCTAAGCAAAACAAGATTGGCGGCTGGCGGGCGATCGTCGCACAATCGTCAGACTTTCTACTGAAGGAAGCGCCAAATGCCCCAGCTCACGGCCGCCCCCCCTGCCGGCCCACAAAAGCACTATCACGACCAGCTTGCCCAGGGCCGGTTCCAGATCCAACGCTGCCAGGCCTGTGCCCAGGCCGTGTTCTATCCCCGGATGATCTGCCCCCACTGCGGGTCGGACCGCCTGGACTGGATCACTCCGTCGGGCCTGGGAACCGTCTATTCCACCACCGTGGTACGGCGCAAGGCCGAGCACGGCGGCGACTACAACGTGGCGCTGGTCGACCTGGAAGAAGGGGTACGCATGATGTCCCGCGTCGAGGGTATCGAGCCCGCCGCGGTGGCCATCGGCATGGCGGTACAGGCCTATGTGGCCGATGCCGGCACCGATAAGCTGGTGGTGTTCAAGGCGATCGGAGACCGCGCATGATAGATCCTAAACTGCGCGGGGCGGCCGCCGTGGTCGGAGTGGGCCATGCCGGGCTGGGCGAAGCGCACGGCTATACCGAAATGGAAATCCTGGTGCAGGCTGCCCACAGCGCCGTCGCCGATGCCGGCCTGACCATGCGCGATATCGACGGCATCGCCACCGCCAGCGTGGCATCCACCATGTGGGCAATGCCCGTCATCGAGCACCTGGGCATCCGCCCCACTTTCATCGACAACACCATGATCGGTGGCTCCAGCTTCGTTGCCCACCTGATGCCCGCTCTGCAGGCCCTGGCCAGCGGGCAATGCAACGCCGTGCTGGTTTGCTACGGCAGCACGCAGCGCACTTCCACGCTGAACCGCGCCGAAATCGGCAATGCGCGCCGCAAGCTCGACCCGCAACCGTACGAGACGCCCTACAACCCCCTGAGCCCGCTCAGCTCGTACGCGCTGGCAGCCGCCCGCCACATGCACCAATACGGCACCACCCGCGAACAACTGGCGGAAGTGGCCGTGGCGGCGCGCAAATGGGCACAGCTGAATCCGGAAGCCTATATGCGCGATCCGCTCAGCATCGATGATGTGCTGTCCTCGCGCATGGTGTCCGATCCGCTGACCGTACGCGACAGTTGCCTGGTCACCGATGGGGCCGGCGCCTATGTACTGGTGCGGGCCGACCGCGCGCGCGACCTGCCCCACCCGCCGGTATACGTGCTGGGCAGCTCCACGGCGTGCTGGAACCGGCAGATCTCGTCCATGGACGACCTGACAGTCACCGCGGCCAGCCAGTCGGGCGCCATTGCCTTCGACATGGCCGGCATGCAGCCCAAGGACATCGACGTCGTCGAACTGTACGACGCCTTCACCATCAACCCCATCCTGTTCCTGGAAGACCTGGGCTTCTGCAAGAAAGGCGAAGGCGGCCCCTACGTCAGCGGCGGCGCGCTGGCGCCCGGAGGTCGGCTGGCGGTCAACACCAACGGCGGCGGGCTGTCGTGCGTGCACCCGGGCATGTACGGCATGTTCATCACCATCGAAGCCGTGCGGCAGTTGCGCGGTCAATGCGGCCAGCGGCAAGTGGCCAACGCCCAGACGGCGCTGGTGCACGGCAACGGCGGCACGCTGTCCAGCCAGTCCACCGCCATCCTGGGCACCCAGGCCGCGCTGTAGCGCCACCCACAGACCACCAGGAAACCACATGAGGCGGACAACTACACAAGGGCCCCGATGATCAACAAGATCAAGTCATCTCATGACGAAGCCCTGTCGGGCATTTCCGATGGCGCCAGCATCATGATCGGCGGTTTCGGCGATGCGGGCATCCCGTTCGAGCTCATCGATACACTGCTGGCCATGGGCCCCACCGGGCTGACCCTGATCAGCAACAACGCCAGCGCCGGCGAACGGGGTATTGCCGCCCTGATCGCGGCGGGCCGCGTGCGCAAGGTGATCTGCTCGCACCCCCGCCCGCCGCGTTCAGATATATTCGCCCAGGCGTTCCGCGCCGGGCAGGTCGAACTGGAATGCGTGCCGCAAGGCACCCTGGCGGAACGCATGCGGGCCGCCGGCGCGGGCCTGGGCCCGTTCTACACCCCCACGGGCTATGGCACCTGGGTCGCGAAAGACAAGCAAACCTGCGTCATCGACGGCAAGGGCTACGTACTGGAACAACCTCTGGCGGCTGATTTCGCGCTGGTGCGCGCCCACCAGGGCGACCGCCTGGGCAACCTAACCTATCGGCTGGCCGCGCGCAACTTCAATCCCGTCATGTGCATGGCTGCGCGGCGTGCCATCGCCCAGGTCGACCAGATCGTGCAGGCCGGCGATATTCCGCCCGAACAAGTCATGACCCAAGCTATTTTTGTCCAATCCGTCGTTCTGGCAGGCACCCCGGCATGACCGAACCTTTATCCCTGAACCGCCAGCAGATCGCCCAACTGGTGGCGCGCGACATCCCCGACGGCGCCACCGTGAACCTGGGCATAGGCATGCCCACGCTGGTTTCCGATTACTTGCCCACCGACCGGGAAATTCTGCTGCACAGCGAGAACGGCATCCTGGGCATGGGCGCCGCCGCCATCGGCGACGCTATCGATCCGGACCTGATCAATGCCAGCCGCGTGCCTGTCATGCTGATTCCCGGCGCATCGATCACCGAACACACTGTCTCATTCGCCATGATGCGCGGCGGGCATCTGGATTATTCGATACTGGGCGGCTTCCAGGTAGCCGCCAACGGCGACCTGGCAAACTGGATGACCGACGCGCCCGACGCCATTCCCGCCATCGGCGGCGCCATGGACCTGGCCGTGGGCGCGCGCAATGTGCTGATCATGATGGAACACACCAACAAAGCCGGCGAACCCAAACTGCTCGAGGCCTGCACCTACCCCCTGACGGCGGCCGGAGTGGTGAATACGGTCTATACCAACTGGGCCATCGTCGACATCAAAGACCGCCGGTTTGTACTGCGATCGATGGTGGCCGGCATGGACATCGATACCCTGCAACGCAGAACCGGCGCAAAACTGTGGATCGACGGCGGCGTGCAGACTATTTTTCTGGATGCGGCGGGCGGCCTTTCTTAGGCTGGCCGCATTGCGCCGCACTGCCAGCACGTCGAGAACTGCGGTTCCAGCCATTCTCCGCAAGCCTGGCAGTGCCAATGCGGGCGCTTGGCCGACAAGTCATTGTCGCGGCCGTCGATGATACGCATCGCCGCGTCCTTGTCTCGTTCGTCTTCCAGCCACAGGTCGGGACCACATTGGTCGACCGGAATCTCCCCCGCCCCACCCTGCAAATACCGGCTGGTCAAGCGGCAGGCAATCCCCGCCTGTTCCAGCAGGTTGGCCCAATGCTGGCCCAGCATCAGGTCAGGCGCGCGAGTCAATCGGATCATGGAGTCCGCCGAATAAAGAGAGAAATCTCTTGGACACCGCGGGGTCAGTTGCTGGAACTGCTACGCAGCTTTGCGGACTGCGCCCTGTTCAAGCGCGCCGCCTCCTCTTCAGCGTACTCCTCTTCTCCTGGCTCATACGAGCCCTCATAGCGGCATCCGCCAGGGTTCCACGTGCACGGGTTGAATAACCGGCTTACCGTGCCAGACCCGGACCCACTTGAAGAACACCCGGCAAGCACAACAAGAAACAGGACGGCACCGCAACGGCTCAACGCTTGAAGGGACATGTTTTTCCAGTTCTACAAAGAGGCTGTAGCCATGGTTATAACAAGGCTTTGAAGATGCTGTGCTATAGGGCGGCATCGAAGCCATGGACTGACCGAACGGCCATGCAACGAAAAAAACGCGTCTCACCAGGAGAATCGCGGATCTGAAGGGGAGTAATCTTATCAGTCGCAAATTTTGAAAAGTCGGTTCTGCCCCTTTGAGCCGGACGTCAAATCTATTTTCGCCTTGTCAGTCCAACGGCTTGAAACCCGTGTGGCCCCGAGCATCTCTCGGAACTGTTTGATCTCGTTCGAGTACACGGAAGGGTAGTTTGCTTTTGGGCGACACACCGATCTCCCACAGTGGAGGCATCACTCGGCTGAGGTAGGGATCGGTAGGGTATAGCTAAGGTCGAGCTCGGTCTGTGCCCACCTACGCATCTGCCGAAACGCGCGCCAAGACTTCGGATTCTTTGCCGAATCGGTGGCCAGGCCGGCGCCCGGAAGTGGCAACTGCCGTTGGACCATGGCCAACGCCTCGTTGTACCGAAAATAGCAATAGGACGGCGATATCAGGAGGTGCTGCGCCACCTCCCGCATCTTGTTGTCGAACCGCCGTAGAAGATGGACGTAGGCACCGGCTCGTGACTCGTACGGCTCATGCTCACGCGGCTCCTCAGTGGCCTCCTCCGCGGCGATAAGGTGCTGCAGCGGGTAACAGAAATCACTGGCGGCCAACTTGCGCATCGCAGGGTGATCCTCAACCGCGTCTCCATCAATCTGCTGATCCAGCTTGACGGCGTTTCGTACTGCTTTTTTCAGAGAAATTGACTAGATCGCTGTAGAGAAACGCGACTACGCGATCCTGAAAATCGATCGATATGCCGAGTTTCTCAGCCACCTCAAAGGCTTTGACCCACGCCAGATTCTCAATGTCCTCTGGGGCATGTTCGTTGCTTGTCTTCCAAGCAATTGCCTTGAATCTGCTTCGCTTTGCCTTAACGAACCGCTGGAATGCCTCAAAGTCTTCCCCCGTCACTGCTCGCTCCCTTACAACTGGGCAATCGGCAGCCTAGAGCCAGGAGCACAGACGCGCAACGATCTCTGGGTAAACCATCTTTTCAGACCGCAGCAGAACGAAACTGCTGCCGCGGCCGGTACGTTTCGACCGGACCGCCTGGAATTCCTGGGCGGCCTTCGCGATGTCAACGTTTGTCAACAGCCGGTCGCCAATCTGGCGGGCAGTCTTCTTGCTATACCCAGCTCGAATCGCCGCCTGCGTGGCTGTGCGGGAAAACAAGCGACCAGATGAGCCCCACGCAGGCTCAACACGCAGGCCGTCGTCTTGTTCTGGAGCAGACCGCCGTTTTGGTGGTCTGCTGCCTTCACCATATAACCAGTGGATTTCCGCCGGAATGCCGTTGGAAAAAACGCAATTGATCCAGATTGCGCGGTCGGTTACTGGCGGATGACGTACTGAGCCCTGCGGTAGCTCTCAATTGCCCAGCCAGGCCGGCGCGACTCCAGCCAGGCCTCGGACAGGACGGCAAAGGAATACCGACGGGCCTCCTCCACAGCGGCCTTGGCGGCCTGCTCGGCTTCGGTCAAGCTGGCGGCGCGCGCTCGAGCCTGGGTCCGCA